>JAEEGL012359530.1_pt1 | contig 16116 bp, 23 predicted proteins | sample 9134231 | NCBI WGS metagenome assembly JAEEGL01 (sample SAMN16246548, study PRJNA631951) | gut metagenome | biome: gut microbiome; feature: rumen; material: fiber-attached | host: Bos | place: Iran: Karaj | collected 2018-10
CGAGCTGTTCAACGAACGGGAACGGGCCGACCTCAACGCCGCCGCCGATGCGTGGGCGCACCTGTACGACCGAGGGAACGAGGCCCGACCGATGACGGCCCAATATCCGAAAATATTACATTACGGAAATTGAATTTACTACTATTTCACTACCCGCAAATTATTAGAAACAACCTTTTACAAAATGGATAAATTCATAATTACGACCGACGGCGAGCTATGCACCGCGTACGACGATGATTTGGGCGTACAGGTGGAATGGATACGCGGCAAGTTCTACGACACCAACGACACAATGGCGAACCGTTACGCGCCCCATTTCGCCGCCCTGACGAACGACGAATATTTGGCCGTGTTGGCGATCGCCCGCGAAAGGGCGCACGAATACGTACAGGCCACGCGGCCCGAACTGTTGTAACACCCCGAACACCGCGAGAAATGGCAAAGTACGAACTAACGACCAACGGCGAACGTTGCACCCTGACCGACACGGAAAACAGGGTTACCGTCGATTGGATAAAGGGGGATTTCTACGGAACCCAGGAAAGCGAGGCCGCCGCCGACGGCCCCCTGTACCGTGGACGTTCGGCCGCCGATGCGTTGGCCGCCCTGTATACCGTTCGGCGGGAAATGTACGATTACGTGGCGGCGATCCGTCCCGAACTGTTGTAACACCTCAAACCCTCAGGATATGGAAATATACGTTATATGCGTGGTAACGAGCGAGGGGCGGCACGTCCACGCCGTCGACCACAACCCCAAACAGGCCGAGGAAAAGGCCGTGGCCGCCGCCCGCAAGCTCGCCCGCGAATACAACGCCACGTACAGGGTGCAACACTTTTGTACCCCGTTGAGCGGCGGCCCTGACATTGTGCGGGTGTACCACGTACGCAAGGCGGGCGTATTCGTCGCGGACGTGGAAATATGCGATATTTGGGAATGACAACCCAGGGCGAAAGATGAAAGTATACGTTATTTGCACCTGTTACGAGAACGGCCGATACGTAAAGGGTGCGACAACCGACAGGAACAGGGCCGAGGCCACCGCCGTACGGTTGGCCCAGGGGTACGCCGCCGACGGTTACGAGCTGACCGAACAACAGCACGTACGCGACGGTTGGCACGATGACGCCCCCGACGTTATCGAGGTGTGGCACCTCAGGAACACGGCGGGCGGTTGGTGCAACGTGGAACTATACGCGACCGATGACGAATAACACAGTTAGACAGTTAGACAGTTAGCAAGATGAACGACAACACAAATAAACAGGCCGTCGTAACGGCGATATGGCAAAACCCCGCGCGGGTGTTCGGCCTCGATTTCAAACAGTCGGGGCGATATTGGGAAAGCCGCACGACCAACCCCGAATACGACAAGCGCGGCAAAATACGCCTGTTGCTCGTAGCCGACGGGGGCAATATTACGGTTTTCTATAACGGGGCGTCGCGCCCTGAGAAATGCGACGTATTTACGTACCTTTCCGATTACGTCCTACATACAGGCGGTTTTCGGGAAACCCTCGAACGGTGCGCCCAGGTGTACGGCCTTACGTTGAAATTCACGGCCGAGGAACGCGAGGCGATCGGACGGCAACAGCTCGCCCGCGAGGTTGCGCCGTCGCTTGTCGAGGCGTTGAGGTTGAACCCGAACGGGGCGGCGGGGTTGTACCTGACGCAACGGCGCGGCCTGTCGATCGACGGGCATTTCGGCGAGCTTTCCGAACAGTCGATACAGCGCGTACGGGACGCCCTCAGGTTGAGGAACAAGACCGCCACCGCCGAGGATTTCGAGGCGTTGGGACTGACGGCCGAACGAGCCGCCCAGGGGTACAACCTTGTAATACCGTACGTTGTCAACGGTTCCGTTGTCGGCCTTATGTACCGCAACGTCAGGCAACAGCACGACGGCCCCAAATACCTGTATTCTAAGGGTATGACGCGCGGCGCGTATTGTGATCGCCTGACGATAGGCGAACCCGCCGTATTCGCCGAGGGGCCGTTAGACGCGATACGGTTACAACAGGCGGGCGTACCTAACGTTGTCGCTATGGGCGGCGCAAGTATGACCGATGCGACGGCCGACCTGTTGAAATCCCGCAATATCGGGCAAATAACGTACGTTCCCGACCTCGAATACAACGAGGACGGCACCCAAAAAACCGAGCTAATCCAACGGGCCGTCGATAGGTTCCTGTCGGCAAAGGTGGACGGCGAACCCGTCGTTAACAACCTGTACGTGGCCGAGCTGTACGCCGATGACGGGGCCGACCTCAGGGGCCTAAAAGTGGACGCCGACAGTTTCGGACAGGCGCAAGGCCCCGCCGCGCTCGCCGAGGTTGTCGACCTTGCGGCCGCGTGGTGGGAATGGGAAACCGAACAGTTGCTGACGTGGGCGAGGGGACAGGAAACGACCAATATTTCGGCGTTTCAATCCAAGTTCGACGCGATATACAACCGATGCGCCAACCCGTACGAGCGCGAACGGATTAAACAGTATATCGACCGCAAGGACACCCGCGAGGCGTTCCGCGCGTTCGGCGTTACGCCCCAGGCCCTCAACGACCGCGACGAATGGAACAGGAACAAGGATTACAACAACCGCGTAAAGGCGGCGGCCGCCGAGCTTTCCGAGGCCGTCGAAAAGGGGGCGAACCCCGCCACCGTCGCGGCGATCGTCGACAAGTTGGCCGAGGCCCAGGCGGGCAACACGCGCGACGAATGGGACGCACAGCTAAACGAAACGTTCGCCGACGAACTCGACGCGATCCGCAACCAACCCGACACCCTACAAACCAAATGGGTATTGGGAAACAGGACGCGCGGCACGATGCAAAACCCACGGGCAAGCGAATTTTTCCCGTACGAACGTATCGAATTTTGGCCCGCCGACATTACCGTATTTTGCGCCCCGACGTCGCACGGCAAGACAATGATACTGTTTCAATCCGCGTTCGACCTTGTACGGAACACCGACAAAACGTATATTTTCGTGTCGTGCGAGGAAAACAAACGCCAACTTGTCGAACGGGCGTTGAACGTCTATATTGACATACCCACGACCGCGAACGGGCGCACCGATGACAACGGGTATTGTTTCAAGTCGGGAACCCGAAAGAAAACGATAAAGGCGATAGTACGGGGGGACGTCCCGCCCAGGGAATACGACGATTTTATGGGCCGTTCCGAGCATTTCGACAAGCTCGCCCAACAGGTGCGCCGACATATCGACGTATACGGGCGCGAGGTGCGGCCGCGCCTCAGGTTCGTACACACCGACGCCACGACGGAAAGCATAACGGCCAACCTGTCGCGCACCGTCGAGGAACTGAGGGCGCAAGGCGTCGAGGTGGGCGCGGTGTTCGTGGACTATATGCAACTACTAACGAGCGATAACAAGAACTTTTCGCGCCACGACGAATTAAAGGACGTTTGCAAGGCGTTGAAAGGGTGCGCCGCCCGCCTCGAAATCCCCGTCGTAATCGCCGCCCAGCTCAACCGCGCCGTACTCGCCGAGGGTATCGACACCGTAACGGTTGCCAATATAGGCGAGGGGGCCGACATTGAACGTATAGCGCACGACATTTATTTGGTGTGGCAAATCGACAAGACAAAAAAGGATCGTTATTTTTCCGTCAAGAAACCCACAAAGGAAAACCCGAACCCCGAAACGGTTTGGAACTATTCGGCGGGCGATCGCGCCACGCGGATATTTACGTACAACCCGTTGCACCCCAACGCCCGCGAACTGAAAACGGGTTACCTGTACGTCGAACAGCTCAAAGCGAGGGACGGCAAAACGGACGGTTGGGGCCTGTTCCCGTATGACGGCGAACGCGGCCTGATCCGCGAGAATGACACCGAAAAAATGGCCGAATAATGGCACGAAAGGACAACACACACACCCAGGGCGAACCGTCCCTGTTCGACGGCCTCAACGCCCAGGAACCCGCCGAGCGCGTCGAGGTGGAACAGGGGACGCCGCCCCAGGACGGAACGGCGTACGACAAACCCGCCACGGCCGACGAATGGGCCGAAACGATGCACTATTACGAGGACACCAAACGCACGTACGAACAGGCGGGGTTATGGGCCGTTTGGCCCCCTGAAACCCTGTTACGCCGTGGCGAACTGTACTACAACCAACGCGTAAAAACGATTTGTACCACGATGACGGCGGCGGGTGCGCCCGTTGACGTGGTTAACGCCGTGTGTTCCGACTATATCGGGATATTGTCGGGTTCGTGTAAGTTCGTGGCAACAGTCGAGCAAATACAAACGGCGTTGCACACGTTGAACCCGTCGGCCGCGTTCTCGATCGACCGTTACGGCCTGTATTTCGGCCTGTTCCTGAATTACTCGCGGTTCCTGTTGGTATACAAAGATTACGATTTCACGGTTAAGGGACTACACGCCACCGAGGAAACGAAACGGGTGTACCTGTCGGAATTCTACCCGCCAATGGACGCCCGCGCCGTGCGTTGGTTGCTCGACCGTGGGTATTTTCAGGCGTCGGATTTTTCGGGGTTCGAACCGTCCGAAATGGGCCAATATTTCGCCCGTATTAACGTGTTCGCGGAATTGGGCGAATACGTCCTGTATTACACCGTGGCGCGGTTGGCGTTGCTCGCCACCCCTCAGGAACTCGCCGAGGTTGCGCCGCCGCCACACGCCACCCAGGGACAAACCACCGATATAACGACGTTTTGCGAACAGGTCGTAAAGGAAACCGTTGCACAGCTCGACAGGGCCTCCGAGAAATTCGAGGCCGCCGTATCGTCGGACACCCCGACGGAACAGGCCCAGGCACGACAGGCGGGCAAGGATTGGCACGACGATACGAACGCCCGCCCCGTCAAGATACACCAAAATTTCGGCCTTGTGCTGTCGCGCCCCGTCCACGTCGCGCCGAACGGGGCCGATGCGCTTTCGTCGCTACCCATACAGCCGTATATAGATGAATTCAACGAACACCCTATACGTTTCGGGAATATCGACACGTACGGCACCGTAACGGAACAGTCGGTACAACGCGTTTTCGAGGGCCTCAACCTGTTGCCCCAATACCTCAGTTCACAGGCGCGGCGGCCCGTCGGCGGGCGGTACGTGTTCCACACCAACCTAAACGAATTCGCGGAAATATGCGGGTACGTCGACGCGGGCCTGAACGACCAACGCGCACTGTTGGGGGCGTTGCTGATCCTTAGAAACCTGTATTTCGTAGTCGATAAACCCCTGAAACGGGTTGAATACGTCGACCGCAAGGGGCGCACACGACGCCGTAACGAGGGCGGGCCGACCGCTATACAGTTTTTGAACGTTCCCGAAATCGGCCTGAAATCGGGCGAGCTTGTAATAGAACTGTTCCCCGATTGCCTGAAAGGAACGCCCACCTACATACACGCGGCCACGTTCAAACAGTTGCGGGCGCGTAACAAAAGTACGCCACAATCCCGTTTCAACTATCAAATAGCCACCAAGTCGCACAAAGCCGAAAACGACCTTATCGACGAGGTTTTCGGGTTGCGGGACAAGCTCGAACAGGCAAAGACCGAGGCCGAGCGAACCGCCGTTAAAAACTATATCCGAAAACACCGCCCCGAATTCCGTAGTAAAATGTTGGGTTGGTTCGCCGATTACGTCAAGGCGGGAATACTGACCGACTACACGCGGGAACCGAGCAAGGCGGCAAAGGGCGATTTCGTGCTGTCGTGGCGTTGCCCCGATACGTCCAAGCTGACGCCCCCGCCGTCCAACGGATCGGCCGCCCAGGAACCCGACGAACAGGCCCAACAATAAGGCCCGAACGGGCGAACATTTGAACAGGTGCGAGGCGTCCCCCCGTGCCTGTTTTTCGTGTCGCTCAGGACACCCGCCGCGCGTGGTCGATCGCGGGGCAAAACCGCCCTATTTCGGACGTTTTAATAAATTATTAAAGTGGTCGATTACGGGGCATTTTGTGGTCGATTACGGGGCATTTTGTGGTCGATTACGGGGCAACCCATTTTGTAAGTAATTGATAATCAAGGGGGCGCGGGCGGTCAAAAACCGTTGTTATATTTGTTAGTGTTGTTAACACATACAAATACGCGTTACACCGCTAACGCGAACGCGATTTGTATAGGTGTTTTTCCTTTCCTGTACGGGTGTTCCCGATGACGCGCCGAGGGCGCGGACGGTTCGGGGTTGAGGCCGTCCCCGTCGGCCGAGCTGACGGCCACGGGTTCCCGACGTCCCACCCCTCAGGATCGGAACGAACAAAGGGGGAACAAAGGAAAGCACAGGCCCCAGGCGGCGGCGTTGCTCAGGACTGAGGAACAACCACGGATTAGCGAACGCGTAGCGAACGACGGGCAACCCGCAACGGCACCCGATGACGTGGCCCCAGGCGTCAAGCTCGCCGAGGCGTTGAGGTGCGCCCAGGCGTCCAACCCCCAGGAACGGGAACGGCCGCACAGGTGGGCGAACCTGTACGACCGTCGGGGGCGTCGGTATGGGTTCCGACGTGTTAAGGGTAGACGGTGCAAAGATACCCAAAACGGACGGCACCGCCAACCCGATGTTACACGTAATGAATGGGAACACCGCGACGGAATTACGCCCGCCGTTCCCCTACCTCGACACGATGCGCCCGCCGTCCCGTATTCCCCAGGCGTGGAACCCCCGACACCTAAGGACACGCGGACACGTCCCGAAACAGGCGCGAGGACGCACGGAAACGGGCCGTATTTCAACGATATTTCGATTTCCGAACGGGAACACGTACGAACGCCCGACGGCCTCAAATCGCCCGTATTGGCCGTTACGCGAGAATTTCGTATATTTGGGTATGATACACAAATACGAAATACAGGGCGGCCCGTCCGTCGGTTATACGATGCGTTGCCCCCACCAACTGAACGTTACCGAACGCGCGAGGTTGTCCACGACCAAGCAACGCCAACGGTACGGCCTCAACCGTCCGACGATCGAACGGCCCCTGTTCGTCGGTACGCGCGGCTGTATGGTTTGTTCCTACAACCTGAACGGCCACCACCCGCAAGGGGAACGCGCCCCGTTCGTGTTGTGTTCGTACCCCGTCTATTCGTGGGACGTTTCACAGCTCGAATTAAAGGCGATCCGCAACGGCAAGGTTGACGCGTACACGGATAAGTAACGCGTTGATTATAAACGCATTTCGCAAAACAGCGAATTGGCGAAATGGTTCGCCCGTAACTGATTGATTACCAATAATATAGGGTAGGGGCCTGCAAATCCCTAAACGGCATTGTTCCAAAACCACAACCCCCGTATCGCTCGCGCAAAATGTAGTTACCAAGCAAAAAAAAATTTTCGGCCCTGTACGTGCGTGTAAGGCCGATTTCGTCGGAAAACGCCACGCGTTGCCCCGCCTTTACCCCCTGTTTTCGCGTGTGTTGCCCCCGATATTTGGCCCTTTCAATCCCGCGACGGTCGGCGTTTGGTGCGCCTGTACGCGTGTTCCCGTCCGCACGTCGGCGAGCTGAGGAACCCCAGGCGGGCCGAACCTTTGGCCCTTTGCTCAGGTGGACGCCCACCCGATGACACGCCGAACACGGAACCCAGGGCGGGGGCCGTGCTGTTCCTGTTCCGAGGCGGTCGGCCTGTCGTTCGCCAACCCGTCGCTATTTCCGCGAGCTTTCCCACCTGTTCGAATGGACTATTAAACGGGCGAAACAGGCCCACAGGCCGCGCCGTGCTGTCGTGTGCGTGTGTTTGTCCGTCCGCGAATTTGAGGCCTTGAAACGGGCGTTATTTCGTCAACCAATGGGAACCGAGAACGGCCGACGTTCCCGCCTCAGTCCTGACGGATCGGGAACAGGTGGGCGTCGTGTCCCCTCAGGGGGTAGGGGGTGCGATTTTCTACGCCTGTTTTCCACATAACCACGCCCCCCGTTTCACTCGCGCAATATTGGATTTTCAAAAATTCGATGCAAACCCCGTACGGAAATGGACGTACACGTACGTAGAACCACGATTTACCCCTCGCCCACCCCGTGAACACTACGGCCCGCCGCCGTCGGGAATTGCGCTAAAATCGCCGTTTGGCGCGTGTCTACGGCCGTTTTTTAGTGTGTTTTCCTGTACGATAGACGCCTCGCACCCCTCGCAAAATCGCCACGGTTCGGGTGTGTCGTGTTCGCGTTATCGTGTGTATATCAATCAGTTAGCGCGTATCCGTGTGGGGGTTAGGCCCTGTTTTCCTGTCGGGTTTTAACCCCAAAAATTGAATTTCGTGCGAGCGCGGCGGGGGCGTTGGTTTTGCTCGTATACGGCCCAAGAAATTGCCCGCCCCTACCCCCTGACACGTCGGCACCGTCGCGGGAACCGTCCCCGTTCGTGCGGGGGTTGAGGTTCCACAGCTCGACACGATGACGCCCCCAGGGGCCTACGCCGTGGCGTCCCTGTGTCAAAAAGATTTCGGAAAACGAAATATATCTTGTCCCCTTTGGGTTGTGTGGTTATGAGGGAATACACCCCAAGAATTCGCCCGCCCTACCCCACCCCGCGACCTCAGTACGGAACGACCGCACGGGACGGCCACCGCCGACGTGTTCCCGATGACGTCGCACAGCTCAGGGAACCGAGGCCCCAGGAACCGCCGAGGCGTCCACGTCGCACCGCCTCAACGTCCCGCAAATTATACAAAACTTACAACCCCCTACGTGTGTACGTGCGAGGGCGTCAGGGCGTCCACGTTGCAAGGCGTTGACAAGGACACCCAGGGCGAGGGCGTCCACAATGACGCGGAACAGCTCGCCCAGGGCCTGACACCTCGAACCCTTGCCACCGCCGCCGATCCTGTCAAGCTCGCCCGCCCCGCCGATGCGTCGGAACCGTCGGCCCTGTCGTTCCTACCTCAACCCAGGGGCCACCCCCTGAATGGGACACCCGCCCAACGGTCGGGCGCGAAAATTTCGCCCCTGTTCCGTCGTTTCGCCCGTTGAGGTATATTTATTATTGCGACCTTTCCGACAATACCGACAAGGCGATAATAACCCAATAATCCAATAACCCAACAAAATATTAAACCACTATGGCAAAACGAATATGGCGTAACGATATGCCGATGACACAACGCGAGAAAATCGCCCAGGCGAACACGGGCAAGCATTTGAGCGACGAAACCCGCCGCAAGATTTCCGACGCGCTCGTACAGTATTGGGCGGGCCTACCTTTCAAACCCGCCACGGCCTCAACCTCAGGAACCACGACGGGAACGACAGCCACGCCACCGCCGACAAACCCCTACGCCGACGATTGACAACACGCCCGTATTGGCCGTTTTCGGGCGATTTGCGGGACGTTCGCCACCCTACCCGATAAATGTATCGACAACGTACAAAAATCGAAATACAAACGATTGTTTTTTATAGTAAAAATTAGTAACTTTACAACATAGTTGTAAAACCTCAAAATTTTCTTACTCTATGGGTAGACAAGCCAACGACGGGCGCGGACGATTAGGGGGACGCGCTCAGGGAACCAAGAACAAACCCCAACCCGCCGTTAACGTATGGGTTGACGGCCTGTTGAACAGGAACCGCCGCGCGGTCGAAAACGCGATGAACGCGCCGAACGGAACCCAGGGTACGCCGATACTCGCGGCCCTGTTGGTCGTGTCCGCGCTCGACAGGTTGGCGCGGGCGATCTATACGGCGTCGGGTATTGACGTGGCCGACGTCGAGGGGCAACCCGATGAACACGCCGCGTTATGATCGTGGCGCACAGGGACAGCCACGGGAACCCGTGGTATTTCCGTTTCAACGCGCCCAGGGCGTCCGTTCAACGGATCGCCCGCAACCTGTTGCGCAAGGCGGTACGCGTTACGTCGGCGCGGAACAGCAACGAACGGGCGCGGGCATTGTTGGCCGAGGCGGTAACACTCGCGGATTACCAAGCATACAACGCGGCAACCGTCGAGGAATGGAACGCGGCCACGGCCGACGAACGGTTTATTATCTAATCCCCTACCCCGCTATGGTTGTCAGGTATACCGACACGACGGGCCGTAAATGGTCGTTCGGCGTACAGGGTACACCGTACCAAATACGGATATTTCGCCGCGTGTTGTCGACGTTCCGAGGGATTACAGGGGGCGAACGCCTCAGTTTGTCGTACCTTGCGGATTTCGTCGGTAACGATGCGTTCGCGGCCGACGTCGAGGCCGTCGTATTGGCGGCCCTGTCGCAACGGTTCCCCGCCCCGACGCCCCAGGCGGCACGGCCGAAAGCTCAGGCCCAGGAACGGCCGCCCGTCGATGCGTCCCGCGCCGATGACGCCGAGGCCGACAGGGTTACGTACTATTGGGAAAAATTCTAACGCCGTACAGGAATGAAAAACGACGCCGTAACCGTGGCCGAGGGTGTGGCCCAGGCACCCGCCACCGTCCACGATATACACAAACAGTTAGTACAAATCGCCGCCGATGAAATACGGCGGTTGCCTGAACACCTCGAACAACTGACGCCCGCCGAACGGGTGCGGTTCGTTCTCGCCGTCCTACCCTACACCGCGCCAAAGGTTGAGAAATGCGCAACCGACTACGCGGCCAACGGGGACGGGTTTGGGTGGCTATGACGGGCCGCCCGAACCACTGTTTAACCGTCTATTCCCTAAGAATTTAGGCCGTTTTGTCCAACTATGACGATTGACAGGTATTTAACCCTTACCGTTGCGGATTGCAAACGGTTGGGATTTCTCAGGCCGAACGCGATTTGTTCGGGTTCGATCCAATGGACGCGAGGCGGCGCGGTTGTCGCGTCGGTCGGGTTCGGAACACTAACAACGGGCGTGCCCGTGGCGAGGTTCGCGTATGACTACAACGGGGAAACCCACACGTACGACGTGGCCCTAAGGTGGAAACGTTCGAACCTCAACCCCGACAGCAAAAGCGGGTATTACTATTTCGTTTGTCCCGAAACGGGCGCGTTGTGTCGGAAACTGTACCTTGTCGGCGGTCGGTTCGTGTCGCGTCAGGCGTTCCGCGCCCTGTACCCCGTGCAAACGTATTCGAGGAAAACACGACGGGAAACCCAGGCGTGGCGCGACTTTATGGCCGTCGACGATTTGGTATATAACCAACGGTTCCGACGGGAATACTACAACGGACGGATTACCCCGTACGGGCGCAAGGTCGAAAAGCTCGCCCGACGGTTGCACCTGTACGAACGGGCGGCACGGTTGGGCCTCAACTGACACCCAGGCGGCGGGCCGATGCGTACCGCGTCCGCGTTGGCCGTTTTCGGGCGATTTGGGACACATTACGGGCGTTTCCGAATATTTCCCTACCTTTGCACCGAAACCCGCCCAAATGGGCGTATTTCAACAATCGTTCAACCCCGTACCGTTGTGAAACGTCGCGGGGTTTTTCCGTACCGCCCCGACAGCTCAGGGGACACCCGCCCAGGCACCGAGGCCCCAGGCGCGAACGCCGTTTGTAAGCTCGACGGATCGCGACAGGATTACGAACGGTTTACGAATGGACGGCACCCCAGGAACGACCGCACAGGGAACCCGCCAACCCTATACGTTTTATTAAAATCATAATTTAATAAACTAATAAAAACTATTTTTTACTAAAATATTGGAATTGTAAATTATTGTCGTTACATTTGTGGCGAACGATTGTAATACGAATATGGAAACCACCCTTACAAACACCCAGGCCGCCGCCCTCGTTTCGGGGGCCGACGTTCCCGCCGTTGTCGAGCTGTTCACGGCGTCCCAGGATCGCAAGGCCACGACGCGCGACCTGTACGCCCGCACCGTGTCGGCGTTTTTCGCGTGGGTTGCCGCCTCAGGGCGCACGATTTCCCGCCTAACCGTGGCCGACATTATCGCGTACAAGGAACAGTTACAACGCGAGGGCAAGACGGCGTTAACCGTGGCGTCGTACGTCAACAGTATACGGCGGTTTTACGTGTGGACTGAGGCGAACAAGATATACCCCAATATCGCGGCCGACGTCCACGCCCCCAAACGTCAACAGGAATTCAAGAAACGGCCCCTTTCCGTCCGCAAGGTCGGCGAGCTGTTGAGCCACGAACAGGCCAACGGATCGGCCCGCGACTACGCGATTATAAACCTAATGGCCCGCACGGGGTTACGGTGCGTTGAGGTCGTACGCGCCAATATCGGCGATATTGTCTATATGGGCGAGGACAACGCCCGCGTGTTGCTCGTACAGGGCAAGGGCCGCGACGAAAAGGACGATTTCGTAATACTGACCGACGCCGCGTATTTCCCGATACGGGACTACCTCAACGCCGAGCGCAAGGGCGAGCCGTCCACGGCCCCGTTGTTTACGTCCACGTCCAACCACACGGGCAAGGCCGAGAACCACGAACACGACGCCGATTTCGCACCCCGCCGCCTGTCAACCCGCGCCGTGTCCCAAATAGCCAAAAGGGGATTACAGGCGGTTGGCCTCGATGACAAGGCGTTTACCGCCCACAGCTTGCGCCACACCGTCGGCACGAACATACTACGGGCGGGCGGTTCGCTCGAACAGGCGCAAATGACGTTACGCCACGCCAACCCCGCAACGACGGAAATATACGCCCGTATGGCCCTGAAAGAACGCCGTTTCACGGACGGCGGCGAGGACATAATCGACAGGGCGTACAACGCCGTAATAAACCAATAGTCCAATAGTCCATTATCCTATTAACCCAATAAACGATTGTTGAAATTATGGAACAAAAGAACACCCCCACCCAGGCCCAGGGCCTGACGGTCGGAACCGTTACCGCGACGTACGTACGTGCGTTGCGTTCGCTCGTACAGGCGGGCCGCCTGTATCTTGACGCCCACACCGCCGAACACGGCCCGACGTTCGACCTCGAACAAGCCAACCCCGATTTGTACGAGCATATCGACAAGGCCCGCGAAATCATACAGGCCGTAATCGTCGATCGCGCGGAAATGTACGCCGAGGCCGTCGAGGAACCCGAACAAATCTAACACCCCAAAAACCCGTTACGGATATGAAAAAACAGTATACAATCGGCGAACAGTCGCGCCGTTTTCTCGATGCGCTCGACGCGTTCCAAAAGTTCGAAAACGTCCTGTTGGACGCCCTGACCGCCACGTACGGCGAGGATCGGGGAAACCGATTTTTCGACGATAGCCACGAACAGCGCGAGGCCGTCGAACGTGTGGTTATGGACTATTTGCGCGTGTCGTTTTCCGAGCGAATGGGAACCGACGCGGAACAGGTAACGATATAACCCGCCGTTCGGATCGGAACCAAGACAAACCAAACAATACCTATATGGCACGTGTAATTACAGTTGCAAGCAACAAGGGCGGCGTCGGCAAGACCGCCACCGCCGTTTCGTTCGGCGTCGGCCTCAGGAACAGGGGGTACGACGTCCTGATTATCGACTACGACGGACAGGCGAACGTAACCGATGCGTTGAGGGTTCCCACCGACGGCGGCACGACGTACGACACAATGAAACGGGCCACAACCCCGTACGTACAACCCGCCCGTGTTCTCGCGCCCCAGGACGGCGCGGGCGTTCTCGACGTGTTGCCCTCAACGTCCGACCTGTCGGCCCTCGATACCGAGCTGTCGGCACAATCCGACCGTGTAACCCGCTTTTCGGCGGTCGTGGCGAAATACCGCGACAAATACGACGTTATCGTAGTGGACACGCCCCCGACGTTGGGCCTGTTGTCAATTTCGGCCCTGTACGCCGCCGACGAACTGTTTATACCCGTGCAACCTCAGTATTTGGCCGTTAAGGGCCTGTTATCGCTCGCCGATGCGGTGGACACGATCGGCGGGAACCGTGGCGAGGCGTTGCCCGCGTACGTCCTGTTCACACAGTACGACAGGCGCAAGGGATTGCACCGCCTGACGGTCGAACAAGTCGAGGCGGCGGGGTTCCGTACGTTCGCCACCAAGATACGCGACAACGTGGCTATGGGCGAGGCACCCGCCGCGGGGTTGGACATATTCAGGTACGCCCCGAAATCCAACGGCGCACAGGATTACGACGCGCTCGTATCGGAATACCTGAACGCCCGCAAGGTGCGCCACCTCAAACACGGGTACAAGTAACCCCACGCAACGACCGTACAACCAAGCAATTAACGGTATTAGATTATTAAACTATTACGTTATTACGTTATTGAACTATTAAACAATTAGTCGGAATAACAGGAATAATTCGTATAACCCAGCTATTTATTTTTGGATATGGCAAAGAAACAAATTGTTGCGGGCCTTAGCGGACTGTTGAACGCGGCCCCCACAGCCACGACCGCCCAGGCACCCGCCACCGAGGCCGCCGAGGATCGCGGACGTAAAACCGTGCTTTCGTTCTCAGTCGATGAAACGACCGCCGAGAATATACGTTATATCGCGTATTACGACCGTAAAAAGCTGTCGGCGGTAATCACCGAGGCGTTGGCCCGTTATATCGAGGATTGGACGCCCGCCCCTCAGGAAAAACCGCGCAAGTTGTAACCGAGCTATGGAACCGAACACCGAATACCAACGGCGCAAGGCCCAGGCCCGACAGGCCGCCCAGGAATGGCAACGGGATTTTGGCAACGCGTCCCACAGTTACGCCGAGCTGTCCGAACAGGCGGCGAGGTTCGAACGGTTGGGGCGTCGGTACGGACTATTACAGGAATTCCGCGAAAACGGTATTATATAACCCCGTACAGGGACTAAAAGCAACGAAACGATATGAATATACTACAAGCCGCCGCCGTCGCTCAGGCGCAATTTACGGCCCTAATGGCCGACCGAGGGTACAAGACGTTCACGACCTTTTACGGCGATCTTACGATAGCCGAGGCGTACGGCGTCGAGGGGGTGCGGGACACGTACCGCCGCGTGTGTCAGGAATGGCGCAACAACTACAAGTATTACACGGAATTCGTGTTATGCCTCAACGGCAAGATATGGCAACACTACAAGACCAACGAACCGTTGGCGCGTGTGTACGATGAACTTTGGCGCGAGGCCGACGCGTGGGCGTGTTCCAACCTGACGGGCGAGGCCCTGAACCACTATTACGAGGTAACCGACTAATCCGTTACGGGTATGAAAACGACCGATATACGACGCGAATACGTGGCCGCCCGACTGATACCCAGGCGGTACAAGAATACGCCCGACTGTATCCGTTTCGAGCTTGCGACGTTCGACGTGGACGAAATCGCCCCGTACGTGTTCGACAGTCTTTTCGAAAAGCTGACGCCCGCCGACGCGCTCGTACTGACACGCCGCCGTTACCTGACGCGGACGGAACGCGAGGAAATCAAGGCCACGACGGGCAAAACGCGAATATTCGCCGAACCCAAGTATTACCGCGTTATCGCGTACAGGGGCAAGCCGATAACGGCCGAGGAATACACCGACATAACGGCCGCCCTCAGGGACGCCGCGATACGATGCGAACAACCCGCCCAGGGAACCGACACGAACGTATAACGATGAACGTACAACAATGGAACGTAGCAAGATTTTGACCGATGACGCGCGGGAACAGTTGAGCAAATACCCGCTATACACCCAGGACGGAAAGGGCGGCGAGGCCGTGGCCGTGTTGCGCCTGTTCCTGACGGGAACCGCCGCCGTGTTCTACATTACCGAGGGCCAACCGTGCGGCGAATACGAGGGCCGCGAAAATTGGGAACTTTTCGGCGTGTCCAATATGGAACGCGGCGAGGGTTGGCGGTACGACTATTTCAGTTTGGGCGAGCTTGAAAGTTTGAACTTGTACGACGGTTTGGTACACCTCGAACGCGATACCAAGTTTACGCCCCGACCGTTGCGGGATATTCCCGAACTTGTGGCCGACCTGTCGGAACTGTGGCGGCACGACGTCGAGGCGGCCGACGATGACGAACCCGAAACCGACGCCCAGGTATGACGCGCGAACTGTCCGAGCTTATCGAGGCGTACCCGTCCGTGGTTGAGGCCGCGCGGTATATCGTCGAGCTGTTCAACGAACGGGAACGGGCCGACCTCAACGCCGCCGCCGATGCGTGGGCGCACCTGTACGACCGAGGGAACGAGGCCCGACCGATGACGGCCCAATATCCGAAAATATTACATTACGGAAATTGAATTTACTA
>JAEEGL013013742.1_pt1 | contig 16116 bp, 7 predicted proteins | sample 9134231 | NCBI WGS metagenome assembly JAEEGL01 (sample SAMN16246548, study PRJNA631951) | gut metagenome | biome: gut microbiome; feature: rumen; material: fiber-attached | host: Bos | place: Iran: Karaj | collected 2018-10
ACACTTAAGGCTGTAGTAATTATGACGTGTTCCCAACACAACTTTAAGGTTGTGACTTCGGTTGATATGTCAAAATCGGCTGGTTTTTTGAGCGGAATGAGATGGGCTGTCAGGGTCTTTTGCCTTCCGTGCCACCTTTGACCTTGCTTACCGACAGAAAATGTATGTACGAAATAATGCGGTTAGGGGCTGACCGTACTCTTGCTGACTTGATGCCGGATACTGATTTACAATAGATGCCGGTATGGGCTTTAAAGTGGGTACTGATGTAACCTTTAATTTAATTGGGAAAAGAGATTGGTTGCCATGTTTTAAGCAGTTCTTGTATCTGCGTTTTTTATCCCAATGGATTCATTTGCAAATTTGCGTCCTAAATCAGGCATAATCACGGTAATAGCTCATTGAAAATATTCCTCCAAAGGAATACACTCGGATTTAAATATAGCCTTTTCAAGGGGGGAATACATGGAGTTTCTGACAACATCTGAGATTGCAGAAAAGTGGAATATTACAAGAAGACGGGTTTCCAAGCTCAGCAGTGAAGGGAGAATCAAGGGAGCTGTGCTCAAGGGCAATACCTGGCTGATTCCGTCAGATGCCCAAAAGCCTGAGGATCCGAGACGGCTTAAGCAGGGCAGGGAGCATAGGTAGCAGATTACCAGTTGTGTTTTCAGAAAACGAGTTGTTGCATAATTTGCAACAACTCAAACTACCCACAATACGCGCATTCCGAACTGGCAAAGACCATGGCGTAGGCTTTTACCAGTTTATTCTTGAACTCTAGGTCTGTTTTGTAAGTTTGTACCTGTTTGGTTGTTTCTACTTGTACTTTGTGGAGAAGATGAAGATAGGAATGTTTTTCAATATGAAGAGGATAATAATTATTGAAAACCAATTAGAAGTTACGAATCACGAACATTTGGGAATCCTAGTGACTAAGTCTCAAGCATAATGTCAACGTAATTATTTGATGAGTCAATTATGACAAATCTTTCTTGGGGCTTTAGGTCTAGATTCAATTTTAGATTTGTCAAGTAAAGGAACAAAGTATTTATATGTCACTACACTTATTAACAATGGAATTGTCTATGAGGTATTGTGTTGAGCAATATAATAAATCTAATTAAAGCAGAGAGTGGTGATTGTTTTTTAATACAATTTGACAATAAAATATGTATTTTGATAGATTGTGGCTATAAGTGTACTTTTGACAAATATTTGAAACCATTACTTGTACAATTAGCACATCAAAATTATAGAATAGGCTTGTTCATTGTTACCCACTATGATAGTGATCATATCGGTGGTGCAATTTCCTTTATAAGAGATAACGGCTATTCTAATGCCCCTAAAATAATTCCGATAGATAACATTTGGTTTAACGGAATTTTTAGTTTACTAAAATCAAGTAAATTGTTAATTAGCCATCTTTTAGAAAAGGTATCAGATGACCAGTCACAAAAATGTAAATTCTTAACAGAATGTTTAAAAAGGCACATATGTTTAGCAGGAGAGGGGCAGATATTTGCACAGAATTCAGAATGCTTTGAAAAGCAGAAGATTTGAGAGATAAATCTGATGGTCATGCGTAGGCCCTGTAAAAAGTGTGATCTGCTTAATAATAAATGCGAGCGGCTGATTGTACACGTTTATTGGAAGTCCGTGTGAAAATAAAATGACCTTTGGGACTAGGTGATGATTAATTGATAATTGTTAGAATAATTATTGTACTAATAACGAAATGTGTATAAATTTTGACATGGTGAGAGGGGGTAATGTGCGCAGGAAGAGTTAATGAACCACAATATATCAATAATGAAATCTGTGATAGGGGTAAGAATTACGCTAAAAATGTTGTGTCTGTTTTTATTTTTATAAAGTTGTGCTCGGTTTTGCTCTCAGATAAGTGATAGCATTTTGTTAGTTTCAGAATTAGACTTGTTTGACTAAATATTGTCCTATTATCCGTGTTATGCTGTCCGTTTTAGTCGTTTACTTCAACATTCTGTTGAAGAACCTAATGCTATCAATGTATCATGTAGTATTTTTGAGAATTAAATTTTATAGTGATTGCATTATGAATTTTGATTCGCAATAGTATCAGCGATAGAACAATCAAACTGTTTTGATAGTAGGAGCTACTGAGTTAAATGCCGGGGAGTGATGATAAAAGACATTACAATTTTATAGACCTTTTTGCGGGTGCAGGAGGGCTTTCTGAAGGATTTCTACAGGCGGGGTTTACTCCTATTGCACATGTTGAAATGAATGAGTACGCATCGAGGACACTAGAAACGAGAAGTGCGTATTATTATCTAAAAACTGCAAATAACTTGGAATTGTATAACAAGTATCTTAGAGGTGTTATAAGTCGAGACACCCTAATTAGTAGTGTGCCTGCATCAATTTCGAAGACTATCATAAATAAGACGTTGGCTGATGAGACGTTACCATCCGTATTCAATACCATAGATGGAATTATGAAGATTAGAGGAATGTCATCTATCGATGTTGTTGTTGGCGGTCCTCCGTGTCAGGCGTACTCCCTTGTTGGAAGAGCCCAAAGTAGCCATATGGACGTTCCTATGGCTGAAGATCCTCGTAATTATTTGTATAAGTTATATGTCCGTTTTTTGAAAAAATACCAACCGAGTATGTTTGTTTTTGAGAATGTTACAGGCATTGAATCTGCGAACGGTGGGATAACTTGGAAAAATATCCAGAAATATATGAAACGAGCCGGATATGAAATTGAATGCAAGGCTATGAATGCCCACTATTTTGGAGTATTGCAAAATAGACGCAGAATGATAATCGTTGGTTGGAGAAAAGACAGCGGATTAAAATACCCAAATTTTTATGAAATAAAAACTGATGCAGTAGTAAATGATCTATTTACTGATCTACCTAAATTACAACCAGGAGAGTCTTGCAATAAGTACGTTGACGGGGGGATCAGCGAATATTTATCGAAGTTTGGTATCCGCGATAAAGGTGATGTATTAACATTGCACAACGTAAGAAATAATTCAGCTCGAGATATCAGCATTTACAAAAAAGCTGTTGAACTGTGGAACAATGGACATAAACGTCTAAATTATAATGATCTTCCTGATGAACTAAAAACACACAAAAATCGTCATTCTTTTACAGACAGATTTAAAGTCGTCGAGGGTGATCAGCCCGCATGTCACACTGTTTTGGCTCACTTGTCTAAAGATGGTCATTATTTCATTCATCCGGATGTAGAACAGCACCGTTCAATATCAGTAAGAGAAGCGGCAAGAATACAATCATTCCCTGATAACTATTTTTTCGAAGGCCCACGGACAGCACAGTTTGTTCAGATCGGTAATGCAGTACCACCTTTGATGGCCAAAGGAATTGCCATGGGGGTTTTCGAGCAGCTCCACTGGAGGGATACTTATGGAACTCAATCTTTTTCTCCAACGGTTCAGTAAATATAAAAAATTAGAGCTTGTTAGTTCTCCATTCCATTTCCTTTTGAATACTCATATTGAGTTGAATCCCCACCAAGTTAATGCCTTCTGTGCCGCTATTGATGCGCTTAAAACAGGAGGTATTGTTTTGGCAGATGAAGTTGGTCTCGGAAAAACAATAGAGGCGGCGCTAGTCCTTAAGTACATGTTGGCTTCAGGAGCAAAAAGAGTTCTCATATCGGTTCCTGCTTCCCTAAGAAAGCAATGGGAGATGGAACTTGAAGAAAAATTTGAATTGAAATCTTATATTCTAGAACGTTTAACAGTGGAGAGAGAACCTCGATACTGGCAGAATAGATTAAAGGATCCAAAAGAATACATTATTGCTATAACTTCTTATGCTTATTCTTCCCAATTGATGAAACGTTTTCCAGATGTTAAATGGGATTTTGTTGTTATCGATGAAGCTCATAATTTAAGAAATGTAATTAAAACCAAGCGTGCTAAAAATTTACATGAAATAGCCAATGGTATTCCTAAGATCCTGTTAACGGCAACACCGCTACAGAACAGTTTGACCGATCTTCATGGTGTTGTTTCATTTATCGATGACAGAATTTTTGGCAACGAAAAAATATTTAGAAAACGATACATTGATGAACAGAATTATTCTGATCTTAAAAGAGAGCTTGCTCCCGTTCTTTACAGAACTTTAAGGAAAGATGTATCAAAATACATGAATTTCAAGAAGAGAACATGTAGGACAGTAGACTTCGCTTTGACAGGTGATGAGATTCAATTGTACCAGCGTGTTAATGATTTTTTGAAACGAGATCCACTGTACTCAATAACTTCAAATAATCGTAATCTGATAATCTTAGTTATAAGAAAATTGTTGGCATCTTCAAGTTTTGCTTTAATTGAAACATTCGAAGTTTTGAAAAAAAGACTTGAAAAACTATACTCGGGAACAAAATCTGCTAAAGCTCAGGACGGCTTCGATTTATTTTGGAGCTTAGTAGAAGATGAAATTGATGAAACTGAGGCGGAACTTAAGAATGATGAAGATTTGGTTATAGAGAAGCAACACATTGAATCTGAACTAAATGATGTAAAACAAATAATAGATGTCGCTAAACGAATAAAAACAAATGCCAAAATTAAGGCTTTGATGAGTGCTGTCAAAATTGCATTTGATTATCAGCAAGAACATAGTATTTCAAAAAAGATACTTATTTTTACGGAATCTAAACGTACGCAAAAATATATAGCTGAAGAACTTAGAAAAAAAGAATTTGCTGATGATGATGTTGTTTTATTTAACGGCGATTTTGATGATTCAATGAAGAAGATTTATAGGGCGTGGCAGGCTAAAAATTACGGAAATCGAGATTATGGCCGAAACGTAGAAGCGAAGCATGCCATTGTTGATTATTTTAGAAATAATGCAAAAGTTTTGATATGCACCGACGCCGGTTCAGAAGGTTTGAATCTTCAATTTTGTAATACAGTAATCAATTACGATTTACCTTGGAACCCAATGAAAATTGAACAACGAATAGGTCGTTGCCATAGATACGGTCAAGAAAATGATGTTGTGGCAATTAATTTGCTGAATACGCAAAATGTAGCTGATATGCGTGTTTATGAAATTCTATCTAAAAAATTTGAACTTTTTGAAGGTGTTTTTGGTGCGTCTGATGTTGCATTGGGAACTTTGGATTCTGGAATAAATTTTGAAAAGTATGTACTGGATATATATCAAAAATGCAATACAACTAGTGAATTTAATAAAGAATTCGATAAGCTTGATAGAAAGTTAAACGCCAAAAGAGATAAAAAGGCGAGAGAGTTAAGGAATATTTTGTTATCCGATAGCGTGAAGAAAGCATCAGATTTAGATAATACTAAATTGGAAATTGATTCATATCTAAAGGATGTTGAGTATTGGGAGCATTATGCCGAAGACAATAATGATATTAATGTGCAATACTGGAAAAATGAACAATGGGGAGAAGAGTGTTTAGGGGCTCATGGTTTCCTATTTATGGGAGCTTTTTGCAATTCTGGGAAGTTTTTATTCCCTATTCTTTTACTTTGTGATGAGAAAGGTGAATACATCGATTTTAAAGAACATGAGTTAGTGCCTGTCATTGAAAAACTTCATGACGAAGATTTAAGGACGTTTTCCCCATCTCAAGATGAAAGTGCTTTGTTTCGGCGTATATATGATCAGCTTACAGTAGAAATGACAGAGCGTTACAATAAATCTGTAGTGACAATTAAGGAATACAACAAAAAGAAGATTGAAAACTGGAAACGTATTCAATCTGAGCAACTTAATGTAGCACTTGATGAGAAAAACCAAGAAATTCAGAAGTTACATGAACAAGAGCTTAATTCTGGTAATTTCTATGAGAAAGTCGATATTCGAAAGAAGATAGATGAAAAAAAGAAGTCGTTAATAGAATTTCAGAATTCCTTCCACGACAGAGAATCTTCATTTAACGATGAAGGTGATCGTGAAATTGAAGTGTTTAATAAAAAATTAGAGATTAACCCGATATTACTGGTTAGTGTCATTTTAAAATTTTAGGAGAGGAGACTATGCAGAAAACGGGCAAATTAGAATTGACATGGGTGGGTAAATACGACGAAAAGAAAATTGAACCAAGGATTCTTGTTGAAGATACTTCAAAATCATACGGAGATCCTTCAAGTGAAAATATGCTCATCCATGGGGATAATTTAATTGCCCTTCAAGCACTCCAACAGGATTTTACTGGGAAGATTAAATGTATCTATATTGACCCACCATATAATACTGGCAGTGCATTCGAGCATTACGATGATAATCTTGAACATAGCATATGGCTTGGTCTCATGAGGCAACGGCTAATTCTTTTACGTCAGTTACTCGCAGATGAGGGCTCAATATGGATTCAAATTGATGATGAAGAGCAGGCATATCTAAAAATTCTTTGTGATGAAGTTTTTGGACGAAGTAATTTTGTAAATATGATTTCTGTTAATATGAAAAACATAGCAGGTGTTTCTGGTGGAGGGGAAGATAAAAGATTAAAAAAGAATTGCGAATATATTTTGGTCTATGCGAAAGATTATTTTCAATTACCCTTATTTAAAGGGGTTTATTCTTATACAGAAATGTCTGAATTAGTACAACAGTATCTTAATGAGGGTAAAAGTTGGAAATATACATCTGTATTGTTATATCCTGGTGATAAAGAATATTATGGTTCAACGGTTGATGGTGAAGGTAATGAAATTAAAGTTTTTTTGCGGAAGAATCCAAAAATTGTTTCAATAAAACAGATTGCTATGCAAGATGGAATTACAGAAAAAGAAGCCTATAGAAAATATGGAATTAGCATATTTCAAACAACTAACTCCCAAAGTTCTATAAGGACTAGAATTATTGATTATCGAAGCGAAAACTCAATAAACGAAGACCTTATATCAATAGAATATGTACCTAAAACGGGGAAAAATAAAGGTAATGTTTATGAGCAATTTTACAAAGGAGATAAGTGCAGATTATTTGTTTGGTTGAAAGATACATCAGAGATAATTGATGGGGAGTTATATAAAAAGGATCTTCAAGGAACGTATTGGGATATGAATGCGTGGATGAAGAATTTAACAAAAGAGGGGGCTGTCGAATTTGGAAATGGTAAAAAACCAGAATTTTTAATACATCAAATTTTTGAAATGACTACTAATCCTGGAGATTGGGTACTTGATTCTTTTTTAGGTTCAGGCACTACAGCAGCTGTTGCTACAAAAATGCATAGAAAATGGGTTGGTATTGAACTTGGAAAACATGCTTATACGCATTGTAAGATTAGACTTGACCGTGTGATAAGTGGCGATGATTCAGGTGGAATTACAAAAAATGTAAAATGGCAAGGTGGCAGTGGTTATCATTTCTATGAATTGGCTCCAAGTCTCTTGATTAGGAATAAACAGTTACCGATTTATCAGATAAACCCTTCGTATACTTATGATATGTTGTGTGAAGCTATATGTAAAATTGAAGGTTTTAGATATAAGGTTCAAGATGTTTTTCATGGCTATTCATCCGAAAAACGTTTTATTCATATTACAAAAGAGTTTATTAATGCAGAGTATATAAAATCATTATCTTCTCGTCTTTCTGATGATCAGTCTCTTTTAGTTTATGGAATAAAAATTCAATCGGATCTTGTATTGCCGGAAAATATTGAGGTTAAAAGAATCCCTAAGGATTTATTAGATAAGTGTGATTTTGAAAGTGAGGTGCAGTAATGCCTGGATTAGTTAATAGAATTAAATATGCAATGAGTCTCAGAGCTCCTCAGGAAGATGCCCTCTCATTCTTAGATGCAATAACCTCACATTGTGATTATAAGAAGGATAATAAGGATATCGTTGAATCTACAGCTTCTGAATATTGTGAAAGCAGAAGAAATATTAACGCGAGTTTTGATTTCCCTTCTTTTTGTTATGCTATGGCGACAGGTATAGGAAAAACCCGTCTAATGGGCGCTTGTATCTATTATTTGTATAAGGCTAAAGGATACCGGCATTTTTTTATATTAACGCCAGGAAATACAATTTATGAAAAACTTCGCAAGGAGGCAAATAATCCAAGCCACCCTAAATACATGTTCAAGGGCCTTGAGGCTGAAATGGGGCGACCTAAAGTTTATGATGGTGAAAATTATGATATGTACCTTGATAAACAAGGTTCTCTCGAATTTGACAAAACGTCAGAAATTCAATTATTTATTTTTAATATAGGAAAAATATTTAATAGCAAGACTGATACACAATTTAATTTTCATAAATTCAAGGAAACCTTAGGTTCATCTTTTGCTGATGTACTTGCAAGTTTTGATGATCTTGTTATTTGCATGGATGAGGCTCATCGTTATTACGCACCGGCTTCAATGAAAGCCATAAATTATCTGAAGCCGATATTAGGACTTGAGTTTACGGCAACGCCAAAGAGTACAAATAATGTTATATATTCATACGACATTGCACGAGGAGCAACGGAAGGGTATTTAAAAATTCCTGTCGTTATGGGGCGTTCAAATATGGCAGGGTACAGCCAGGAAGACATCGAAGAAATGAAGATTCGGGATGGACTCACCTTGCATGAACATAGAAAGGAACTTCTCAAAGAATACTGCTCTGATAATAATCTTAACTACGTAAAACCTATTGTTCTGATTGCTTGTAAAGATACCGACCACGCAAAAAAAATTCGTTCGTTCATCGATAACGAAAAATTCCTAAGCGGCAGGTATAAAGGTAAAGTAATAGAAATACATTCCAAGCAAACAGGAGAAGAATCTGAAGAAAATATCCGCCTGTTGTTATCTATTGAAAGTGCATCCAACCCTATCGAGATAGTTTTGCATGTATATAAGTTAAAGGAAGGATGGGATGTAAATAACCTATTTACCATTATTCCTTTAAATGCGGCTAGGAGTGATATTCTAGCTATGCAGACCATTGGAAGAGGATTAAGACTTCCTTTCGGAGAACAAACTGGTAACGAGGATCTAGATACACTTGATATTGTTGCTCATGATCATTATAGGGAATTGGTTGATGAGATCAAAAACAGCGACTTGTTCCGTTACCGGGATTTAGATTCAGCTTCTGTTGAACCTTCTGAAACTGTGGGTGTTTCAGCTGGAGTTGAAGATGGACAGCTTTCCTTGTTTGATTCGGCCATAACTGCATCTGGGGTTAAATCTTTTGAACAGATAAATAATCCAAAAACCCAAGCTGAACTTTACAATGAATATCTAAAAAACTTTGTAGGAACACAAAGAAAAGCAGAAAAAGACGACAGCTATCAAACATCTTTATTTGACGATGTTGGTAACGTTACTTCTACTTCAGATACATCTATATCAAATACAAACGTACAACCAAACGTTAGTGATGGAGGGAAAAAACCTTTATCTAAAGATGAATTTGTCAAGGCTGTTAAAGAATATTCAGCCAAAGCTATTTCAGTTCCGAAAATTCTAGTACAAACAACGTCTGAAATAAAATTTAATAGATTCAATGTTTTTCGTACCATTGCTGATTTTGAAGTTGCCATGGCTAAAATCGAACGTTTTGATGCGGTTAACAGGCAGTTGCTGACTCTTGTTGATGCCCAGATTCTTGAAGTTAATGATGCGAAGAATACGCTTGCTTGTATGCTATTGGATTCTATTAGTGAATTATCTTATGAAGATGCTGATTTTGTAATTGATGTTGTAGAACAATACCTGAATCAACTTCCTGGAGATGAAGATAATAAGAAAAAAATTGTTCGTCGTTATGCGTCTTTGATAGTTTCTGACATACGTAAACAAGTGTATGAACATATGGACAGGAAGACACAGGATATACATATCGTTCAAAAAGATCTGATTCTTTTCAGAAAATTCGTAAAAAATATCAAGGAAGATGGACAAGTAAAATACGATAAACCTTTTTCTGATAAGAGCAATATTAAAAAATACCTGTTTACCGGGTATAAAAAATCTTACTATCAGGCGAATGCTTTTGATAGTGATACAGAGAGATTGTTTTCAATTATCTTGGAAGAGGACTCCGATGTTATTCGTTGGATTAAGCCTCCTTTGAATCAGTTAGGTTTGTTTTGGAAAGTAGGTCAGCAGTACAATCCGGATTTTCTTGTCGAAACCTCTACGCATAAATACATGGTTGAGGTGAAAGCTCGTAATGAAATATATTCTGATGAAGTGATAGCTAAGGCAAGAGAAGGGATAAAGTGGTGCAAGTATGCATCAACTGCCGATCCTGATCATAAACAATGGGAGTATAAGCTTATTTCTGATGACAATATTCATCCTAGAAATACTTGCAAGTATACCTTGGGGACGGGACATTTTGTTGCGGAGGAGGATTAAATGGCAGATCGTTTTAAATATTCTGAGGTACGTCAAAAGATAATAGATGATATCAGAATTGACTTGATGGGACCTCGAGAAGAAGAAGAGGTTCTTGGTTCAGATCCTCGCTATGAATACCTTATTGGCATGATTGATCCTCAAACTGAAAATGAAGATTATTCATTTGAATATAACCGTGATGTTGCTGACACGGAATATGGTGATGACTACACTTCTACAGAAGATGAAGAAAATGAACCTTCTCAATCTTCTTATTCACCACTGCCTTCTTCAATAGGAATCAGTTTTTATATTCATTCTTCCACGCAGAAAATAAATTTAGATGTTAGCTGGGGGGATTACGTATACTCAACAGAAAAGGACACTGATAAGGAAGGAAAAGAGCGTAGTTACCCTAAGTATACGCGTCATCCAATGATGGAAACGGTTGTTGTAAACTTTAGTGAATTTAATAGCCGAACCAAGGAATACAGACTTGTATGCGATTCTAATGTTTATGTACACGTGTCTAGAATTCCAATGAAAGGGGAGTTTTTTCTTGTCACCTCTTATGTAGTCAACAAAAGAAAGAATGCAGAAAATGTCACTAGCGGATTGATGTTTCAAGTTGGATTAAAAGCATATTCAGTTGATGGAACAAACGTGTTCTACGCTGAGCATTTATGCAGAAAGATACTTGAAACTGATGAATTCTATTTTGAAAAGCATCCTATCATGGGAAGAGGTAGAGGATGTGCAGCAGTATGGGGGGATGCGGTCGATGGAAAGACGTCATATATCAAATCCGCCTTTATACCAGAATATGAATTTCCTAGTGTGAGTGCCGCATTAGATGGGTTTGATCGCCATTTCTTTTCTACATTCTTTATGTCCCATGGATCAAAACGAAGTGAGATTGTAGCAAGATTAACCACTTTGACAGATTCGTATGATAAGTGGATAAAAGATACACTTCTAACCGATACAAAAATGCTAGATGCAGATTTTAAAAATAAAGTTGGAAATAAAATCGTATCAAACTGCCAGAATGCATTATCTCGTATTCGTGAGGGAATTGAGATTATTAAACAGGATGATGATTCATTCGATGCTTTTTGTTTCATGAACCGCGTAATTGCTCTTCAGAACGGAATTAAAGGTTATTCTCAAAAACACGGTTCCGGTATTGAGTGCAATTTTGCAGATTTTATAAACCCCAATAACCCTGATAATGATTTCGGATGGAGACCATTCCAGATCGCTTTCATATTGCAGAACATAGCCGGAATCGTTAATCCTCGCCACAAGGATAGAGAAATTGTTGATTTATTGTACTTTCCTACTGGCGGCGGTAAAACAGAAGCTTATTTAGGATTGATGGCTTTTGTAATTGCGTATAGACGGTTAAAAGCAAAAAGTGTAAACAACTACAATTTGGATGGCGGTGTAACTGTTATTCTTCGCTATACCTTAAGATTACTCACCACACAGCAACGAGACCGTATTACAAAGATGGTAGTTGCAGCTGAATATATACGCCGTGAATATATACGCCGTAAAAACTTTCCAAAGTATGGCAATGAACCGATTAGTATAGGTTTCTGGGTTGGAGGAGGAGTTACTCCTAATAGTTTCGAGGACTTTAAAGAGAGAGCTGACGAACCACAAAAGGCATCATCAGCAAGAAATCATCTTCAAAAACAATTACTTACGTGTCCGTTTTGTGGGCAAAAGCTAACAGAAGAAAATTTCAATATCGATGTCGATAGAAAAGCAGTAGAAATTTTTTGTTCAGACAAGGATTGCTGGTTTTATCGATATAACGATGATCGTGTTCCAATTCCCGTATATCTTGTTGATGAAGAGATATATGCAAAATGTCCAACCATCATTTTGTCAACCGTTGATAAATTTGCAAAATTGCCTTGGGATGTAAACACAAATTCGCTTTTTGGTAGAGTTGATCGGAAGTGTGAACGTCACGGATATGTAGCGATAGGCGCGAAGCATCAAGAAAGACACAATAAGAAAGATTCTTTACCGGCATCAATTACTACGAAAATAAAGCCGTTTCTCCCTCCGGAATTGATTATCCAAGACGAGTTGCATCTTATAACAGGTCCTCTTGGAACAATATATGGGGCGTATGAAACTCTGATTGAGGATATGTGTACCTATGATGGCATTAAACCAAAATACGTTGTTTCTACTGCAACAATTAAGAATGCTGCACAGCAGACCAAATGCTTATATGCAAGAAATAACACTACACAGTTTCCACCTAGTGGCTTTGAAATAGGAGATAGCTTTTTTATAAGGGAAATTCCTGTTAAGGATAACCCTTTTAGGAAGTATGTAGGTTTATGTGCTCCTGGATATTCTGTAAAAAACGCCTTGTTACGTTTATATGCAATTCTGTTACAGTCAACCTTTGTGTATTCGCAACAGGACGAATTTAAGGATAGCATAGACCCATATTATTCTTTGGTTGGGTATTTTAACAGTATCAGAGAGTTGGGAGGAGCAGTTAGATTAATACAGGACGATATTCCTAAACGTATCAAACGTATCTATCGTATTAAAAACAAATGTGGTCATGAGAAATTTCGCTCGCTTTCTCATAATGCTGAGATAACGTCTCGAATTTCGTCATATAAAATTCCAGAAAAATTAAGTCAGTTAGAAACTACATATGAATCAAAAGACTGTTTAGATACCGCTTTGGCTACCAATATGATTGCTGTCGGTATGGATGTAGAACGTCTCGGTTTAATGGTTGTTTTAGGTCAACCAAAGCAAAATTCTGAATATATTCAGGCTACTAGCCGTATAGGAAGAACATATCCTGGTTTGGTTGTAACACTGTATAACGCATATAGACCTCGAGATTTATCGCACTATGAGAATTTTACGGGTTACCATTCTCAAATGTACAGGTTTGTGGAAGGCACAACATCAACTCCGTTCTCTGCTCGAGCTAGAGACCGAGTGCTGCATGCGTTGATTATCGCAGCTATAAGATTGAAATTTCCTAATATGGCAGAAAACGCTAATGCTGCTGACATCGATAAGTTATCAGACGATGAAATTAATTCTGTAAAGAATTTGATAATTGAAAGGTTGAATATTGTTAAGCCATCAGCACAGAAAGATGCCTTGGATGAAATTGATCAATTTATCGATTGGTGGAAATATCAGGCTTCTCAGTCTAAACCACTTTGTTATTTCATTGGAAATACTGAAAAGCATAATAGACTTATGAGTACATATGATAGCCCACACCAAGACAGCGAGAAATCTACGCTTCAAGCAATGAGAGATGTCGAGAGTTCATCAAGTATGTACTATTGGGAGGATTGAGATGATATTTGATAAGAACAAATTAGGTGAGTTACGTCCTAATCAGATTATAACAACATTCGGTCCGGGTGCTATAGTAGATGCTATCAAGGATTCTGTAACGGTTTTGGACATTTCTTTTTGGCGGGAAAAAGGCAAGAAAATAATTGATGCTAGACTAGCTTCATATCTATCAGTTGATTGTTTTTATACTCCTTCGACAAACTCTAGAGGAGACATCCCTGTCGTTTCATTCCCTAAATGGCATGTTTGTTCCAACACTAAATGCGGGCGTCTTTTTAATGCAACGGAAAACTTTAATGTTGAAAAGTATCTAAAATTTGGAGTCACCTGTCCTGATTGCGGCAGATCTGCGTATCCTTCTCGTTTTATTACTATTTGTGAAGACGGGCATATGGATGATTTTCCTTGGCAGTGGTGGGTTCATTGTGGTTCTTATGGCTGTAACGGGACGTTAAGAATAAAATCATTAGGACAATCTTCAACTTTGTCTGATATGAGAGTTGTGTGTTCGTGCGGTGCTAAACGCTCTATGAGCGGTGCAACACAGCGTGATGTTTTTGAGTCACTTAAATGTACGGGTAATCATCCTTTTAGACCCAATGTTCAACCAAAATGCGATTGCAAAAAGAAGGTAATACCGTCGCAAAGAGGTGCTGCAAATGTTTATTTCCCTGTAATAAGAAGTGCTATATCCATTCCACCTTGGATTAACCCTCTCTATAATTTAATTGATGAGCATATGAAGCTTATAGAAAGTTATGAGGAAGATTGGGGAGAGGAAGGTGTTACAAAGGTTTACAATAAACATTTTGCTGCTAATTATTCAAGAACCCAGTTTGATGAAGCACTAGAGCAAAGGCGTAAAAATATTAAAGAATTTTCTGAAATAAAACTGATGGAATACAATGCAATAATCCATCACAATGATCCGGCTTATGCTGATGCCTCAATTAAAAAACATTTTATGGCAGAAGAAGACGATTCTGTTCCAGAAACTCTCCAGAAATATTTTAGTAGGATAATTCGAATAACGAGATTAAGAGAAGTTCGGGTTCTTCTTGGGTTTACTAGGGTTGATTCACCTGATCCTGATGCTAACACTGATGATCAACCCAATGTTGTTCGTTTAACTAAGTGCAAAGATGAAAGATGGTTGCCTGCGGCAGAAATCAATGGTGAAGGGATATTTATTGAATTTAATAAGAATACAATTGAGGAATGGATGTCTTCTTCTACGATGACTGAATTATCAGATAAATATGCGGAATCATACGCAAAATATTGTGAATCCAAAGGTTGGGAGGTAACTGTTGCAAGAGATGCTAAATATGTACTTCTTCATACTTTTTCTCACCTGATGATAAAACAGATGTCGATGTCCTCCGGTTATTCTTCATCTGCAATTCGTGAGAGAATTTATTTCAACGACAACATGGCTGGTATTCTTCTCTATACTGGAAGTTCTGATAAAGAAGGCTCTCTCGGAGGTTTGGTGGAACTTGGAAATAGTGATCAAATTATCTGCTTGATGAGTGATGCTTTTCAAGAGGCGTTGGTTTGTACAAATGATCCTGAATGCATGAGCAATCTACCCCCTAATAAGAATTCAAATGGGGCGGCATGTCATTCATGTTGTATGATTTCTGAGACAGCGTGCGAGAATGGTAACCGAATGCTCGATAGAGGGTTAATAGTTCCTCTTCCAGACAGAGAGGAGTGCTCATACTTTAGGGATTTGGTGAATGTGTTATGTCCTGTGGTAATTTAAAAAATGAAATATTGTTGAGTGCCATAAAAGGTGATATTGATAATGATGTATCAAAGGCTCATTCTAGAATAAAAGGATTTTTCCCAGAATTGACTGAGGAGCATTGTTCAGATTTATTGGGCTTGATTGTGGACGCAATGAATTTTTCTGATACTGATAAAGTATCGTTGGTTGTAACTTCACCGCCGTCTTTTGCAATTAAAGCTAGGACGACGGCCAATGTTGTTCAATCAATGATACGAGGGGCTGAAAAAAGTATACTCATTACTGGGTATTCACTATCTAACTATTTCTCAGAATTGGTAGATACTATAATTCAAAAAAGCCAACAGGGAGTTTTTGTAAAATTTTTTGTAAATAATATAGACGAGCAGCAATGCTTTGAAAAGATAAAAAGGTATAAGGGACATTTTTTAAAAATTTATGACTATCGTCATGATGAAGATAAAATGTCAGCACTCCATGCAAAGGTTATTTCTGTAGATCAAAAAATGACCTTTGTTACGTCAGCTAATCTTTCATATCATGGTCAGCAAGGAAATATCGAGTTGGGTACTTTCATAGAATCGAAACGGGTATCGAAGCAGCTTGATGATATTTTTACAAAACTTATATTTTCAAA
>JAEEGL015353707.1_pt1 | contig 16116 bp, 16 predicted proteins | sample 9134231 | NCBI WGS metagenome assembly JAEEGL01 (sample SAMN16246548, study PRJNA631951) | gut metagenome | biome: gut microbiome; feature: rumen; material: fiber-attached | host: Bos | place: Iran: Karaj | collected 2018-10
CACCACAACATGAAGCGACAATGCGGCAAGCGCACAGCACCAGACAAGCCAATTGTACTTTCTGCACGCCTCCAGCAAACCTCCCTGCAGACAACACCCCATGCCGTACCCCGTCACCAAAAAGACGGCAAGACGCAAGGGATAGCGGCAAAACCAGGCGGCAGACGATCCAGTTACACAAACAAGCAATCCCCCCAACGCGATCCACGCCACGCCAAACCACCTGCTTGCACAAACCCTAAACGCATACCACAGAAGAAGTTGCACGTAAAAAAGACACGCCAAGAACCACAAATGGGTCGATGCGTCTCCGGCAAAAACGACCCTCCCCCAAAACGCCCACGTTCCATATTTCGGGTTCAACCGACCACCATCCAGCAGCAAGTCAAAAGTGACTGTCGCCAGAATGAACACCGCGCTCCAGAAGAAATATGTCGGCAACAGCCGTCTCACCCGTTTGCCGACATACCCCAACCATCCGCTTCCTCCCTTGTTCCCACACATCAGGAACCCGGACACGGCCGCAAACAAACCTACATTGAAATCACAGAGTGCCGTAACCAAATCGCCACCTGCGGTTCGTGGCGCAAGCAACAGGTGACAGCCCACAATTCCAAAAGCAGCCACGCCCCTCAAAACATCTATTCCAACAAGTCTCATCCAAGATTCTCCTAGCGCTTCAACCAATCTCTGCCGCTCCGCCTCTCTGCATCTCTGCGTTAAGAACTCACACCCTCAACTTCAGCTTCCCCATCGCCGTCCTTACGGGCCTCTCCACAACCTTAAACTCAAAGTCGACATCTACATTCGTCAAATCAAAAAGCTTCGCCATGTTCCCGACCTCATCCCGATTCTTCATCGTCACATACAATGTCGCCTGCCCCGGTTCAATCTGCCCGATCTGGATATAATCGGCGACATCAAATGCTTTATGGTGGCGTCCGAAGATCAAAGCCGTCAACGGAATCTTCTTCCCATGCTTATCCTCGATGAAATCTCCACTACGCCCTTCCTTGATAGCAAACTCCTCAACCAAACCTCCATTGGAAACCCTCGTCGCCTCCACGAGATCCCCCGTGTCATAGCGAATCAACGGCATATCAAAGTTATGGAAACTCGTTCCAATCAAATGACCATCTACTACCTCAGCAAGACCGTATGTCGCGAACGGATGATACCGATTGTTGCAATCCTTGTCATACGCCAGTATGCACATCTCCGTATGTCCATACCATGAAATCCACTTGAGGCCATACTCGTTAAACTTCTCCTTCATGTATGGAAGCGGAAACTCACTACTCAACAACAAACCTCTCACGCCCTTGAACAGACGGCGTACGCCTTCTTGCTCAAAAGCGCCTTCACATTCAAGTATGAACTGGTAGATTGAGCTAGGATACCCATGAAACCATTTAACATCACGCTTTGCAAACAGCCATTCCAGTTTCGGCGCATAATCCTTCACATTCAAATAGGTGTTGATGATGTACTCGTTGTGAACAGGATTGTAGGCGAATGGGCGCCGCCCAAGATTTTTCCCACGTATCGCCAACTTCAAGTTGCGATAATCATATCCTAGAATCTCCCAAATCGAATGCATGTGCGCCCACTCGCGCGCCCAGCAATTCTTGTCCGCCCAAAACGCCGTCGGTTCCCCGCTCGATCCACCGGTATTTAATCTATAAGCACCATGAAACTCCTGGAAATGCGCCCTCGCCCATGCCTTGTCTATCGTCGGAATCCGTGCGATGTCAGGAAGCGTCTTGATCTCAGACCCCAAAACACCAGCTTGTTCATACAACTTCCGATAACAAGGGAACGCCTCGCACGCATATTCAAAAATCTTACGAAAATAGTCAATGGCATAGCGCTCCTTGCACGACTCGTCACCATCCTCCACATCACGACATTCCTTCCGCTGCTGCCTGTATTCATTCCCGAGCCGCCAGGTAAACGGAATTTTCGCCATAAGGCTTCCAATTGGATAGGGAATCCTCTCTACGAGCGCTTTAATTTTCTTCTTCAATGGCATAATCCAGCAATCCTAAACAGCAACGTCTTCGGGAGCATCTGCCAGGCCAGAAATTTTGGAAAGGTCTTTATGAAGTTCTTTCTCAACCTGATTTTCCAACTTGCCGTGTTCTTCTTTAAGTTGAAAGGGCCTATCGCCTTCGCCCATTTCCAGGTTGTCCAATCCTTCAAAGGCTCGCTTATCGCATCCAGCTCAGCGCGCAGTCCGCCGATCTCGTTGTCTTCTACGATCGTCTTACCACCCTTTACAAATCTCTCAACAACCTTCTCGCCATCATCACCAACCTCCACACAAAGACCAATATCCGTCCCTTCGTACAATTTGCTCTCAGGATGCGGAAAGAAGAAGTTGCCTAATGAATAATAGATGGGTTTCCCTTTGTAGTACTCCCGGCCCTGAAAAACATGGCTGTGGCTACCAAACACACCATCGGCCCCAGCGTCTATCCACCGTTTGGCCAACTTTCGCTGCACAGGACTTGGCCAGCGCGTGTACTCACCTTCCTTGCCCCAGTGCGGATAAACAAATACAAGATCAAAATCTCCTCGTATATTCTTAATCAACGCCGCGACATCCTCTTGTCGAAAAATCCTAGCACCGCGACTTCTGCACGGTTCTAGGCATCCGATTGTAGCGATTCTCTTTGTCTCCCCCTTCAATTCGGCAAATGGTCTTTCGCGAGTCCCAAAATACCGAATGTTCCGCCGTTCTAGTTCAACGACTAATGAATTGAAACCTTTGTCTCCAGCATCGTACACATGATTGTTCGCGACCGACAACGCAAAGAACCCTGCCTTCGCCACATGTTCGATACAAGCAGCCGGCAGAATGCTAACATACGCTTTTCCACTCGATATCTCGCCATCGGTAAAAGCACACTCCAGATTGCCGATCACAAACTGATCGGCAAATCCATTATCGCGACTCTTGCCCGGTGCCCAATCACCTACAAAACAGAATTTCATGCGCAAGTTTCCGGAAGAAGCTGATGCTGCAATTCTGACCTTAGAACTCGAGGATCATAATCACCATGTCGTGCACTCGGAAGGATTGTTGGAATGCCAAACTCGCGATACTCTTTCATCTTCAACTGAATCACATCGCTCACCCAGACGCGAAGCGATGCCCAAACCCAACCCGTATATCCATCTTTCCATGCGCCGAACTTGAAATAGTAGTATAACTTCATGAACAAACCACAACCCGGCAAACGGCCAAGCCAATACTTGAAAAACATCTTCCTCTGAAGACTTGTACCAAAAGGCGTTCTAAGTTCATCCTTAATGTCGTTTCTTATTCTACCAACCGCCTCTAAGGTCGTCCACAAATTCTGCTTCTCGTACCATTGGTAAAGTGTCAAAGTGTCTTTGTGCTCAAGGATTCCGCTTAGGTTCAAAACTCGCCCGTATGCTACCATGTGTTCATTGCACGATGCTTGGGTAATATGACTTCTACCCATCCTCAGCAGCCTAAGATTGTCCGTCGTGGCATGTAGCGGTTTCCCCATAAACCAAAGTCGCCATTTGACCGTGTAGCCATCCACATCATCAGGAATGCCATCCGAAAAAACGTGTTTCAACTCTGTGATAAGCGATTCCGAAAACCGCTCATCCTGAGCCATGATAAAAACCCAATCTGTCTTTATTGGAAGATTGTCCATTGACCATTGAGCCTGTTCGCCACAATTCTTGAATGGTCGCTGAACGATCTTGACACCTCTCCTTAGACAAATATCAACAGTATCGTCCATACTGCGGCTATCCGTAATAAAGACATCTTCAACGTACGGCAAGATTGAATCAAAGAGCTCATCAAGGTGCTCGCCAGCGTTGAGCGTACTAATCAAAATGGTTATCGGAATTCTCTGGCTCATGACAAACGCCCTCCAACAAAAATAGACAACACCTTGGGAAGATACCGCTTGGCAAAGTGAAAACCAGTAATCATTGTAATCCCGCCCAAGCCGATAAAGACCCCATAAAGTAGCATGAGCTTTATCGACGAGTCTGGCACTTTACCCGCAATTGAATGAAGGTATATGCTACAAACCAAGAAGTGCGCACAGTAAATAAAAAATGACGCCGGCGTTATGTATCGCACAAACATATTTGTCGGGCGGAATTCCATCCAAGGCAAAAGGCCAAGCCATGCAAAGCTTGCGGAAACGAAAAACCAAATCATAATGCGCGGGTCAGGATAATACGTACCATAATGTACCATACCCCAATAAACACCAATTGAAGCAAATAACCAAATAGGAATTGAGACCCACTTGAATTTCGTAAGCGATCTCAATTCAAAGTTTTTCTGCACCGCGAAAATCCCAAGAGAGAAAAACACAAAGGAATACCATTTCCCATAAAAACCGAAACCAAAACAAAGGAGATAGAATATAACTCCAAACAAAACCCAGCGTGCATATTTTATCAGCCATACGACAATTGGCGAGATCAAGAAAATCAGAAAGAGGTCACGAACAAACCACAAGGGAGCATCAATAGGATTTCTACCCACACCCAGAAGTGAACCCAAGAAGCCATTTACCGTATCCAAATGGAAACTTGCCACCCGCTGACCTATTCTTGGAACTACCCCACCCACTGAGAGGTAAAATGCAATAAACAAAAGATTCCACGCGAGATAGGGCATTACCAATGATCGTGTTTTCTTTCCAAGCATAGTCCAATAGCCCTTCAAAGTTAGCAACTCCTCGCTTTTCCTTCCAGCGAAATAGCCTGAGAGGAAGAAGAAAACGGGCAATCCCGAAACGATTAGGATGTTGGAAAACCAACTGACCAAATGTGCAGGCGGTATTTGCGGTGTCGTTACATATTGTGCCGCCGCCCATGCATGGTTGACAACCACGCCCAAAAGCATTACTGCCTTGAGGTTGGATATGGCTTCATCTTTCATTTAAAGGCATTAAGAATGTCAATAATTTCGGCCACTTCTTCGTCCGACAAGACAGGACTGATTGGAATTGAAATGATACTCTCGTGTATCTTTTCCGTAATAGGCAACGAGAGATTGTGCCACTCCGTATATGCTGGCTGGCGATGCGGCGGAATTGGATAATGAATGACTGTCTGTACCCCCTTAGCATCCAAATAACGTTTCAATTCGTCTCGTCGATCGCAAAATACGGTAAACACATGCCAAACATGCTGCGCTTCATCCACCGGTATTGTCGGAAGACGTAGCAATGGATTCCTGATTCCCGCCAAATATCGCTTCGCGATTTCACGCCGTCTTTGATTGTCGACATCAAGTAACGGCAACTTCACTCTGAGACACCCCGCCTGAATCTCGTCAAGTCGCGAATTTGTACCACGATAAGGGAAATGATACTTCACATCGCTACCATAGTTCCTCAAAGCACGAATCTTTTCTGCCAACGTATCATCATTCGTCGTCACCGCACCTCCGTCGCCAAGACAACCAAGATTCTTTCCAGGATAAAAAGAAAAACCACTTGCATCACCAAGATTCCCGCACCGCCTACCATTAAACATTGCACCATGTGACTGCGCGGAATCCTCTATTATTTTCAGTTTATACTTTCGCGCAACTTCCCACACCTTGGTCATGTCCATCGCACGTCCGTAAAGATGGACAACCATAATAGCCTTTGTTCGTGGCGTCACAGCCTGCTCTATCAGATCGGGGTTGATTAGACAAGTCCTGGGATCCGGCTCTACGAGCACCGGCGTTGCACCATTCGCGCTAATGGATATCAAAGAGGCAATATAGGTGTTCGCAGGCGCAATCACTTCATCGCCATCACCTATACCATACGCTTGAATAATTAGCTTAAGCGCATCAAGCCCATTGGCACATCCAATGCAGTGCCGTACCCCGCAGTATTCGGCAAATTCACGCTCAAACGCTTCGCCCTCCTTGCCAAGCAAATACCACCCGCTATCCAACACACGTTTCACCGTCGCATCCATTTCGCTTCGGAAACGCTCGTTGACCTTTTTTAGATCTAGGAATTTTATCATTTATCCAACTCCCTCGCAGGATTGCCAACAACTATCATGCCTGATGGAACATTTTTTGTCACAACAGCACCTGCACCCACCACACATCCCTTTTTTAATCTTATTCCCGGCAGAATTGTTGCATTGGCGCCTATCGACACATCATCTTCGATCACTGTTTGTAAGAATTCAACATCATGATGTCCACTTTTCGGATGCTTATCATTGCAGAACGTAACATTAGGACCAATGAAGACATTATTTCCGACTCGCAAACCATCCCATAATTGAACACCACATTTGACAGTAACATTATCACCAATAATCACATCATTCTCAATAAAAGCATTTGCACAGATATTACAGTTCATCCCTATTCGCGCTCCAGGTAGTATGACTACAAACTGCCAAATTCTAGTTCCTTCTCCAATTCTAGACGATTGGACATCAGACAACTCATGGATGGTAATTTTCATTTTGTACACAGCCTCCTAAATTCTGAATAGCCTCTTATGTAATCACTTTCATCATAGTGCTCACTTGCAAGAACAAGCAATACCGCATCTTTAGAGAACTCCTCCATCGTATGCCAAACCATTCCCTCAATCAACAATCCTTTGTTGGGCCAGTCGAGCCGATGCGCACACTTAGTCCCATCAGGCATCTCGCACTTAATCGTGCAGGCCCCACTAACGCAAATCAGCACCTGACGATTCTTGTAATGGGCGTGATTGCCTCGTACCGTTCCAGGCGTGGTATCGAAAATAAAGAACGTACGCTTGATCTCAAACGGGACAAGGTCACTTGCCCCCTCTTGAATTATCAATCGCCCTCGCTCGTCGCCACGCGTCGGAAATGTCAACTCCTGTACATTCGCCAACATACCTTACCTCCTTTCAGAGACAATTACATGGTTCGGACGATTCCCGCCATGGAGCAGCCAAGAATATGCCGAAATCATTTTGGTTGCCACACTTGACCAACTGAAGTCACGCTCTATCCAATTTCTCCCACGCTTGCCCATTTCCATCCTTTCGCCATCGCTCAATTTCATCGCTTCCTTCAGTCCGACAACCAATGGCTCAACCCCTATGTCGATCCACCACCCGCACTTCTCTGTGACAAGGCCATCCCAGGGCGTCCCCTTTGACGCGATAACAGGCACCCCACAGGCTAGGGCCTCGACAACCGTTATACCAAAATTCTCCGTATGACTCGGCAACACGCAAATATCCAAATCTCTCAAGAAATCATATTTCCCCTCGCCATGCAATTCACCGACAAAATGTACATGGCTTATGCCACCCTTCAGAATCATCGATTCCAATTCCTTCTTCGCGCCCCCATCCGGTCCCGCTATCAATAGTTCCCAACCAGAATCCTGCCCCACTTGTTTCCATGCCCTAACAAGGTTATCTATCCCCTTGACCTTATGAATCCGGCCAATGAAACCAACTTTACGAACACGTTTCTGACCACAGATATTTTCAGTCTGTTTTGAGCGTATAGCGGAAATATCCATCCCAATGGGAATTATCGTAATCGGCTGACGATATCCACATTCTCGTATCTCAGCAGCCTCTTTGGAACATGTAGCAATAAACATGTCCGTCCGAGCAAGGGCCGTTGTTTGCCCCAACCATCCAAATAGTCGCTTCTTCCATCTAGATCGAGCAAGGGCCCACTTCGACAACGTACCATGCGGCATTGTCACCAGCTTAACGGAATGCCCACGAACAGCAACAGAAGGATAGACATTTGGCATCTGCCAAAGGCCATTTGACTGAATCACGTCAAAACTCTTGATATCCTCGCATAACGCCTTCTTCAACCCTGGTGATCTTGCCAATGATCTCATTGGGAACGAGAGTCTTGGATACGATTTTAGTTTAAATCGTTGTTCCATCCTTCTGACGGAACCACATGTGTACAAAGTCGTATCCACGCCATTATCCTTAAGTGCATTACAGATTCCCCAAAGGTAAGACTGTACGCCGCTCGATTCCTCCCCCATGCTAGATATGACTTGCGCAACTCTCATTCTTCAGTCCAACATAGACTTTACTGAGGCCACAAAACGTGCTGGACCAAATGATTGGGCCAAATCACAACTCGTATTCTGGGCTACAAGAAGTTGGTCATCTGTCAACGTCATAGCCGTTCGAAATCCCATTTCCATGGCTTGTACATTATATGGGTCAAACGACATGCCATTACCTTTGGACTTTTCAATCGGCATCAACAAATCTTCCACAGCCCCAACTCGGTTACTCAGCAATAGCACACACCCACTTAAGGCCGCCTCATGGACAACAAGCCCCCAGTGTTCACTTAGACTGGGCAGACAAAATAACCGCGCTTTACGATACTTTTCCGCGAGTTCTTCCGGCTGGGCAAAAGGATGAACTGAAATTCGCCCCTCGGATTTCTTGTCAGCATACTCTTTCAAGGTTGATTCAAGCGGTCCACAACCATAGAGATCAAGGCTCCACTCACCACTCTCATTCGCCGCCACAAATGCCTCGCACATGCGGAGGACATTCTTACGTTCGCACAGTTGCCCTACATAAATCATGCGCTTGGGGCGTTCTGAAAGCGGAGCCCCGTTGAAGAACAACGTTTCGTCTGCGCCATACGAACCTTCGACAATTCGATCGTCAGGCACCCCATAGAACTTCATCAACCGACGTCCCGACCTACCCGGAACAAGAAAGTAATCGTATTTACTTCGATAGAGAAGGCGGAAACGTATCGCCTTCAAGGTCTCGACAATAACCGAGCGTATCCCATGGAAGTCGAGATTATTGTCACTCCCACAAATGACACGGCCTCCTGCTGCACGCACTTCATCACGCCACCGATTGTACAAAGGAGAGAACCAGCCGGAAATCCCTATCCATTTGGGCATCTCGCCACAAACCTCCGCAATCCCCCGTCGCTCGTCTGGCGTTACCCAAATAACCGGGCATCCGGCAAGCTCGTCCATGCCACGGATTGGCACATCGGGGCGCATTGCAACAACCACGCACCGTTCTTCGTGCAGAGCGTTTACAAACGCCCGAATACATCGTGCCCCATATTGAGGAAACCCCGTCCAATTAAAACAAATCATCTCTCAGACCTCACCTAACATGTTGACGCATATACCGATTTCTGAGCGGACATAGCGCCCCGTGTACGACATGCGCAAAGTCAGCAACCGTCAGATTTTGAACGAGATTGCGTGGGATAAGCAGCTCATCTCTGGCAACACATCCGGGATATGATGCAAAGAGTTTCTGGTATCCTGCGGCCGTCGCCGCTTCCACAATCTTTTGAGAGTACATCCCGCATGGGAAACACAGCATGTCAGGATCATACCCTAGTTCGCGGCCAATGGCCATCCGCGCATCTGCTAATTCATGCGACAGTTCATCATCTGGAACATCGGTCAACGGACGATGGCTCCACGTATGGGACTGAAAGAAAAAGCCATGACTTTGTAAGTCACGAATTTCATCCCATGTCAAATAACCCTCTTGCCCGACCAGTTCAACAGCAATGAAGACCGTTGGGCACACGCCTTCTTGGAAGAAATATTCGCGTTCATCCCACAAACCTCGGAACCCATCGTCAAAGCACATCAACAATTTTCTGGGTACAGTAAGTTCTTCCAACGTTGACACGAAAGAGAACCCTAGCTTCCGTGCACACGCGATATGGGCTTTTAGAAGCTCAAGTGGCGTCCCCATCTCGGTGTAGGTTTGCCCTACATCGTGATAGTACACGACCTTTGGACCGTTATTCCTGAACAGGAACGCAAGGGTTTTCAGAATGAGATGCTTAACCAGATTTTTCATTTCTACTCTTTACGCCACGACACAACGCGAGAACTCACGGATCAAGTCATGGCCATTCCAGAGCATGACGACTCCCATCGTCGTACCGATTGGGACCATGCGGCGAATGGGTTGGTTACGCCCCATGCCAATGACGACCACGCCACGTTCATTCAACGGGAGACCAACGCCGCTCCTATACCCGATGACACTACTGTCACAACGAATCGTTACGCTACCGTGAACGTAAGCATGAGCATCTTTTACTAGATACCCGCCTTGACCGCGATGTCGCCAATCGTGGACATTTCTTTGAAATCCTTAAGTCCAACCTCGACGCCAAAAGTCTTAGCGAGGAACGCCAGCGTTGCCATCATCGAGAGCGAGTCCCATTCAACAAGATCGTCCAACACGGTATCTGCCGTCAAGGTAGTGTCTGTCTGCAACACATCCTTCATGCTATCAAAGAATTCTTCTCTTGTCATTTTCTACTCCTTCATTGTCAATTGACATTGTGATATTATACCATAAATCCCCTCTACCGGCTACAGGCTTCCCGTCAGGCACCGGTCTCCATCGTATGGTCCAAAAAACCATCCTGACCGCTCCGCCCTCTCAAGCGCTTGTTTCAACTCAGGCGTATGCGCCTTATAGTTGGTTGAATTGTTTGGAGCACGACGCGAGAATGGTAGATGACGGTGAATAACACTCTGCACATCCGTGCGGAACCCAATGCATTCCAGAAACGCAGCTGATTGAATCTGATAAAGACCGCGCACGGCATCTCTGAGCAGATCCGACAGTACACCCTTATCGTTCTCAAGGGCGATCCAATCAGCAACCATCCATCGAGTCCGTTCCGTATTCATCGCTCTTACGACAATATAACCAAGCAGACAATTCCCAGCTTCTCTGACAAACAACAGATTACGTCCAGTGTCAACATCCTCACCAAACATCCACTCAAGCTCTTCCGCAGTGCGCGAAAGAACCACCCCGTCATTTTTTTCCAAATAGTCTGCCCAGAACGCATCAAAACGTTTTTTGTCAAATACATTCAAACGCGCGCCAACAGTTTTACTCCGTTGCCTGCGAAAGAACAAAGGGCGCATGAGAACGCCCATGTAATTAAGAATATGAACAAGAAAAGACGGCAAACGTCCATGAAGAAGAAAATTGATGAATCCGCCCCATCGCAAAACAGAAAATCTCACAATGCCGCACGACGGACATCCTACACCATCCACGCCTAGTAATCGGTTCAACTTCATACTTACAGGAATCGCCGTATTCCCAAAAACAAGTTCACTTCCATGCCTTGGAGCGTTCGTTCTCTCCATTAGACTAAACACTGAAACAGGCGACGCCCCGCGTTTTGATGCCAGCAACCCTCCGGCGATACCCAAGAAGGGTTTATCCCGTACATACCCCCACCGAGGTACTGCTGCTTGAAATACAACCGGCTTTCCTTCCTCGTAAGCAATGTCACCAACGTCAGGACATATTCGCCGAATCGGATTATTCAGCAACTTACGAACCTGCCGACATGCCGACTCATCAAATCGACTCCGAACGACATCCAACGCATCGTCCAAGGTCGCTTCAGTAAACCCCCGAATGTCTTCCATTTCAATGCCTTAATAAGCGCCTAGCGCATTTACGAACAAACGCTCGAAGATGGGAAACCGAGAAAAACAAATCACGTACAAGGCGGCCCTTCCACTCAGGATGAAGCGTCCAGTTACTGACGAGCCACTTTAAATAAGCTTCATCCTCAATCCGCCGTCGCATGCGCAAAAACTCGGCCCCACGTTCTGGGAACAGTCGTTCGGCAACGTAGAGATCCGTCATCTGCTGGTAAAGGAACGGAAGACGCCGATTGTTCAAGTAGGCGACATGGCGTCTAGCATCGTCAGCCTTCCCGCCACCCATGTTGGCGTCATGGAACCTATACCGAACGAGTTTCTTCTCCACAAGTCCAACTTCGCCAATCAATTTGGCGCGAAGAACCAAAACCGCATCTTCGTTCCAGACCTGTCCTCCCAACGGGCCAAAGATACGGAAAACATCCATGTGGTAAGCGGGAACGACACCAATGATTGAGGGGATGAGACTATGCGAAAGTTGCGCCGCCGTTGGTTGCGTAAATCGCGGTGGGCGCGTCTTGCCGGTCACGTCCATTTCCTCATACCAAGCTCCCACGCAACGCAGCTTGGGGTTTGATTCAATGAATCGCGCATACTCCTCCACACGTGTAGGAAGGGAAATGTCGTCCCCAGATTGGTTCAATACCCAGTCCGTCCGCGCCATCCCATAGGATTTATTGAGATTCAAAGCAAAACCAAAGTTCTTCTCGTTATGATTGAGGATGACGTGATGCGGGCCTTTATACGCCGCAACGGTCTCCTGAATGACCTCCCACGACCGATCCGTCGAGCAGTCATCGGACACGATGATATCCAACGGCTCATAGGTCTGTGCCAAGGCGCTTTCCACCGCCTCGCGGATGAAGTTCTCAAAATTGTAGCAAGTGATGAGAAGCGTAAAACGCGGCTTGTCCATACTGTTCCTCAAAGTTCCTCTATCAGCAAGCGAATATCACGATAGGCGATTTCCCCAACGGCCAAAGACAATTTAGCGGCATTGAAGAATGTTGATCCAGATTCCAACCGCGCCGCAATATCTGGCCACGGCACGAACGCCACTTCCACGCCCTTCCGTTCCGCGATCATCCGTGCCACGTCCACCAGCGCATAGTCCGAGCCACCAATATTGTATGTACCCACAGCTCCACTCGACATCAACCGTTCGACCGCTATGCAAATGTCACCTATATGGGTAAATGTACGGCGCACGGAACCATCACCGTACAACGTAATGGGACCACTCGCGGTCGCCTGTTTCAAGAAGAAGCCGATCGTGCCATACGAATAATCGGAAGACACAAGGCTCCCGTAAGGCACGCAAATACGAACGATGGCATACGGGATGCCGTAACGTACATGATAAGCCTGAAGTAGATATTCACAGGCCAGCTTATTTGCGGCATAGACTGTCTTTGCCTCTTTGGGCGCGTCTTCCGACAGAGCCTCATCCGATCCTTTGTAAACCAGGCGCGTCGAAGGGAAAATGATCTTCGGCGCGTGTGTGCCCAAGGGCGCGAGACACATCAAGAGATTCAACAAGCCCTGCTCGTTCACGTCCAGGAATCGTTCTGCCGCCGTAAAGCTTTTCTCCGTCCCCGTCATCCCGGCAAAAAAGAGAATGGCCGAATAGTCGGTCGGCGAAAATGTTTCCCAACAGTCGGCGCGTGTCACGTCAAACGCGGGCACGTCAAAGACATCGTAGGCTACACCCTTGGCGGCAAAATACGCCGCCAGCTGCGAACCAAGGTAACCGTCCCCACCGAATATGGCAATCCGTGTCATGTCGACTCCATCTTCAACGCACAATCGGCTATCAATCGCGCTTGCCGCAGATTCTGCTCGTATTCATTCGCAAATTCACCATCGGCAAGGCGATGGGCGATATGCGTCAAGAGATTCGCAAAGTGGTCGTCCTGAAAGGTCTGCTCCGTTCGTCCCGCTCGCGTCTCGAGAATCACGGGGGCGGCGAAATCGGGACGCGCCGTGAACGCGCGCGTGGTCGTGATCTTACCATCCTTCCCCCAGATCTCATAGCCGTTCTGGTAAAAGTGGCTGAACCCGTAGGCCGTCTGAACCGGCACGCCATCTGCCGTCCGCAACATGATGGACCCCGTAAGATCCACGTCATCGCCAACGCCGTCCTTATCGGGACGATTGAGGTCGTTCATCGCCGTAAGGACCTTCAGATCGTTCCCCAGCAGATAACTCGCCGCCTTGAGCGTGTAGGCTCCATTGTCAAGGAGCGCACCACCACCCAGTTCCTTTGAATAACGGATATTTGCCGCCCCTTCGGGGAAAGGCGGGATGCCAAAACGGATGACAACTTGGCGGAGTGGTCCAATTGCCCCTTCCTGCAAAAGTTTCTTCACATAGAGGTTCTGCGCATGAAACCGGAACTGGAAACTTTCCATCAGCAAGAGATGGCGTGACTTCGCCAGTTCCACGAGACGGGACACCTCCTCGTAGGTACAGGCAAGCGATTTCTCGCAGAGGACATGCTTACCGGCCAGCAGGCACCTCTCCACCCATTCGGCGTGAAGACCCGTAGGAAGCGGACAATAGATAAGATCCACGTCATTGGCCGTCACAAGTTCATCATACGAACACGACCGCGCTCCGTACTGGACAGCAAACTCTTGGGCCTTCTCGGCGGTACGGCTCGCAATCGCCGTCAATTGAAACGACGGGTGTGCGGCATATGCCGGCGCGAGCGACCGTTTCGCAATCGCCGCACAGCCCATGATGCCAACTCTGGTCTTCTCCATCTAAATCTCCGTATAGGGCAAGGCCGAAATAAGCGACCGAACCTGAATGTTCAGATAATTGTTAAATCGCAGGAACTCTTTGATTTGTCCGAGCGTAAGCCACACGAAACGCTCGTTCGGTACGTCGGGCACGCGGTCATTCACAAGGCAGATGACATTCCGGTTTTGCTCGTGGTAGAACCTACCCCCTTCTTCGCTCTGCTTCGTGTCAAAAAGGATGCGATCAATCACCGCACCAGAAAGAAAATCATACAGAAAATCGGGCACATAACCCTGAGGACTCGTCCAGCTCCCCGTCAAGCATTGAATTGTCGGCGCGAACTCCACGACATCAAAGTTCCCGCACTCCACCTTGGCCTGCAAGAGGAAATGGAGGACTCCACCAATACGCTTGGCGAAAAGCACACACAATCCTTCCTGCAATGGCTGTACAATAGGCTGGCACCACTGTGCAACCTCGCGGTTGGAGATTGTCACGTTTACGCCCAGGATGCGGAAGAATTGACGATCCTTGTGGACAATCTCCGTCGGCGTCACCCTCCAGTCCTTGACATCCCTGAGCGGAATCTTTTCAACAACCAGTTCAAAGCGGGATTTCAGTTCGCTCAGCCGATGTAGGACATCATCCAGCGTCATTACACCCGCCTTCGCCCGTTCGGATGCGAACAGTTCAGACTTCCCTTCCCCTTCAAGACGCAATCCGGATAGGACAGTACGCGTATCCATGTTGACCGTGTTATCCCGTTGTATGAGAGTCTTGATCTGCCCAAGCGTCAACCAACGGAAGTCCTCACCCACGTCGATGTTTTCATCCACACGAATGATGATGTTTCGGTTCCGCTTACGAAGGAACCGTGCCCCTTGCTCGCTCTGGAGTTGGTCGATAATGATCTGATTCGGACTAGCGTTCAAGAAGTATTCCAGATAGGCGGGTTTCTTGCCACCATGTACTTGCGTATAGTTTGACCGTGTTGCCTGTAATGTGGGGGAGAGCTGTACGCAGTTCACGTTCCCCGGCTCAATCTTCGCCTGAAGGAGAAAGTAGAGCACACCGTCAAACTTCTTACAGATGATACCAAGGTATCCGACTTCGGGTTGGTTGATGATGGGCTGCGTCCACCTCTGTTCGCACCCAGAGTTCGTCCGCACGTCAATACCGACTATTGAGAAGAACTTCCCCGTATCATGAACGAGGTTTCCGGTCTCACCGTCAAAATGCCATCCTTTCAAATCTCCAAACGGCACTTCATCGACACGCACAATAACCTCGCGATTGCGTCGTTCAATCCAAGCCACTATCTCATCCGTCGAGTTGAACGGATTTCGTGTGATCGAAAGTGATTTTAACAGAGCGTCTTGCATCTAACTCGCTTCATTTCCTCTGTGCATCGTCAAGAACGGCTTGAATCTGACACTCAACATCCGTACCGTCGAAAAATGCCGTCGCGCGTTGACTAAACGCCTCAATGTCATAGATCAATTGATCGGCCGCATCTAGAATTGAATCAACTGTCAGATCGCAACAAATACCCGCTCCGGCTCGCTCAATGGTATTCTGCAATCCCGGAAGTTTGTTCCCCAAAGTCGGGATGCCGAACCCGGCATACTCGTAAATCTTCGTCGGCGCACAGTAAATTGGGTTGAGACGTGTAAAAACATTTCCCGCTTCTTCACTGTAAAATGCCAATCCTACTGTCGCATGGCTGGTGACTGCCAAATGACCAGGAGCGGGAATGAATGGAAGGACGAATGCGTTCTTATATTGTGAAAGGCGTGTTTTTGCCTCCTCCGTAGCCGGCATCGTCACAACACAATAATTTGGACGATGTTTGGCAATCGTTTCCAGCACCATCCCGATGTCTTTTCGATCTTCTC
>JAEEGL016059134.1_pt1 | contig 16116 bp, 12 predicted proteins | sample 9134231 | NCBI WGS metagenome assembly JAEEGL01 (sample SAMN16246548, study PRJNA631951) | gut metagenome | biome: gut microbiome; feature: rumen; material: fiber-attached | host: Bos | place: Iran: Karaj | collected 2018-10
GAGTAGGGCTGGAGTTGCGTCGGTACGCCAGTTTACGGGGTTTATGCACATTATGCACTGGTCGCTGAGAATTGGTTGCACGTATTTCACATCTTTCACCGAATTGTAGCAGATGGTTACGCCAACGTCGGCGGAGTCATGGGCGGCACGGATGTGTCTGCTCTGTGCAGTGTCTTGCGGAGTAACCTTGTAACCAAGCACGTACGCGGCTGCGAGGTGGTTGTATGTTTCGTCGTCCATGTGTTTCAGCAGTTCCACGACTGCCATTCCCCCTTGACTAAAACCAGCAAGAATCAACGGGCGTGAATTGTCGCGGAGGGAAAGAAAGTGGTCGAACGCCTGTTTCACGTCATTCATGGCAAGTTGTGCACGGCGGTGTATGGTGTCTTCGTTGCGTGTTGCCCACGAATCCAACGTAATGTGGCGATAGTATGGAGCGTAGAAATTGTTTCCTTGCGCCATGTATTCGGCAATTCGGCTGATTTCTTTAGCCATATCGGTGCGGTGCTCTTCGTTTTGCACGTCGGCGTAGTGACAGGTTTGTCCGTCGGCAGTAAGCCAGTCCAATTCCCATGTGGAAACAATGTAGAACACATCGGCGCCAGTTCCGGTGGTGTCGTTTTCGGTAACGAACCACATGGTGGAATCGGCGTAATCGGGAGCGGTAGGAATCACTTCAACAGATTGTGTTTCGGCAGTCTTGCCTTTTTTCAAAACCGTAAACAAGGCGTAGCCGATAGAACAAAGAATAAAAAAGATGGAAATGACACCGAGTAATTTTTTTGTTTTCATTGTCGTTGATTTTGTTGACAAAGTTAGTGGTTTTCGTGTCATAATGTGAGAGAAAAGGTTACTTTTGCAAAAAATTTCGAGGAATATGAATTTCGAGAAAAAATTTGAACAGTTACTGAAATTGATTGGCAATACGCCGCTCATAAAAATAAACTATCAGTTTAAAGGCGAGAAAAAATACGCCTACATCAAGGCTGAATGGTACAATCTTTCGGGCTCTATAAAAGACCGTGTGGCATATTATATTTTGAAAAATGCGTACGAAACTGGGCAGATTGACGAGCATACGCCGATTTGCGAGGTCACCAGCGGAAATATGGGTATTTCGTTTGCCGCAGTGTCAAGGTATTTGGGGAATCCGTGCACGATTTGTATTCCGAAATTTATGTCGAAGGAGCGATTCAAATTGTTGCATTTGTATGGCGCCCACCTCGAATTGACCGAAAATTTTGAGGCGGCGTTCGAAAAAGCTGCCGAATACGAAAAACAAGGCTATTTCCTTACTCATCAGTTTGAAAATGAGTATAATATGATTGCCCATTACGAAATGACCGCTCCCGAAATTGAGGCAAAAATCAATGATTTTCCGTGCTTCATTGCCGGTGTGGGAACGGCGGGGACATTGCATGGCTGTGGAAAATATTTCAAAGACAAGCATAATGCAAAAATGTTTGCTCTCGAGCCGTTGCAGTCGTCAATTCTTACATTGGGAAAATCGCTCGGTCCGCACAAGATTCAAGGTTTGTCCGACGAAATTATTCCTGGTTTGTATCCCGAAAATTTAGTTGACGGCATTATCCGCGTTGACGATAACGATGCGATTGGCATGGCGCAGCGATTGTGCAAGGAATTGTCGCTTGGCGTTGGCATTTCTGGAGGTGCAAATTTCTTAGGTTGTGTGCTTTCAGGTTACAATGGTGCCATTTCGGTGTTTGCCGACGACAATAAAAAATATCTTTCAACTGCTTTGGCAGACGAATCAATTCATTCTCAATTAGTTGACGAGATTGAATTGCTCGGTTTCGAAGTTGTGTAGTTTACAATGCACAATGTACAATGTACAATTCACAATGTGAGTTGTGATTTTACAAATTGATAATCTCTGTATTTCCAGGAATCTTGAAGTTGTCAACGATTTCGGATATTTTGTGGAAGGTTTCGTCGTCTTTGAACTCAATTTCGTTTATGCCTGCGTCCAAAATGCGTTTTATGCAATTTTCTATGTTCATGTTGTCAATGCGGAAAGCGGGTGCGTAGGCAAAGGTTTTTTCGTCGTCGGTCTTTACTTCGTGTATGAGACCTGCATTTACCATCGTTATCAAAATCATTTTTGTAATTCTATGAGGCAAATCAATTGATTCGCTGATTTCTAATGACGTTTGAGGCGGAAGTTCTTTTTTGAAATGGTCGGTTATGGAATAGAGTATGAGCAATGCAAGTTTTGTCTTGAGCGAAGTACTCAGTTGGTTCACCTCATATTCGTATTCAAAATTCTTCACATTTTGAATCGAATAAGCCATTCCTGCTCCAACGAGGATTATAATCCACGACATTTGCAACCATACGAGGAACAGCGGAATTGCCGCAAAACTACCATATATGGCATTGTAGTTTGATACACCGATTTGGAATTTGAAATAAAAATATTGTACAATCTGAAATGCGATACCCGTAACAATACCACTGATGAAAGCCGCTTTAAACTGAACTTTTGTATTTGGCATGACAATGTACAAAAGAGCAAATGTAAACCATAACAAGCTGTATGGCAGTAAGTTGAGTCCAAATGAAACGAGTCCGTTGAATCGTTTAACCCAATCGATTGTAAGTGCCATTTGTGCAACCCAATCGGTGATGTACGAAGTGATGCTGTACGAAATAATAAGGCATATTGGAGCGAGTAGGACAATTGTGAGGTAGTCGCTTACTTTTCGTGTGATGGTGCGTTGCTTGTCAACCGACCAGATTTCGTTGAACGCACTTTCTATGTCGCCCATTACTTTTATGACCGACCAAAGTAACACCACAATACCGATTCCTGCAATAAGTCCGCCTTGAGTGCGTGCCAACATTGATTCGCTAAAGTCGAGAATCATATCGACAATGTCTTGTTTATCGGCAAAAAACGAAATAAGATAGTCTTCCATATATTTATCGAACCCAAACCCTTTGCCAATACCGAAAGCCATTGCCACAAGCGGTACGAGCGATAAAACGGTGTAGTATGTCAAAGCGGAAGCCTTTTCCACACATCGTTTTTGCATAAATCCTTTCCCGGAGAGAATAATGATTTGAAGAAGTCGGATGAATTTAAATTTTCTATCGGAAATTTTTTTCTTGTTTATGCTCCATACGTCAACCGTGATATAATGCAAAACCTTTGCAATCAATGTCTTTTCTTGTTTAGCCATAGCTGTACGTTTGTTACTTAATAACGGAAGGGACAGGAACGTAGTGTTCTCCGATTTGTTCATCGACAGGCGAAAATGCGTTGTAGATTGCGAATAAACCGAATAAGACTATAATCACACCTGCAATTTTATTTATGTAAAAAATGACCCGCAAATGGAAGTGTTTTCTAAACAGATTGACAAATGTCGACAACACGAACCACACGCTGATAGCTCCACAAAAGATGCCGAACAGCACCATTCCCAAAGAAATCATGTTGTCTTGTACCAAACCTAAGCTTGCTAAAATGATTCCATAAAAGATGATTGTCAACGGGTTTGTTATGGTCAAAGCAAAAACAGAGACGAAATCGGATATGAGGTTCGATTGGTTGTATTTGTACGATCGCACTTGTTTGATGGTGTTTCTGAAAAACATTCGCAATCCAAGTACGATTAAAATTACGGCACCTACCAACATTATCCACATTTTTTGTTCTTTGAAAAAGTCGGAAACCAACGTAAGGCCTAATCCGGCAATGCTGGCAAACAATGTGTCGGCAGCGGCCGCTCCTAATCCTGATACAAAACCCGAAAGTCTTCCTCGCTGGAGAGTCCGTTGTATGCACAATACACCGACAGGTCCCATCGGTATTGATACGAATAAACCGATTAAAATTCCTTGTATGAAGAGGCTTGTTATCACTGTTTCTTTTTAATTCACGCAATAATACGATTTTCTCACCATTTTATTGCACGGATTGTCGGTAAAAATTCATTTCATCTAAATATTTCCATGCTGGCAACGGCATAAAACCTTGTACACTTTTTCCTTCCTGTATGGTTTTTCTAATGAAACTCGAAGAAATTTCCATCAATGGAGCTGATATTACCTTAATATGTTCGTGATTTTGAAATTCTTCGGGAATGCCATATTCGGGACGAGGGTAGACGTAGATAGTGTGGTTTTCGAGAATTCTCTGATAATTTCGCCATTTGTTGAGCGACTGAATGTTGTCGCTGCCCATTATCAGTGAAAAATCATAGTTTGGATATTTCCCTTGTAGGCAGGCCAGCGTATTTATTGTGTACGAAGGCTGCGGAAGCGAAAATTCAATTGACGAAGCTCGCATGTGCGGAAAATCCTCAATGGTGAGTTCAATCATGTGGAGTCGCTGATAATCGTCGAGCAGGGTGCTTTTCTCTTTTAATGGATTTTGTGGAGAAACTACAAACCACAGTTCGTCGATAGGCGAGTTGTTCAACATGTAGTTGGCAATAACTAAATGTCCGACGTGTATAGGATTGAACGAACCGAAATATAGACCTATCTCCATAACGAAAAAAAATGCTGCCTATTAAAAAATAAGCAGCATTTTGAAATTTATACTAATTATTCAGCTTCTGTACCGAATATAAGTTCTTTGTCTACAAGAATGCGACCGCAATATTCGCACACGATGATTTTTTTGTGGCTCTTGATGTCCAACTGTCTTTGAGGCGGAATTTTGTTGAAGCAACCGCCGCAGGCATCGCGTTCTACCGTTGCAACAGCAACACCGTTACGGGCATTTTTGCGGAGACGAGTATATGCGTTGAGCAATCTTTCGTCAATACTGCGTGAAATGTTTTCAGATTCAGCTTTCAAATGATCTTCTTCAGCTTTTGTTTCGTTGATGATGTTGTTCAACTCAGTTTCTTTTGCATCTAAGTCAAGTTTTCTCTCGCTGTATTTTGCTTTGGCTTGTTCCAACTGAGCCTTGCGAGTTTCAACGTCTTTGCTGTATTCGCGGATACGTTTTTCGAACAATTCGATGTTGAGTTTTTGGTATTCAATTTCTTTCGAAATAGCTTCGAACTCACGATTGTTTCGAACTTCCATCTGCTGACCTTCGTATTGTTTAATAAGCGTCTGAGCGTCTTTTATTTCCTCTTTCTTTGTCGCAATGTCTTTGTCTTTTTGCGTGATTTCATCTTGAATTTTTCCAATTCGAGTGTCAAGACCTGCCAATTCGTCTTCCAAATCCTTTACTTCCAACGGTAATTCTCCGCGGAGACGTTTGATTTCATCAATTTTTGAATCGGCTTCTTGTAATGCAAACAATGATTTTAACTTTTGTTCCATTGTCTGAGATGAGCTTTCTGCTTGTTTGTTCGCCATACTTATAAATAGTTTATCGGGTTCGTATTAACCTTTGAAATTTGGATTGCAAAGTTATAATTTTTTTTGATTAACACATCATAAAATAGTTCTTTTGTGAATTGTTCTGATTCATAATGTCCGATATCAGCCAAAATGATTGATTTTTCGGCATTGAAAAAATCGTGGTATTTCACGTCGGCTGTGATGAAAATATCGGCTCCTGCACGTATTGCATCTTGTATGAGAAAACTTCCTGAGCCGCCGCAAACGGCAACTTTCTTGATTTTGTCCTTTACAATGGCGGTGTGACGTATGCAGCCACAGTGAAATGTGTTTTTGATTTTTTCAAGAAATTTTTTGGCATCTTCGCTTTCTTCCAATTCGCCAATCATTCCATCGCCAACCAACGAAAATGTGTTTTTAATAGGGAAGAGGTCGTATGCAACTTCCTCGTATGGATGGTTTTGCAAAAGATTTGCAACGACTTTGTCCGTGATTTCATTTGGGAAAACAACTTCTATGCGTGTCTCGTTTTCGTGGTGAAATTCTCCTTTTTCGCCAATGAAAGGATTCGCTTGTTCATTTGCCCTGTATGTTCCCGTGCCGTCGGTGTAGAAACTGCATTTGTCATAATTTCCAATGCAGCCGGCACCTGCTTCAAACAAAGCGTTTTGCACTGTTTCCAAATAATTTTTCGGAACGAACGTAACTAATTTTGTGAGACAATTTGCTCTCGGCGAAAGTATTTTTCTGTTTTTCAATCCTATCTTGTCGCAAATTCTCGCATTTACGCCTGTAATGACGGAATCAATGTTGGTGTGACAAGCATAAATCGCAATTTCATGCTTTAATGCAAGCGATACGCATCGTCCTGTCTCCGTGTCGTTGTTGATTTTCCGTAGAGGCTTGAAAATCAATGGATGATGCGAAATGATGAGATTCGCTCCGCATTCTATTGCTTCTTGAACCACGGCTTCGGTCACGTCAAGCGTGATGAGAACTTTTGACACGGAGTCGGTTTTGTTGCCGACAAGGAGTCCCGCATTGTCGTATGATTCCTGATAGGAAAGAGGAGCTTCCTTTTCGAGAATTGAAATGAAATCTTGGACAACCATTGTAATTTTTTTTACAAATTTACGAAATCTGATTATTTTTGCGAAAAACAAATAAGAAAATGGCTACATTAAAAAAATCTTCAAACAAAATGCTTGCTGGCGTTGCTGCTGGTTATGCAGAATATTTTGGTGTTGATGTCTCGTTGATGAGAATTATTTTTGTCGTTGCTGCTATCTGTGGCGCCTCACTTGGGTTGTGGGTGTATCTCATCAGTTGGATTTTAATGCCGGAATAAATGAAAGTTGCTCTTTTAAGCATTGGCGACGAGTTGCTGATTGGCAAAACCGTCAATACAAACGCGTCGTGGCTTGGCGAACATTTGTCAACCATCGGGTTCGACATACATTGTGTGGAGACGATTTCCGACAATCGCGAACAAATTATCTCATCGCTCAACCGACTGATTCCTGAAAACAACGCGGTAATCATTACTGGCGGTCTTGGCCCGACCAACGACGACATTACAAAGCACGTGCTTTGTGAGTTGTTCAACACCGAGTTGGAATTTAACCAGCAGGCATACGACGGAATGGCGAAATATGTGCTTGCACGCAATCAGGAAATCAATGAGAATAACAAGACGCAGGCACAGTTTCCAAAAGCCGCAAAACTGATTCCGAATCCTTGTGGAACGGCTTCGGGAATGTGGTTCGAGAAGAACGGCACCGTGGTGATTTCGCTTCCGGGCGTGCCTCACGAAATGAAGGCAATTATGACGGAATCGGGTATTCCTTGGCTCAAGGCAAAATTTGAGCTGCCTGCAATCTATCACCGCCACGTGCTTGTTTCCAACATTACGGAATCGAAATTGGCTGAAACCATTGCCGATTGGGAAGCACAACTGCCGCCACAAATCCATTTGGCGTATCTGCCTTCGCCGGGTTACGTGAAATTGCGTATGACCTGCACGGCGGGCAACGAGGCGGAAGCGCACCGTTTGGTGGAAAATGAAGAGCAAAAACTTCGTGCAATCATCAACCCGTTCATTTGGGGCTTCGATGACGACACGATTGAATCTGTCGTAGGAAAGTTGCTTGCAAAATATGGCGAAACCGTTTCTACTGCCGAAAGTTGCACGGGCGGAAACATATCCAAAATGATAACCAGCATTTCGGGCAGTTCGGCTTATTATTACGGAAGTATTATTTCGTATGATAATTCCGTAAAAATCAATCAATTGAACGTGAATCCAAACGATATAGAACGCGTTGGCGTGGTGAGCGAGGAAGTGGTGAAGACGATGTCGTCCGAAGTTCGGAAGAAAATCGGCACAACTTACGGAATCGCCACTTCGGGCATAGCTGGCCCAACAGGCGGAACGGCAGAAAAGCCAGTGGGAACAGTCTGGATTGCCGTCGCTTCGGAGCAAAATATTGTGACACAGAAGTTTATGCTTGGTAAAGAACGTGATACAAATATCGAAAAAGCAACGGTGTATGCCTTGAGAATGTTGCAGCAACTCATTCTAAATGAACACAATGCAACAGTCTAAGACTAAAATACTGTTCGTCTGTTTGGGCAACATTTGTCGTTCGCCTTTGGCGGAGACGATTATGAATGATTTGCTTGAAAAACGTGGGCTTCAGGATTTCTATTCTGTTGACTCGGCGGGAATAATCGATTATCACGAAGGTGAGCGTGCCGATTATCGTATGCGATGCCACGCAAGTTTCCGTGGCTATGACATCACTCATCTGTCGCGTCCCGTGCAAAAGTCCGATTTTGAGAAATTTGACTTGATTATCGGTATGGATAATCAAAATGTTCGTGATTTACAATCACTTGCGGAAACAGAGCAACAGCGTGATAAAATCCAGAAAATGACGATCTACTGTCCCGAATTTAATCGTGACACCGTTCCAGATCCATATTACGGTGGTGATGCAGGATTCGAACTGGTCATCAATATGCTGGAAAAAGGTTGTGCAAACTTGATTGACGCATTGGAACAACAAAGAAAAGAAGAATAGTAATTGAAACATGAAATCGGGTGCGGTAATTCAGTAGAAACGTGTCATGGTGCGTCTTTACAAAATACCGCAAATCAAAGGATTATTGTTAGGTCAATCATTTTCGCCAACGAAAATGTGTTGTCGAAAATTCCATAGTGAACAGCTGCGAGTTTAAGTCCGGTGTAAAGCATAAATTTCTGGGCAAGAGGTATTTGCAGACCACCTTCGACCGTGGCTCCATATCCGAATTTCGAGAATGTGTTGTTTGCCTCGTCGTTAGAATAGTAGAGAATGCTTTGTGTGAGATTTCCAATAACTACCTCGTTTGTTTTCATTTTTAGGAACGAACCCGAAAGCGCAGCCTCAATGTACGGGGCATAAGGCGATGAGCCTGCAAATGTCTTATGTACGCCTAAATCTATGTCAAATCGGGTCTCTTTACCAGTAATGGCTCCGTATTCAACAACGTTGTTTGAAGTCGATGTCGATTTTGATTTTAGTTTGATGGAAAATGCACAGTTTGTGATGGTGGGACTGAGGTATGTGCCGTTTATGAAAAGTCCGAACGTTTCTGAAAAATTATAGCGTAGTGTCGCTCCGATGGCAATTGCCGATTTGTATTTCGCGTCGTGGGGTTGTTCGGAAATGCTGAAATCGTCGTTGTAGTACTCTTTTAATTTTGTGTAATTGGTTGAGTTTGAGATTAGTATATTGTTTAATTTAAAGTTTTCCTTTGCGCCTGCGTAATAAAGTTTTGCTTCGGATTTGTCAGCCCACAGACATCCGATTCGCACGCCGTAGTTTAAACCGCTTTTGTCGTTTTCTTGTGCAAAAGTCGACAAGGAGATTAGGCTTAACCAAAGAAGAATGTTAATCGAGAAAATCCTCATAGTGAATGACAGTTGAGCTCGGAGTTGTCTTTTCTGGCAGTTTATGGTAAATGATTTCGAAGCACATTGCAGGAATTTCAACGAACAATTGAGAATTTCTCAAGTAGTATCTGCATTGAGAAAAACTTTGCAATTCGCTGTAGTCAACGTGCTGAGGCAGAGTGACTTCTATTGTCTGCGTCTCTCTTGTCTTGTTGAAATAAACAATTGCAAATTCTTCGAAGTATTTACGGCTGTAAACGAGAATTTTCTGTTCTATTTTCAGAAACGTGAAATCTCCGTAAATAAACGGCAGGAACTGGCTACGAAGCTGTCCTAATTTTTGTGTTGTAGCAAGATTTTCCGTCTCGTGTTCCGACAATCCTGTAAAATACATTGGACGTCGGTTGTCGGGGTCTCCGCCGCCTGGAATGCCGATCTCGTCGCCATAGTAGATTATTGGCAGTCCCGGAATGGTAGAATTGAAGGCGAGGAGCATGGCGAGTTTTTTGTATCCAATCGGATTTTTCACGGTAATATATCGGTTCCAGCCCTCGTATTCTGCATTTTGATTAGTCCATAAATCTTCGCCTGCGTATGAGATGAATCTCGGCATATCGTGGTTGCCCGAAATGTTACCCATAAGATGATGATTTCCAAAGAATTCAATCTCCTGACGTAAACAAATGCTTAATTTTTCAAAATGTACGTCTTCGTACAAAAATGCCGAACGAGTCTCGTAGTAGAGATTGAATGAAAACTGTGAATCGTGGATGCCCGAATTGACGTAACTCTGCAACATTTCTCTGCCACCAAACGTCTCTCCAATTTGAAACAGGCGTTTTTTCCGAGGAATGACCACTTGTTCTTTCAATTTCTTTGTCAATGTTCTCCAAAATTCGCTTTGAATATGCTTTGTCGCGTCGTGGCGGAATCCGTCCAAATCGTATTTCACAATCCAATCAACTGCAATATTCGTCATGGTTTCTACCACGGCAGGGTTGTCAAAGTCGAGCGTAGGAAGAAAATCTTCGAACCACGTCGTAAAACGTTGGTCTTCCCATCTGCCTATATTTTTAGAACCGTCGGGAAGATAGAGCGGAGTAGACCAATTAGGATGTTCCAGAATTATTGGATTGTCTTTGTAGACGTGATTTGCCACGTAATCCAGAATGATGTTTATTCCTTTGCGGTGAGCCGTTTCGACTAACGCACGAAGGTCGTCTTCGTTACCAAAATGTTCGTCGATTTTGTCAGATTTGAGCGGCCAATATCCGTGATAACCTGCCGATTTTCTGCCATTTTTTACAATGGGAACATCGGGATTTTTAACTACAGGAGAAATCCATATGGTGTTGATACCTAAATTGTTAAAATATCCATCTTCAATTTTTTGTTTAATACCTAAAATGTCGCCGCCGTGAAAGTTCAGTTTTGCATGGACTTGTTCAAATGCGATAGGTTTGTCATTACGTGGATTTCCGTTGTTGAATCTGTCGATAAGGGCAAAATAAATGGTTTGTGCTTCTTTATCGTCACGGTTCAGATACTTGGAAGATAATATGACGTTCCCGTATTCCAAGGGGATGAGAAGGTCGTTTGTCTCGGTTTTGGTGTTGTATCCGAATACACGTATGTAGCTTCGTTTTATTTTTTTTGCCTCTTCGGGGATTGTGATGACAATTCTGTCTTTTTGTCTGAACGTGTTGTTGTTGTTTATTACCGTGTTTTGCCACAAGGCTAAATAGCCTGTAATTGCATCGGAGGCAGCGATAATGATGTTGTTGTCAAGAACCTGCATTGTTTCCAATGTCATGTTCTTTTGGTTCGAAAACGGCACACGTAAGAGGGAGTTGTAGCCTCCGTAGCCATTTTCAAGCACTTCGTTGTTGAGCGGGTCTTTAATCCAGTTTCCGTCTACAATCAGTTGATAAGAATAGTTTCCCGGCTCAATTTCCAACGTAAATTCCCAGCAGTTGTTCTTGTAGGTGAAATCGTAACCTTTTGGATTCCAACTATTAAAATCGCCTGCAATTTGGACCGACGAGACGTATCCTTGCGGATAATAACGAACAACGTGTTGTATTTTTTTTGATTTGATTAAAACTAAAGATTCTTCGCTGTTGTCGTTGTACTTAATATTAAGAGTGTCAACGGGTAAGATGCTATCACCTTTAGTAATGATTAACTTGATTTTTGCATCTTGGATGTTATGCCATACCTCCATTCCCTGTGGTGCGGTAATGGCTGAAATATCTTTAGTTTGCAGAATAAAATCTTGCAAATGAATAAGTGTCTCTGTAGGAGAGAGATGTACTTCGGAAGCAAGGTTGCAAATTCTACTGTTCATTATTTTGTAATACGTGGATTTTTACTTCGTTGTTTTCTACGTCTAATTCAAGCGTTGATTCCGCTTCGATTGGGTTTGCAAGAATATATTCCGACAATGGGTCTTCCAAATACTTCTGTATAGCCCGTTTTAAAGGCCGTGCGCCGTTTTTCTGGTCGTAACCCTTGTCTACAATAAAATCTTTCATTGCGTCCGTCAGCGTCAACGAAATGTTTAATTCTTGAGAACGTTTGTAAATGTCCTTCAATTCAATGTCGATAATCTTGTGGATATCTTCTTTCGACAACGGGTTGAATTGAATTATATCGTCAACACGGTTCAAAAATTCAGGTGAGAACGTTTTCTTTAACTCTTTTTCCGTCACAGACTTAGCGTATTCCGACGCTTGTTCTTCCTTACTTTTCGAACTAAATCCGACATTGCTGCCGAACTGCGTCAGCGAACGACTTCCGATGTTCGACGTCATAATGATGATGGTGTTCTTGAAATTGACTTTTCGTCCGTAACTGTCGGTCAAATGACCTTCGTCGAGGACTTGCAGCAAGATATTGAACACGTCGGGGTTTGCTTTCTCGATTTCGTCGAGCAACACGACGGAATATGGTTTTCTGCGTACTTTCTCCGTCAGTTGACCGCCTTCTTCGTATCCGACGTATCCCGGAGGTGCTCCTACCAAACGCGAAACGGAGAATTTTTCCATATATTCGCTCATGTCTATGCGGATTAACGCATCGCGTGAGTCGAATAGATATTCAGCCAAAACCTTTGCCAATTCGGTTTTACCGACACCCGTCGGTCCCATGAAAATGAATGTGCCGATAGGCTTGTTCGGGTCTTTAAGACCTGCTCTGTTTCGTTGTATTGCCTTGACAATCTGTTTGATAGCTTCGTCCTGTCCGATGACCGAACCTTTCAGTTCCTGATACATTTGCAGTAGTTTCGTACCTTCTTCTTGGGCGATTCGTTTTACCGGCACGCCCGTCATCATTGCCACAACTTCGGCAATGGTGTCTTCGGTGACGTGCATTCTGTTTTCCTCTAAAGAACGTTCCCAATCCTGCTGAGACTGTTCTATGCGGTTTTCTAACTGTTTTCGTTTATCTCTAAGGTGAGCCGCAAGTTCGTATTCCTGTCGTTTTACAGCATCGGAAGTCTCGGCTTTTATTTTTTCCACCTCGTGTTCCATTTCAATGATTTCCTGTGGAGCGACAAAGTTTTGAATGTGCATTCGTGAACCGGCTTCGTCCATCGCATCAATTGCCTTGTCGGGCAGGCAACGGTCAGAAACGTAGCGTTGCGTAAGGTTTACACAGGCTTTTATTGCTTTGTCGGTGTAGTATACGTTGTGGAATTTTTCATAATGCACCTTGATTTTGTTCAAAATGTTGATTGATTCTTCCACCGAAGGCTGTTCTACAAGAACTTTTTGGAAACGTCGTTCGAGTGCGCCGTCTTTTTCAATATTTTGGCGATATTCATCAAGTGTCGTAGCACCGATACATTGAATGTCTCCGCGCGAAAGGGCAGGTTTGAGAATGTTTGCCGCATCGAGCGTGCCCGACGAGCCTCCTGCGCCGACAATTGTGTGAATTTCGTCAATGAAAAGTATGATGTCTTTCGTGTTCGTCAGTTCTTGAATCAGCGCCTTGATGCGTTCCTCGAACTGACCACGGTATTTTGTTCCTGCGACCAAAGAAGCCATGTCGATAGTGACGATTCTTTTGTTGAACAATGTTCTGGAAACTTCGTGGTTTACGATTTTTATAGCCAAACCATCGACGATTGCCGATTTTCCAACACCCGGTTCGCCAATCAGAATAGGGTTGTTTTTCTTGCGTCTGCTCAGGATTTGTGCAATACGTTCTATTTCAATGTCACGGCCGACAATGAGGTCGAGTTTGCCGTTTTTTGCCGCATTTGTCAAATCTGTTCCATACTTGTCAAGTACGGGTGTGTCGGTCTGGTTTGCCTGATGTTGTTTCTGATTTTGAGGACGTTGTGGATAGCGAGGTTCGTATTTTTCTCGGTTGCCGTCCTGTTTCTTGTCTTCGGGCAGTTCGTTTTTGAACGGCGTGCTAAACAAGTCGTTTCGGTCAGAAACACGCGAAATTTTATATTTGTTCAATATGCAGTTTTTGACATTTGCATAGGTGATTCCCTGTATGTGCAAAGTTTTTGCACAGATTGATTTTTCGTCTCGTAGAATTGCGAGCAATAAGTGTTCCGTGTCAATTTGCTTTACTGAAAGATTCATTGCCTCGAATTGAGCGATTTTCAAGACGTTTTGTGCGTCGTTTATAATAGGAATGTCGTTTACTTCGGGCGAGAGCGGTTCTGGTTTTATCAGTTCTTTTTCTATTGAAATTTTCAGCGAACTTAAATCGCAGTTTAACTCAGTGAGAATGTCTGTCGCGAGACATTGATTTTCGCGTATCAGGCTTAGACAGAAATGATCTATGCAAAGGAAGTAATTCCCTAATCGGATAGCCTCGTCACGGCTGTTCCGCAGTATGTCTTCCATTTTTTCGGAATATTCCATAGTAGATATTTTTGTGTAAAGATACCAAAAACCAAATAAAGACACGAATAACAGAATGATTTTTATTGTCGTTAAAATTGTTATGTGTTGATATTTAGTGAGTTACGGGCGAATAGATTTATTAACAAAAAATGTTGATAAAATCCAAGTTGATATGGCTGTAAAATAAGGAAATTTTTGGGATTTTTGCTTGAAATGTAAAGTGGGCGAATATGCCTGTACAAAATAGATAAAAATGTCTGAAGAAGTAGAAAAAACAAGTAACGAAAGAATTATTCGATTTGATATCGAAAAAGAAATGAAGTCGGCCTACATTGATTATTCAATGTCGGTAATTGTGGCGAGAGCGTTGCCTGATGCGCGCGATGGTCTGAAACCCGTACATCGAAGATTGTTATTCGGTATGGATAAGATGGGTAACACACCGGACCAACCTTATAAGAAATCGGCCAGAATCGTCGGTGAGGTTATGGGTAAGTACCACCCGCATGGTGATTCGTCTATTTATGGCACATTAGTGCATTTGGCACAGGATTGGAATATGCGTTATCCGATGGTTGACGGCCAAGGTAACTTTGGCTCAATCGACGGCGATTCGCCTGCCGCTATGCGTTATACCGAGGCGCGTTTGGCAAAAATCGCAACGGAAACCTTGGCTGATTTGGAAAAAGATACGGTTGACATGCAGCCGAACTTCTCCGAAGAATACAAGGAACCTACCGTATTGCCGACGAAAATTCCTATGTTGTTGGTAAACGGTTGTGCCGGTATCGCTGTTGGTATGGCTACAAACATGGCTCCGCACAATCTTTCCGATACGGTTGACGCTATCATTGCTTATATTGATAATACTGAAATAACAATTCCGGAATTGGCGGCTATAATCAAAGCACCTGATTTTCCTACGGGAGGAACAATCTACGGTTATCAGGGCGTGCTTGACGCTTACGAAACAGGACAGGGCAGAATTGTGATTCGTGCAAAGGCTCGTTTTGAAAACGAGAACGGTCGCGATTTAATTGTGGTTGACGAGATTCCGTATATGGTCAATAAAGCAGAATTGATTAAGAGAACGGCGGAATTGATTATAGATAAAAAACTTGACGGTCTGACAGAAGTCAACGACGAATCGGACAAGGAAGGTATGCGTATTGTTTATACATTGAAAAAAGATGCGGTTCCAAACATCGTTCTTAATAAATTGTATAAATATACGGCATTGCAGTCTTCGTTCAGCGTAAACAACGTGGCATTGGTTGACGGTCGTCCGAAAACGATGAACTTGAAGGATATGATTTCCGTGTTTACGGAACACCGCCACGATGTGGTTGTTCGTCGTACCAAGTTCGACTTGAAGGAGGCTGAAAAACGTGCCCATATTTTGGAAGGTCTTATCATTGCTTGCGACAATATTGATGAAGTTGTACATATTATACGTGCATCGAAAAACGTGGCTGAAGCCCGCGAAAATTTGATGAAACGTTTCGACCTTGACGAAGAACAGGCAAATGCCATAGTTGAAATGCGTCTGCGTCAGCTCACAGGTTTGCAGATGGATCAGCTTCATGCTGAATATGAAGAACTTGAACGTAAGATTGCATATTATAAAGATGTGTTGGCAAATTACGATATGCAAATGCAAATTGTGAAGGACGAAATGCTTGAAATTAAGGCTAAATACGGCGATGAACGTAAAACCGACATCGTTAAGACAGCCGAGGAATTCAACCCTGAAGATTTCTATGCCGACGAAGACGTGGTGATTGCAATTTCTCACCTTGGTTATATTAAGAGAACGGCTCTTACGGAATACAAATTGCAAAACCGTGGTGGTGTCGGTTCCCGTGGCGGCGATACCCGCGATACAGATTATATTGAACATCTGTATATCTCGAATATGCACGCTACGTTGTTGATTTTCACAGAACAAGGTAAGTGCTTCTGGCAGAAGGTTTACGAAATTCC
>JAEEGL016539556.1_pt1 | contig 16116 bp, 13 predicted proteins | sample 9134231 | NCBI WGS metagenome assembly JAEEGL01 (sample SAMN16246548, study PRJNA631951) | gut metagenome | biome: gut microbiome; feature: rumen; material: fiber-attached | host: Bos | place: Iran: Karaj | collected 2018-10
CAGGACGACCTTATCTACAAGACCAAGAAGGCGAAGTACGCCGCCGTCATACAGCGCATAGTTGAGCTCTCATCTGCCGGCAGGCCGGTGCTCGTGGGTACCACGGACGTGGAGACCTCAGAACTCCTGAGCCGCATGCTCAAGATGCGTGGCATACGCCATAACGTGCTGAATGCCAAGGAGAACGCCAGGGAGGCGGAGATTGTCGCCCAGGCCCGACAGAGCAGCACCGTCACCATCGCCACCAACATGGCCGGCCGTGGTACCGATATCAAGCTTTCACCTGAAGTGAAGGCGGCCGGAGGTCTCGCCATCATCGGCACTGAGCGCCACGACAGCCGCCGTGTGGACCGCCAGCTGCGAGGCCGAAGCGGACGTCAGGGAGACCCCGGTTCATCGGTGTTCTACATCTCCCTTGAAGACAAACTGATGCGTCTGTTCGGTTCCGAGCGCATCGCAGGCATAGTGGACCGCCTGGGCATGAAGGACGATGAGGCCCTGGAGAGCTCCATGCTCTCTTCCACCATCGAGCGCGCGCAGAAGAAGGTTGAAGAAAACAACTTCGGCATCCGCAAGCGCCTTCTGGAATACGACGACGTGATGAACTACCAGCGCGAGGCCATCTACTCCCGCCGTCGCAACGCTATCAGCGGCGAGAAGGTGGAGATCGACCTCAGCAACATGATGATAGACACCGCCTCGCTCATTATCGAGCAATGCCAGGGGATGGACTTCGACGCTTTCCAGGAAACCCTGATGGCCAAGCTGTCGATAGATGCGGGATTCGACGCAGAATTCTATGCCAGGGCCAAGCAGCCGGAACTGGAAGACGCCCTCATCAAGCACATGCAAGAGGTGTATGCCCGCCGCATGGATGTGCTGGTGGAGAAGCTTTCTCCCATCATCAAGAATGTTTATGAGAAGCAGGGATCGATGTATCAGAACATCGCCATCCCCGTTTCCGACGGCCGCAAGACAATGACCGTATCCGTCAACCTCGAGAAGGCCTACAACAGCGAAGGGCGCGAGGTTGGAAAGACGCTGAGCAAGAACATCATCCTTTACCAGATAGACGAGCACTGGAAGCAGCACCTTCGCGATATGGACGACCTCAAGCAGAGCGTGCAGAACGCTTCCTACGAGCAGAAGGACCCTATCGTGGTGTACAAGCTGGAGAGCTATAATCTCTTCGCCCAGATGCTGGAATCCCTGAACCAGGACGTGCTGAGCTTCCTGCTGCGCGCTTTCGTGCCGCTGAGGGATGCCTCCGAGGCCGGCAACCGTCCGGCTATGCGCCCCAGGCAGGATATGTCCACCCTCCAGGCAGGCCGCCAGGACCTTACGACCAACGGCGAGCAGCGTGCCAACACTCCGGTGCGGGTGGATAAGAAAATCGGCCGCAATGACCCTTGCCCCTGCGGCAGCGGCAAGAAGTACAAGAACTGCCACGGCAAGGGAATAGTTTAGAATAATACATAACCAAGACGATATGAATTACAACATCAAACCCGCAGCACAGGTGGATGCCAACAACGTCAGCCACATTTCCGCCGGCACTGCCATCAAAGGTGAAATCTCTTCCGTAGCCGATATCCGCGTGGATGGCAAAGTGGAAGGAAAAGTCTTCTCCAAAGGCCGTGTGGTCGTAGGTGAAGATGCCACCGTCACCGGAACTCTCGCCTGCGACAATGTCGATTTCTGGGGAAAGATCGAGGGTGACATCTATGTGAAGGACACCTTCTCCCTCAAATCTACAGCCGCAGTCAACGGCAACATCCATGTCCGCCGCATCCAGGTTGAGATGGGGGCTCAGATCAACGGCACCTGCAACATGATTACAGAAGATGATTACGACACCTTTGTCAAGGATGTCATAACCACCGAAGCGCCCGAAGTGGAATAACGCTTCGTTTCAAAGCAATTCCGGAGCCCGCCTGATATTATACAGGCGGGCTTCTGTTTTATTGTAGCTGATGTCGAAGCAGCGATATTCTTCCCGGCCGGTGCGCAGGCGCTGGTATCCGGTGATGAATTCCGGGCGGAAGCCTTCGGAAACCAGTGTGGATATCTGCGGGGTATGCTCCTCGCTTTCCACCAGCATTTCCAGAATCTTGTAGTTCCTCCACAGGGCGCTGAACACCTTGTCGCGCTTGCGCTTTTCGCTTCCGGTCATCTTGTTATGCCATTCGTTCTTGCATCTGCCGCAGCAGAAAAGTTTGTCGGACCTCCCGGAAATCGGACTTCCGCAGTTGAGGCAGCGCCTCGATTCATTTTTATCGGTCATAAACGTTTATTTTTCGGTAAAGATGAACCGGGCCGGCTGAATCTCCAAATATTATCGGCAAACTTATATGAATTAAAGTTTAGGCAAATCATAAGATTTATTTTATGGTCTTGTAAAAACACACAATCGTCAACAGAAACATATATTAAGGCAATTGTTTGCCGAATTTCTTTGGTGCTGGCCGAACTGCGCGTTTCCTTTGCATCGGACCAAAAAACCAAAGAATATGGAACAGATCAACAAAATCGAATTGCGCGGCCTCGTCGGAGGAGTAAAGCTCCAGGAGGTCGGCGGGAAGAAGGTGGCCCGTTTTACCCTTGCCACCAATCTGGCTTATACGGACCGTAATGGCGGAGCCGTAATCGACACCCAATGGCACAATGTGAATGCGTGGGAAGGCAAGCGCATCAGCGGAGTGGAAAAACTGAAGAAAGGAGATAAAGTATGGGTATTGGGCCGCATCCGTTACAACAAGTTCACAGGCATGGACGGACAAGACCATTATTCAACCGAAATCCTAGCAAACAAACTCACAATCATCGACGATGACGATGCCTTTCCTTGCGAAATGTAGTCTGCCGGCCATCCTCTGCGCGCTGGTCTGCTCGTGCGGGCCGGCAAGGAAGATGGAATCGGTCAGATCCGGAGCCTTTGTCCCGGGTCTGACCCTGGCGGAAGATGCTCATGTGCCGGACGTGTCGGTGGAACGTCTGGTGAACGACACGATGATGGTTAAGGATGCCGACGGAAAGGACCTCATAATAATGAAGGCTGTGAGGGACGAGAATGGTGAGATGGTCGCAAGCGACGTGATCCTTCCGTCGGTAGTGGTGGCTTCATTCAGGAATGTGGCTGAAAGGCAGGGCGTGGTGGACCTGAGATTCGATATCACCATCCCCGCGGACCTGACGGACAGCCGCTGGCAGGTGAGGATGCTGCCCATAATGCGCATAATGGGGGAGGATGAGCTCCTGGACCCTGTGTACATTACGGGCTCGCGCTACAGGGCAGTGCAGCTTCGTGGATACGAGAGGTATGCGCGCTATGTGGACGGCATCATCACGGATACCTCCCTGTTCATCCGCAAAAGCGAGCTGGACCTCTTCCTCCGGCGCAACGCCTTCGGAATTTCCGGAACGGAGGCGGAGGAACACTACACCGACCATTACCGCAAGCGCATCAATGCCAGGAAGGCAGATCGCAAGGACAAGATGTTCCGCAGATACGTGAAGGCCCCTATCCGAACCGAAGCGTTGAGGCTGGACACGGTCGTGGTGGCGCCTGAGGGCGATATTACCTATAGCTATGTGCAGACGATCCATGCGCGCCCAAAGCTGAGGAAGGTGGAAATCGAACTCTCCGGGGCCATTTACGAAGAAGACAGGCAGGTGTGCGCGCTGCCGAGTCCCGGGCCTCTGACATTCTACATCAGTTCCCTTTCCAGCTTCGCCGATGCGCGCGAACGATTCCTCACAAGGGTGGTGTCGCGCAGGGTGGAGGCAAATACCTCCTGCTATATCGAGTTCGGGGCGGGAAAGACGGAAATCCGGGAAGACCTTGGTATGAACGCGTATGAGATGGGGCGGATAAAGGGCAATATCAAGGACATTCTGGAGAATGACAAATTCGACCTTGATTCCGTGGTGATCACGGCCTACGCATCCCCGGAGGGCGCGGCGTCGGCGAACAAGTCGCTCGCCTTGCGCCGGGCCGGGGCTGCTTCGGCCTTCTTCTCCGGCTACACCGAGTTTCTCGTGGACAGCCTCTGCATAGCCGGAGACATACCCAGGGTGAACTTTGTTTCGCATGGAGGAGGGGAGAACTGGAGTTTGCTCTCGCATCTGGTCGAAGCCGACACGACTATCATGCCGTCGGACCGGGACATTATTCTAAAAAGTATGGAAATCAGGGATCCGGACGCGCGCGAAGCATCTTTCCGGAATCTTCAGAGCTATCCTTATCTGCGCCGGAATATCTATCCGCGCCTGCGGATGGTACGTTTCGATTTCCACCTCCATCGAAAGGGGCAGGTTAAGGATACGATCCACACTACGATTCCGGATACGGTTTATCGTTTGGGGGTCCAGGCAATCCAGGACAGGGATTACGAGCATGCGCTGGAACTTCTGCTGCCATACAGGGACTACAACACGGCAGTGGCTTTCCTGTCGCTCGGCAGGAATCACAGTGCGATGGATATACTGAGCGGCCTGGACAGCACTCCCCAGACGGACTATCTGATGGCAATACTGTATTCGCGTTTCGGGGACGACAGGAATGCTGTGCAGCATTATCTGAATGCATGTTCGGCAGACAGGAACTATGTCTTCAGAGGAAGCCTGGATCCGGAAATAGCCACACTTATAAACCATTACAACTTAAATCTTTACGACCAATGAATAAATGGATTTTGCTGCTCCTGGTGGCCGTTTTGCCTGGCTGTTCGGTGAAGGAGGACCGCGGTTTCTGTCCGGCATGGTGCGTTGTGTATTCCGATGGCTATGTGGCAGAAGGATGCGCGGGCAGCCTGAGCTGCAATGTGGCGACTGACGCGCAGGGCAGCCTGGATTTCGGATGCAGGGAGTTCTCCAGTTTCGCCCGCAGGGGTGAACTGGTGCTGGAGGTACCCAGGGGTGAGTTGGTGTATGTGGATGTTTTCTGCGGTGTGGAAGAGATGGAACTGAATGGTTCGGTCCTGGCAATACCGATGGGGTGCTGCAGCGATTGCATATACTCCGGACACGGCAGCCTTTTTATAAGCGGGGAAGAGGGAGAGGCGGGGCTGCCTTTGAACAAGGATTATAGCCGGCTGCTGCTTAAAGTAAAAGGTGTGGTGCCCGATGATAATCCTTTCTGGTTCAGGATTTTAGGCAATGTAGATGGGTATGTGCTGCCGGGAGGAAAACCGCATCGGGGGGAATTCGATTACAGCCCGCCGGAAGAACCGGGATGCGTTTTCGCGGCGCGTCTTCCACGTCAGCTGGACGATTCGCTCCTGCTGGAGATCTACCACAAGGACGACGGCTCGCTGGTTACTCGGCAGGAATTGGGCAGAATGATAAAGGATCTGGGCTACGACTGGTCGGCGCCGGACCTGAAGGACATTGCGCTGGGAGTGGATCTGTCTGCGGCAAGTTTTACTATAGAGGTTGAGGCGTGGGATATTTCAGAAACAATTAAAATTACAATGTAGATTATGAAAAAAACAATGATTATGCTGTTTGCGCTCTGCGCTGCTGCTTGCACTAAAGAAATGCGCGTTCCCTCTGCGCAAAGCATCGAAACAAAAGAAGGGAACGAGATATGTTTTGAAATCAAGGCCCCAAATGCCTACATGGCAACAAAGGTCACAGAGGTAAATACCGGCAACCTTACTTCTTTCAATTTGATGACTACAAGGGGCGGGGCCGGATCAGAAGTCGAGCAATGGAGCGCCTCAGCCACAAAAAACCCCTCAACCGGCAGATTCGAAACCGGGAAATACTGGCCGTCCACTGATCCGTCCTATCATTTCTACGCTTCCAATGTCTCACTGACGGCTGCGGCGGGAGGCCCTACGGTATCTGTGGACGGAAGCGCGGACGTGGTGTGCGCCTGCATCTATACTCCTGAGTACGGAAACACGAATCCTGTGGTATTCTCGCATATAATGGCCAGGATAGGCAGTGTAGAGGTTGCATCCGCCAATGGCTACGAGGTGGCGGTGCTTGGTCTCACGATCATGGAACCCCAGACTGTCGGAACCTATAATGCGCGTACCGGGGAATGGTCGAACCGGAACGGCAGCGCGACCCTGGCTCTCTCGGAAGGAAGCAACGATTATCTTCTGTTGCCGGAAACCTATGCGCTTGAGGTGCGTTACAGGCTGACAAAGGGCGATTACACTGCTACATTCACAAGCGTGGGTGACGTGACTCTGGATGCCGGTAAAGTCAGCAACATTTCGGTGACACTCAGCGCGGATCCCGCCATTCCCGTCAATTTCAGCGTCTCCGTGGTTGACTGGAATGCAAGTACGGTCGGTTTGACTTTGGACTAGACCGATGAAACGTTTATCCATAATTCTGGTCATCCTGAGCGGATGCGCAGCGGAGCCCGTGCCCGATGCCCCTGTAAGCTTCAGGGGCGTCAGGGCCAGGTCCTGGGCGTCTGAGGCCGCAGTCGAGGAGTTTCACTACCTGACCTACGACTACACGCTTGGAAGCTGGGTGGGGGAACTTGGAGGACATGCTGTGGCCGACAATGGGTCACCCGGAATCTTTTTGCCTTCGGATGCAAGCCGCGTTTACTGGCCTGAGGGGAAGACATACTCTTTCTATGCAGCTGCCTACAACGCGAATGAGGATGTTGATGAAAACGATGTCGAGTTCGGTACTGCCATGATGATTTACAGTTCCGGCACGAATGCCATCCTCAATATCAGAAATCCCGGACATAACGTGGATTGGCTTGCCGCCAAGGTGATAAGACAAGAAAAGATTGATGGTATTCCGTTGGCGTTCAGGCATATATGCTCTAAAATCAGCAGACTCAACTTCGACCTGGCAGCATATAGGGAGTGGATAGAGAACCGGGAGTTGGACTTGACGGGGATAAATGTGGTCTGGTGCACCCTGACCGACGTGGATGAACAGACGTTCATCTATTCATCCTCGGCGGAAACGATGTTCAACAGGGAGGGCTGGAACTATGTTTCGTCGCCAGCGTTGCCTTTGGCCTCAGATGAGCTTCCGTTCTATGCCTTTCCTGGCAGACATACGCTAGCGCTCAGGGTACAGACCGTGGATGCCAGCGGAAACCAGCGCATAGACGACAGGGTGCTGAGCGGGGAAGTAGAACTTGCCATGGGGGCGGATTGTGAGTTGAACATACGCATCAACCCCTACGACAGGGACCTGACAATCGAGGTGGTCTCCGGGATTGCGGCCTGGCAATCCGGGGAATCGGGAACAGTAAATGAATAACCATTATGCAAAACAAAATAATAGAATTGTGCAGTGCCCTTGTGTTTCTCCTTGCATGGGGATGCGCGCGTGAAAAGAGCATGGACGAGGCCCCGGCACGGGTGGCGAACATAGCGCTTTCGGTAGATTGCGCGTCGGTTTCGAAAAGTTCTGCTATAACAGACGAAAGCTTGGTCAACGACCTTAATATATGGTTGTTCGATTCTTCTGGCTCATTTGCCGAGTCGCATTATATGGAAGGACTTTCAATACATTCCTCCGGATCGGTCAGCTTTGACTCGTCAGTCGGAGGACACAGTCACCTTGTGGTAATCGGCAATGCCGGGCGGGCGCTGGACGCTCCCGTGAGCAGCTCGGAACGCGCCTTTTTTCAGAAAAGTTATCCCCTGGATGCATCGGGGGCCATAGTGATGATAGGCGAGGGCAGCCTCAGCATGACAAGCGCCGGCTTGTACAGCAATGTGGTTTTGAACAGGCTCATGAGCAGGATAGCCCTGAGTGCCGAGCTTTCGGCGCCATTTGCCGCTTCGGGTGCGGCGCTGGGTGGGAATGTGAGGATACGGGAAGCGAAATTCTGCAACAGCCCCGCCGTATTCTCGTTGCAGCCGTTCGATGCATGGCAGAGCGCGCGGAGTTTCAAGGCAGTATCCGGAACACCGTTTCAGACAGGAGACCGTCTGACCGATGCGGACCTGGCCACTTTGCAGGCCGGCGGCACCGTGTATCTTTACAGTCTGCCGAATTTTACGGACGCGGCTTATTCCGACCGGCCTTCAGCAGCGACCCGATACTCTTCATATATTGAAATGACGTTGGATTTCGATGCATTCGGAAGTGTGAGCTCCGGAAGCGCCGTCTGTCGCTTCTATGCCAATGATGGCTGCACGGTGGGTTTGCTTGGCGGCTGCAGCTATTCCTGTACGGTGAGTATCTCCAATGGTGTGGCGTCGAATTCCTGGAGAAAGGACGATTTCCGCTTCGATGTGCCTGAACCATTGCTGGCGGGCACGCTTGGGAAAGTGAATCTGCACTCGGCCAACCACGCCGGGGGAGAAGTATCGTTTTCGCTGTCGGAAACCCCCGGCATCGATTCCGATGACACGTTCGAACTTGGAGGACCTGTGATGGAAGCGGGATTCTGCACCGGGGTGGAAGTGATTTCCAAGAGGGAGGGGAGCGGCCGGCTTTATGCATTCGATTCTGCCGGCCGTATGATGGGTAGCGTGCCCCTGACAGCGGTATATCCGACCATAACGGTGAGCGTGGGCAATCTGGATGTAACCGGAGAAACGGCATCGATTACTGTCTCAGGTCTTGAACGGGCATATTCGGAAAGGGCGTCCGACGAGTTGTATGAGAGTCTGTATTCGGTTTCTTCCATTGTGAGCGAAGAAGAGGCAGGGGGCGTGATTCCGGACAGTTTCATTTCGGTGGACGAGTCTTCGATGGAAATGTTTGTGAGATGTCTGGAATGGACCAGGGGCGCCGCTGCGCAGAACTGGCAGGATGCCGTGGGAGTATCTTTCCCGTATCGGCTTTCTCTGCAGTGCGGGATAGGCGGGCTTTTCTATGCGAGGGTGGTAAACGATATCGTGGGGCGTTTCGCATCATCGGCGTACTACGGAGAAGTAGTCAATACTTCCGCGGTGCCGAATCCGAAAAGCCGGGTCAGCGCGTTGAATGGCAGGAGCATCACAATCAGCAGGACCGGTGTGGAAATGCCTGCGAGTTTCTCCTCATCATGGCAAAGCAACGGATGGGCAAGCTGGTACGGAGGTTCGGCGCTGGTTGCCGGAAACTCTGCCGACAGTTTTCTGACACGGCTTCAGAATGGGTTGCGATGGGATTTCGGCGAAGCGGTCACCCAATCCTGTTATGCCGGGAATATCCCCGTTTTTATAGGAAAATTGAACCCCTGGTGCGGGAAGTATGTCCGTGTGAGCGTCGGCACTTATTCATCCTCGAGATACATTCCCGTCGGGCTTGAGTATATGATCTACCAGGTCGGGTTTGACAGCTGGGGCCAGGTGAACGGAGGCAACAACGGGATGGAGGTCTATACCATGCTGGTTTTCAAGGAACACAGCAGCGATGTTTCCATCGCTTCCAACTACTGCAAAAGAGGCGATATGCCGGCACCCATGGGGAGCGCATATCTTCGTCTGCGTAGCAACGGCACTGCAGAATGGACCGAAAACGGCAGGCGGTGCTATGTGATTTCCTATAACGGAGACTATGGTGACTTCTATGAATCCGGTCTGGGAGACGGGAGAAAGATAGATGCGTCTTCGGCATTCGCCACAAGCTATGTCTGGGGCTCGGAAAGCAACTCCGGGTCTAACAAATACATGTTCGCGACCTCGACCTACGGGGGAACGGGAAACTCGAACAGGTGGATATATCTATACTGCCCCTATACTACTTCAAACGTGTATATCGCAGACAGTTCCGGAAGCGTCACTGCCAAAGGCGAGGTTCTGGTTCACCTTTGGAGTGTTTCGGAGAAAACGGTTTTCGAATACCAGCCCCAGGCGGACTGGATAAACAACGGAATGTTTACGCCGCCTTGGTAGCAGCCTTTTTCCGGGGATCTTTGAAGAGGATTGCGAACAGCACGCCTACAACGCAGGCATAGCCGGCGAACACATACCATACGGTGGACCAGTTCGCGGGAGTGTTGAACACATCGAAAGCTTCGACAACCTTGCCGGCCGCCAGTGTGCCTATGGTGGCTCCGAGGCCGTTGGTCATGAGCATGAACACTCCCTGCGCGCTGGAGCGGATGTCAGGAGTGGTATTCTCGTTGACATAGAGGGAACCGGAGATGTTGAAGAAGTCGAATGCGACGCCATATACTATGCAGCTGAGCACGAAGAGCAGAACGCCCGGCCAGGAGGGATTTCCGGCGCCGAAAAAGCCGAAGCGGAACACCCAGGCGAACATCGCCATGAGCATTACCTTCTTGATGCCGAATCTCTTCATGCAGATGGGTATCAGCAGTATGCAAAGGGTTTCGGACGCCTGGCTGATGGCTATCAGGGCATTGGAGTTCTTGACGGCGAAGCTGTTGGCAAGAGCGGGATCCGATGCAAATGATCCGAGGAAGGTGTTGGCATAGCCGTTCGTGATCTGAAGCGAAGCGCCGAGCAGCATGCTGAATATGAAGAATACCGCGAACTGTTCATCCTTGAACAGGGTGAAGGCCTTGAGCCCGAAGGCTTCCGCAAGGCTCTTGGCCTCGCCGCGGTTGACTTCGCAAGAGGGCATGCTCAGCGCGTATGCGCAAAGAATCAGGGACAGGATACCGGAAGAGAAAAGCTGGGTGTAGCTGTCCTGCATTGCGACTCCGCCAACCTTGACGAAGTTGGTGGCAAGCATGCTGACGATGAAACCTACGGTTCCGAAAACGCGGAGGGGAGGGAACTCCTTAACGGGGTCCATCCCCGCCTTGCCAAGCGCATTGTATGCGACGGAATTGGATATTGCGATGGTGGGCATGTAGAATGCGACACTCAGGCTGTAGAGCACGAACAGCGGAGCAAACTGCACGGCGCCGCCGGCATTCATGCAATAGAAACCTGCGCCCAGCATGAACAGGCCGGCAAGCCCGTGGCAGAGAGAAAGGGTCTTCTGCGCCTGGATGAAGCGGTCTGCCACGATACCCATGAGGGTGGGCATGAATATGGACACTATGCCCTGCATGGCGAAGAACCATTTTATCTGGGGACCCAGGCCTGAGTTTCCGAGGTAACGGCCGAGGGAAGTGAGATATGCGCCCCAGGCGGCATACTGGAGCACCAGCATCAGGACAAGCCTGAACTTTAGTTGAGTGTTTTTCATTATAGCGTCTATTGAACGATCAGCTAACAAATTTAGTCATTTTTTCTTCTATTTTGATTATCTTTGAAAGATGAAATTCGAAAAGACGCATTCCGACCATTCTTCCGCCGCCCGGTGCGGCGTGCTGCATACGGATCATGGTGACATCCACACCCCGATCTTCATGCCGGTCGGCACCGTCGGCTCCGTGAAAGGAGTTTATCACAAAGACCTGAGGGACGATGTGAAGGCCGAAATCATCCTCGGCAACACCTATCATCTTTATCTCCGCCCCGGGCTGGACATACTCCGGGAGGCCGGCGGCCTGCACAGATTCGAAAGCTGGGACCGCCCCATCCTCACGGACAGCGGCGGATTCCAGGTATTCAGCCTCAGTCCCATCCGCAAGCTGACACCGGAAGGATGCACCTTCCAGAGCCATATAGACGGCAGCCGTCACACTTTTACGCCCGAGAACAACGTTGATACCCAGCGCATCATAGGCGCGGATATCTGCATGGCGCTGGACGAGTGCTGCCCCGGAGATGCCGACCATTCCTATGCCCGGAAAAGCCTGAACCTCACCAAGGGCTGGCTGGAGCGCTATGCAAAGCGTTTCCGCGAAACGGAACCGCTCTATGGCTACAGCCAGTGCTTCTTCCCCATAGTGCAGGGATGTGTCTATCCCGATCTCCGCAGGGAAGCGGTGGACCATGCTGTGCAGTTCGATGCCGACGGCTATGCCATCGGCGGTCTGGCGGTAGGGGAGCCTACGGAAAAGATGTATGAGATGCTGGAGCTGGTATGCCCCCTGCTCCCTGAAGACCGTCCGCGCTATCTGATGGGTGTCGGCACTCCCGCCAATATACTGGAGGGGATAGCCCGCGGGGTGGATATGTTCGACTGCGTGATGCCGACGCGCAACGGCCGCAACGGTATGCTCTTTACCTGGAACGGCATCATGAACATGCGCAATGAACGCTGGAAAGACGATTTCGGCCCTCTTGACCCCGCCGGAACGTCGTTCGTGGACCATACATACACAAGGGCCTACCTGCGTCATCTCTTCATTTCAGGAGAGATGTTCGCAGGGATGATTGCCAGCGAACACAACCTTGCCTTCTATCTGGACCTTGTCCGCCAGGCCCGCGCCCACATCGAAGCCGGAGACTTTGCGGCATGGAAGGATGCGGCGGTGGCCAGACTTACACAGAGATTATGAGGAAACTCGACTTATACATATCAAAGAAGTTCATCACCACCTTCTTCATGGCGCTGCTGCTCATCATCGGCATCGTCATCATCTTCGATATTTCGGAGAAGGTGGACTATTTCGTGAAGAACGAGGCTCCTTTAAAGGCTATCATAGTCGATTATTACCTCAATTTCGTGCCTTATTTCATGAACATGTTCAGCCCGCTGTTCGTGTTCATAACAGTTATCTTTTTCACTTCCAGGATGGCCTCCAGCTCGGAATTCATCGCCATGCTGTCGGGAGGCATCAGTTATGCGCGCATCCTGGTGCCATACATCGCCTGCGCCGTCCTGATCGCTGCGCTGTCGCTCGGGCTGAACCTTTATGTGATTCCCAAATCGAACGTTATCCGAACCGATTTCGAGCAGAAATACGTCAAGAACAAGACCCTGAAATTCCGAAACGTCCACTATCAGATAGCCCCGGGGCAATTCGTGTATGTGGAGTCTTTCAGCCGCTGGAACAATACCGCCTACCGCTTCACCCTCGAAAGCATAGAGAACAATAAGCTCAAGAGCAAGCTCGAGGCGGAATCTGCCGTCTGGGACAGCACCAAGCAGTGCTGGAAGCTGCGCAACTGGTTCATCAGGGATTATGCTTCAGGCCTGGAGGACCACATTACCAGCGGAGCAAAGAAAGATACGGTGATAGAACTCACCGTGACCGATTTCTACCGTAACGAAAAGACGGTTGAAACCCTTCCTATCAAGGATCTCAATCAACTGATAGAAACTCAGAACATGCGTGGGGACAAGAACGTGATGTTCGCGGAGATAGAATTGCACAACCGTTTTGCCATGCCTTTCTCTGCCATCATCCTCACAATTATGGGCGTGTGCCTGTCTTCCCGCAAGAAGCGGGGAGGCATAGGCTGGAACCTCGGTATAGGCATAGCCCTGGCATTCTCCTACATCCTGTTCCTGCGCTTTTCGCAGATGTTCGTCTATACCGGCGCAATGCCGGCCGGGCTCGCGCTATGGACGCCGAACATACTGTTTATGCTGATAACCGTTTTCCTCTATACCAAAGCTCAGAAGTAATGACAGTTAAAGTCGTGAACAAGGGCCTGAACGCCCTTCCGCAGTACGCCACGCTAGCATCGGCCGGCATGGACGTACGTGCTTCGCTCGCATCTCCCATAGTGCTATCGCCGCTCCAGAGGGCCATGATTCCCACCGGCCTTTATCTTGAAATCCCTGTAGGATATGAGGTGCAGGTGCGCCCCCGCAGCGGCCTGGCCGCCAAAAAGGGCATCACCGTCCTGAATACGCCTGGAACCATCGATGCCGATTACCGTGGGGAGGTGAACGTGATCCTTGTAAACCTTTCGGATCAGCCGTTCACCGTGGAGCCGGGGGAGAGGATCGCGCAGCTGGTGCTCGCAAAACACGAGAAGATCGACTGGGAGGAAGTTTCGGAGCTTGGGGCTACGGAACGCGGGGAAGGAGGATTTGGTAGCACAGGCACGAAATGAGCACGGAAGATCTTTACAGGCTTTATTGCGAATGCGGCTGCAAAGTCAGCACCGACAGCCGCGCGATACCCGAAGGGGCCATTTTCTTTGCTCTCCGCGGGGAGAATTTCGATGGTAATGAGTATGCGGTGAAAGCTCTGGAGGCCGGGGCAAAGTATGCTGTAGTGAACGCCGATGCGAAGCCCGTCTCCGCATTGCCCGTCCGCAGTAGCCACGCCCGCATCATCCCTGTTCCTGATCCGTTCAAGGCGCTTCAGGAGCTAGCGATCCATCATCGCAGGGTGCTGGGAATCCCGGTAATCGGGCTGACGGGGACTAACGGAAAGACTACCACAAAGGAATTGATCGCTGCCGCGCTGGGCGCGAAATTCAAGGTCTCCGCCACCAAAGGGAACCTTAATAATGATATAGGGGTGCCGCTGACGCTGCTTTCTATCCCGTCTGATGCGGAAATCGCCGTGGTGGAGATGGGCGCGAACCATCCGGACGATATCGCGAAACTGGTGAAGGTCAGTCAGCCGGACTATGGCTATATCACCAATGTGGGGAAGGCCCATCTGCTGGGCTTCGGCTCGTACGAAGGTGTGCTTGCCGCCAAGACGGAACTCTACAAGTGGCTGGGCAGTCATAAAGGTTCGCTTATATTCGTGAATACCGACCATCCCGACCTGGCCGCGGCGGCGCGAAAATACCCTTGCCACCAGTGGGAATTCAGCCGAGAGTCCATGAAGGTGGAGTTGCTGCCCACTTCCGCCGAAAAGCCTTTCCTGGCAATGCGGGTGGGGGATTCCGAGATCCATACCAGACTCGTGGGCGCCTTCAATGCCGACAACGTGCTTGCTGCGCTTTCCATCGCTGAATATTTCGGTGTGAAGCGTGCGGATGCCATCGCTGCGATAGAGGCATACACCCCCGCGAACAGTCGTTCCCAGCTGGAGAAGACAGCGCGTAATACTTTGATTGTGGATGCCTACAACGCCAATCCCACCTCCATGGGGCTGGCTATCGATAATCTGGCCGCTATGCAGTCCTGCAGCAAGCTGGCCCTCCTGGGCGATATGCGCGAGCTGGGGGACGCTTCGGTGGAAGAGCATAAGAATATCATCCGGAAGCTGTGCGCATCCGGGCTGAAGTCATATCTGGTAGGCGACGAGTTCGCAAAGGCCTTGGCGGAACTTGGAATGGTTCCCGGAGAGGATCCGTTTATTCTCGGCTGTTTCCCCACGTCCGATGCCCTGGCCGAGTATATCTCCTCCCATCAGGAGGCTTTTTCCGGCGCTACGGTCCTGGTCAAAGGCTCCCGGGGCATACGGATGGAAAAGGTCCTTCCTGAACTTTAGTGAAGCAAACGCAGTTGGTACTGCAGCTTTATGTCTCCGGCTGTGGCGTGGAGGTTGAAGCGGTGGGTGGTCCTGCGGCGACGGCAGGAAATGCCGGCCACAAGGGACAGACCGGTCTTTCGCCCATACCATGCCCTGACGCTGAAGGATCCAGGCAGGTCCCGCTCGTATGCATAGATGCGGGAAGCCCAGTTTTCCGTATCACATAGTGTTCCGCGAATGAAAACCGAAACGCGCAGCCTGGCAGTATCGGAAGGGGTATTGTAACCGATTTCCATATAGGCCAGCCCGCCAGGGCGGTAATTATCCGTTTGCACCATATTCAGGCGCAGGCAGGCCTGCATAGCATTGCGTGATACCTTCAGGTCGCAGCGCAGATCGTGCCTCCAGACTGCATGGAAAGCATCTTCCGACGGGTTCAACTGCATCCTTTCTGTCCAGCGCAGGGCTGGCTTGAACACCCATGAACCCAGCGGAAAATCCGGCGCGGCGTCCAGTATCAGCTTGATCTGCTCGTAGTTGTTTTTCCGCAGGCGGTATTTCCCGGGATGCACCGTCAGATCTGCCGTCAGGCTCAGCCAACGTCGTTGAAACCCGGCCGCTACTCCGGCATCGTCGGCCGAAGGCCTGTATCTTCCAAGCACGGAGAATGCCAGTTTGTACGCCGGTTCCCATACAGCCCCGGCCAGCCCGGACAGAACGCAGGCATGCCCGGCAACGCCTGCAAACCCCGCTTCTCCGAATGTGGACAGATGCCCGAAGGCCTTCTTCCAGTCAATCGAAATGCCGCTGCCGTTCCGCCCGGAGAGGGCGTTGATTCCCACTCTCCCGCTTCTGCCAAGCCAGGATGCCGATCCCACTGCGCCCGTGATGCCCGATCCGGCGCTTTCTCCCAAAGAAATCCCGGCTGAAAACTGCCATCTTCTCCCATCGTATGCAGCCGCAATTCCGCGCCTTCCCGGAGAGAAGGAGCCCGTGCC
>JAEEGL017012099.1_pt1 | contig 16116 bp, 11 predicted proteins | sample 9134231 | NCBI WGS metagenome assembly JAEEGL01 (sample SAMN16246548, study PRJNA631951) | gut metagenome | biome: gut microbiome; feature: rumen; material: fiber-attached | host: Bos | place: Iran: Karaj | collected 2018-10
AAAGGATGGTGGTTCGGAGATGATTCCGGCTGGTATGCAAAGAACCGTTCACTCACCATCAACGGCAAGGTTTATGAATTCGATGCCAACGGTTACTGCAAGAATCCTTAATTAATTAATCTATTATTTATTTTTCGGGACGTTCCTTCGGGGGCGTCCTTTTAGTCTATAAAACACCAATTAGAACTCAAAACTAGGGCAAAAGTATAGGCATCCGCCGCAGTTTTAGCCTGACTTTCGCACTTAAAACGCTAAAACTAAGGCAAAACCATGGGCAGCCGCCGTAGTTTTAGCCCGACTTTCGTCATTAAAAAATCCAAAATAGGGCACAACCATGGGCGGCCGCCGCAGTTTTTGCCTGATGTTTTATTTAAATAATTGCTTTATGATAGTAGTATTCAAATCTCATGAGGAGGTAGGCATATGCGAAAGACAGGCAAGGTGCTTGGAGCTGTTTTGGCTGCAGTCATGATCCTGACATCGTTTTCATTCGTTGTCATGGCTGATAAGACGGTAAAGGCTTCTGGCGAGAAGAATGACTATTACTGGACGTATTACACTGACGGAGAATTATATATCAAGTGTAAGTTCAACTTTTGTTATCTGAGCTGTGTCAGCACTGATTATTTGGACAGTGCGACAAAGGTTACATTTGATCTTTCCGATATTGATTACAATGATCAGATTATCTATTTTGACGGTGACGAATGTGCTGCCAAATCAGTTAAAGTTACAGGTTGTGAGGGCGGTAAGCTTTATTCCTTACAGTTGACTGATTTTCCGAGTGTTACTGCTAATAATGTTGAGCTTCCTAAGAACACCGACATTGGATCGTTGATATTAGATAATATCGGTTTAACTACAATTGATTTTCTCTCTAATGCAACTATGCAAACACTTGATGTCTATAAGTGCTCAAATCTGACCGACATAAAACTTTCCGATAAAATTGTCGGTTTGAATATTTTTAATAATCCTAAGCTCAAAAAGATAACTACAACATCAGCTCTTGCTAGTTTTGGTGTCGAAGGTTGTCCGAATCTGACAGATATAAACCTGCCTTCTTCAATGGAGCGCCTTGTTTGGTTTGACTGTACGCTCACGGAATATACGGTAGGTAAGGATGCTTATGTCAGATTACAAGGCGAAAACCTCAAAAAGATCAGCTTTGAGCCTGGCAGAGACAAGATAACTATGAACATGTTCTCAGGCTGTACTTCGCTCAGTGAAGTTAATATTCCCAATGGACTCACAACCATTGAATATAGGGCTTTTAGGGGGTGCAGCAGCCTTAAATCCGTATTCCTTCCGAATTCGATAACATCGATCGGCAAAGAGGCATTCAGTGGTACCGGACTTGAATCAGTAAAGTTGCCTTCCGGAGTTACTTCTCTTACAAACTCTCAGTTTTCATACTGCAAATCACTTAAGTCTGTTACTATTCCGGTAAGTTTAACAATTTTAGGCTATTCTGTATTTTCCAGCTGCAATATCTCTGATGTTTACTATGAGGGAACAGTTGAACAGTGGAAAAAGATAAATGCAGGGAATAACCGTACAGCTTATGATAATTTCCCGGATGCAACTATCCATTTTAATTGTGTGACTACAGCAGGTTGGGCAAAGTCCGGCGGTGTATGGCGCTATTTCGATAATGACGGTAATCCTGTTACAGGCTGGCAGAGCATTGGCGGTAAATGGTATCTTTTCGACGATTACGGCGCAATGCAGACCGGATGGAAGAAATATAACGGTTCATGGTATTACCTTGATCCTGGCACAGGTGCAATGGCAACAGGCTGGAAGCAGGTAAATGGTAAATGGTATTTCTTTGACCGCAATTCAGGTGCTATGTGCAGCAATGAGGTCTTTGAAGATAATGGAAAAGTCTATATTATTACCTCTACGGGAGAACTTGCCACCAACGGTTGGTATAAATTAGGCTCATGCTGGTACTATATCAATTCAGACGGTACAGCTGCTACCGGTTGGAAGAAGATAGACGGAAAATGGTATTATTTCTTCGAGACCGGCTCCATGGTCACAAGCTGCTGGATAAAAGATAACGGCAAATGGTATTTCTTTGATGCAAACGGCAATATGGTTACCGGATGGAAGCAGGACGGAGAGACCTGGTACTTCCTTAAATCCAATGGCGAGATGGCCGCAAACGAGTATTGCAACGGTTACTGGTTTAATGCTGACGGCACTTGGACATATAAGTATGTTGCTAAGTGGACCAAGGATTCAACCGGCTGGTGGTATGGCGATTCGACCGGATGGTATGCCAAGAATCAGTCGATAAAGATCGACGGCAAGGTATATAACTTCAATGCAAGCGGTTATTGTACGAATCCTTAAAAAAACAGACTTTAATCATAGGGACGTTCCTTCGGGGACGTCCTTTTAGTTTCTCCGGGTCCGGGGAATGATCAATCGCAACCTGCCATATTTGTTTTACAGATCAGACTAGAAGCCGTCAAGCCTGCTTTTGGCACATTCTGACGAATGATTCGGGCTTGACTGCGTCGTCTGATCTGTGTTTTTGGGTTTAGGCAGGTTGCGATTACTGACGATTGGTTAAATTCACATTTTTTCAGAACAAACCTACGGCAAAGATACGGCGGCGCCGTAGGTTTTACCGGATGTTTAGCCTGAAATATGCATGAACCTACGGCAAAGATACGGCGGCGCCGTAGGTTTTACCGGATGTTTAGCCTGAAATATGCATGAACCTACGGCAAAGATACGGCACTGCCGTAGGTTTTACCATATGTTTGGCCTAAAACGGTGAACCAGTGGTACAACCACGGGCAGCGCCCATGGTTGTACCCGGCATTTGGCTCTAATGAATACTGAATTACTGATTTAGTGTCTATATTCGAAGTTTCCATTAAGGTCTTAGCTCGTATTTCAGCCGTGAATCAAAATTTCTTAAAATTAAATAATTAATATATAATAGCGGTAAAAGTAAATTGTTACGTTATATGGAGGATATATGCAGGCAATTATATTAGCGGCAGGAATGGGAAAGAGACTTAAGGATCTTACGCAGAACAATACCAAGTGCATGGTCAAGGTCAACGGAGTGTCTTTGATCGACAGGATGCTTCACCAGATCGACAGTCATGAGCTTAACCGGATAGTTATCGTAGTCGGTTATGAGGGACAGAAGCTTATTGATTATATAGGCACCCTTGGGATCAAGACCCCGATAACATATGTTGATAATCCGATCTATGACAAGACCAACAACATTTACAGTCTGTCACTTGCTAAGGATTATCTTGTTGAGGACGATACGCTGCTCTTTGAATCGGATATCATCTTTGAGAATTCCGTTATAGACGCGCTTTTGGATGATCCGAGAGATACATTGGCATTGGTTGACAAGTACGAGTCGTGGATGGACGGAACCTGTGTAAAGCTCTCTAAGACTGATTCGATAGATTCTTTCGTTCCCGGAAAGAAACTAAAGTTCCTGGAGAGCAGTGAATACTATAAGACCGTAAACATCTACAAGTTCAGCAAGGATTTCTCACAGAATATCTATGTGCCGTTCCTTATGGCATATCAGTCAGCTTTGGGCCAGAACGAGTACTATGAGCAGGTATTGAGAGTTATCACGATGCTCGACGATCCAAAGATCAAGGCCAAGAGGCTTAATGGTCAGAGATGGTATGAGATCGATGATATACAGGATCTTGATATTGCGGAATCGCTTTTCGCGAAAGATGAGGATGAGCGCGTTAAGAGAATGCAGGAGCGCTATGGCGGATATTGGAGATATCCCAAGCTTTTGGATTTCTGCTATCTTGTAAATCCTTATTTCCCGACGGATAAGATGAAAGAGGAGATCAAGTCGAATTTTGATATCCTTCTGACACAGTATCCGAGTGGAATGAAGGTGAACAGTCTTCTTGCAGCAAAGAATTTCGGAGTGCATCAGGAGAATATCCTTGTAGGAAACGGCGCTGCCGAGCTTATCAAGAGCCTGATGGGCTATCTTGATGGGAAAACAGGATTTATAAGACCGACATTCGAGGAATATCCTAACCGTTATGCAAAAGAGGATTCTGTCTGCTTCGTACCGGAGAATAAGGATTACTCATATACGGCAGATGACGTTATGGAGTTTTTCGCAGATAAGGACATAAAGAACCTGATACTTATCAATCCCGATAATCCGAGCGGAAACTATATCTTAAAGGCCGATCTTTTAAGACTGATCGATTGGAGCCGCGAGAAGGGTATAAAGATCGTTATAGATGAGTCTTTTGCAGACTTCGCTGATGAGCTTGATAACACGCTCTTTGACCAGGCTTTGCTTGATGCTAATGCTCATCTTTATGTGATGAAGAGCATTTCTAAGTCTTACGGAGTTCCGGGAATCAGACTTGGCGTTCTTGCTTCGGGAGATACCGGTACGATCGCGAAAATGAAGAAGGATGTTGCCATCTGGAATATCAATTCTTTCGGCGAGTTCTTTATGCAGATCGAAGAAAAGTACAAGAAGGATTATGCAAAGGCTCTCGTTAAGATCAGGAACGAGCGTGCGAGATTCGAAGATGAGCTTTCAAAGATCAAAGGCATAAGAGTCATTCCTTCACAGGCAAACTTCGTTATGGTCGAGCTGGATGATGGTATCGATCCCAATGAACTTCTTAAGAATCTGCTCGTTAAGTATAACCTCTTCATTAAGGAACTTACGAACAAGACAAACGGCGGAAGATATCTGCGCCTTGCAGTAAGGAATACGGAAGATAACGATCTTCTGCTGAATGCATTAAGAACCGAGCTTTCGAACTGATATGGAGAATAGTAAGAGAAGTATGGTCTATGCATTGATCCTTTCGGGCGGCAAGGGAATCAGATTAGGCGGTGACATACCGAAGCAGTATATTGAAGTCGGGAATAAACCTGTCATAGGGTATTCGCTTGATACGTTCCAGAATAATGAGAAGATTGGCGGAATAGTCATTGTTGCAGATATCAGCTGGCAGGATTATCTGTCGAAATATATTGAAGCTAACGGTATCACCAAGTTCGCTTATTTTGCACCTGCCGGGATCTCAAGAACGCATTCGATCCTTAACGGCATGAAGGCAATGAAAGATAACGGCGTTGATGATGCGATAGTTATCGTTCACGATGCGGCAAGGCCGGGCGTGACAGACGGGATAATCGAAGGCTGCATAGATAATCTGGAAAACTACGACTGTGCTATGCCTGTGCTTCCCGTTAAGGATACTGTTTATCTGAGCAAGGATCACAAGACGATATCTTCGCTCCTTAAGCGTGATGAGCTGGTTGCAGGTCAGGCACCTGAATCCGTAAGGCTTGGACAGTACTACGGGATTATCAGTTCAAAGACTGACGAAGAGCTCATGAGTATCAGCGGCACAAGCGCTGTTATTTACGAGAGCGGGCTTAAGGTCGGACTTTTTGAAGGAAGCGAAAAGAATTATAAGATTACAACCACGGCTGACCTGGAGAAGTTCAGGCGTGAGATAGAAGGATAAGAGAAGGGTTTATTTGATGAGAGCATATCCGCTTAGAGCAATAGGAACGATAATGAATGAGGAGGTGCCTTATCCTGAACTGAAAGAGGGATGGTGCATCGTTCAGGTGAAGGCTGCGGGGATCTGCAGTTCTGATATACCGAGGATATTTACCAAAGGCACTTACCATTTTCCGACGATTCCGGGACATGAGTTCTCGGGCGTGGTTCATGAAGTAGCCGATAAGAAAGACAGCAAGCTCATCGGAAAAAGAGTCGGGATCTTCCCGCTTATACCTTGCAGGGAATGCGATCAGTGCAAACAGGGAAAATATGAGATGTGCAAGAATTACGACTACATCGGTTCAAGGCGTGACGGAGCGTTTGCCGAGTATGTCGCTGTTCCAATTTGGAATCTCATAGAATTATCTGATGACACTCCCTTTGAAGAGGCGGCGATGATGGAGCCTTTAGCTGTATCGCTTCATGCGGTAAAGCGCCTGAAGATAACGAAGAAAGATACTCTTGCGATAATAGGCACCGGCATGATCGCATTTGCGGCTGCGCAGTGGGCTCTCATGATGGGTGCGGATGTCACGATTTTAGGAAGATCTTACGGCAAGAAGAAGATCGCCGACAAGATCCCGGGATTAAAGTATCTGAAGACTGAAGACAATACAGAACAATACGATAAGGTTCTTGAAGCAGTTGGAAGCAATCAGGCCATAAGTCTTTCAGTGGATATCGTTAAAGCCGGCGGGAGTATCTGCCTGATGGGAAATCCCGAAGGGGATATCCTTTTCGCGCAGGATACATACTGGAAGATCTTAAGAAGACAGATCACGGTCACGGGCACCTGGAATTCATCTTATGAGAAGAACAGGAAATGTGACTGGTCTGAAGTTAAGGATGCGTTAGCTGATCAGCAGATTGATGTTGAGCCTTTGATATCGCACAGGTTCAGCAGGGATGAGCTGATTGATGCTTTGGAACTTATGCGTGAACATAAAGAGCCTTACTGCAAGGTAATGACTATCTGGGACAAGGAGTGAACTTATGGACGGAATGATCTCTGCATCGATGATGTGTTCTGATCTTGTGCATCTGCAGCACACGATCCATACATTTGAGGAAGAGAAGGTGGAATACCTTCATATAGACGTTATGGACGGTGAGTTCGTTCCAAACTTCGGTCTCGGTGTTGACTATATAAGAGGTCTGCGCGAGCTTACGAGCATTCCTCTTGACCTTCACCTTATGGTGCTTAATCCCGAGTATAAGCTCCAGTGGATAGGCATAAAGGATACTGACATAGTATCTGTTCATTATGAGAGTACATATCAGGTCCAGAGGGCATTAGACTGGCTCAAGCCCTTCGGATGCAAGCGTTTCCTTGCCATCAATCCGGCTACACCGGTATATGTTCTTGAAGAAGTTTTAGATTATATCGACGGTATCAATCTTCTCATGGTAAATCCGGGATTTGCAGGGCAGAAGATAGTTCCGAGTACTATAAAGAAAGCCGAAAAGCTTGAACAGTTCCTTGCAGAGCACGACCGGAAAGACATAATTGTCGAAGTCGACGGCAACATCACTCCTGAACATGCGAGGATCCTGAAAAACACGGGAGCTTCCGTATTTGTTGCAGGTTCATCGAGCGTATTCTCGAAAGACTTATCCTGCTTAAGGGATAACATCAGGGAATTCAGGGAAGCGATAAAAGAATAATTCGAAAAGTAAATAACATCGGTTTGAAGAGCAGCGGAATAAGAGAGAACATCTGATCGGGAAATATGGAAGGGTCACTTACAGGGATAGCACAAAGAGTAAGAAGTGTTGGCGATAAGACAAAGAAATACGCTGACATATACTATCTCGCATCTCTGTTCATTTTCATCAGCGGTTATGCATGTTCTATGACCAAGAACGTCGCGCCTTTCGTTACTATCGTTCTTTTGGGCGGTGAGATAATGCTTCTTCCTATTGCTTTTTACCGTATCATTATTGCTTTTTTCAAGAACTGGAAGATCGCCGCGGGAGCTGTTTTAATAATTGCTTTTGCGTTCGTATATTCATTCTTTTCTTCTGATGAGATACCGCTAACATATACTGCCTATGCCATTGTTGGTGCGATGGGTGTAAAGGCTGATCTTGTCCTTCTTTCAGGTATCGGCGGAAACATCGTCATGATCTTGCACAACATCTTCATGAGCTTATTCGGCGAAGAAAATCTTTTCGTATCCGAATTTCAGGACAGGAAATATTTCTTCCTCGGAAATAATTCATTTTATCTGTCCAGAATAAACAATTGCTCATCAACAGATCTTGCAGCCCATTATTTCTGGATGATGGCTGCATATCTCTGGGTCAGGGGAAAGAAGATTACAACTGGCGAGATATTTGCGCTTGGCGGGCTTTCTGTCCTTATCTACATCTTATCGGCTTCCAACACTTCGCTTCTTTGCATGGGACTGATACTGGTATTTGCATTTACACTTAAGATATGGCCGAAGATCAGATCAAAAGCAGGGGATTTCAAAGCTTTACAAGGCTTGGGAAAAGCAGTTGTTATCTGCGCTAAGGCATCCTTTATCCTGATCGCTCTTGTTTGCATCCTGCTTGCCGTATTTTTCTCGAGCTCTAACAGCGTGTTCCTAAAACTCAATAATCTTATGCACTGGAGACTGGGCTTAGGTCATAGAGGCTTTTATGAGAACGGTGTTCAGCTTATCGCAACGGATGTTCCGAATTACGGTATGGCAACTTCTGCTGAAGGATATTTCAACTTCCTTGACTGCTCTTATGTATCTATCCTCATAACCGGCGGAATATTGCTGTTTGCCTTATATATGGGCATCATGACGGCTGTTCAGATCAGGCATAAGAAATATGTTTACGGAGTTCTTATCCTTGCGGTATGCGCTTTGTCCTGTATCGAAGAGCATCACTTATCTGAGCTCTGCTACAACATGTTCCTTTTGTTGCTATTCGCAGATTTCAATTTGGCAGATAAGACCGTTGATGCTCATGTTATGAAGAAGTCTCTTAAGAACATCGTAAATATAGGATCGTTCGTGATATGCGGCGTCTTTCTCATAATATCCGCCTTTGTATTTTATCCCATATATAAGTCGATTAAAGATCTTGATGAGCTTGATAACAAAGCTGAAGAGATATATCTGGCTGTCAATGAAAACCTTGATATCAGGAATAATGACGGTTCGTGGGATGCTGCTTATTCTGATATGAATTCACTTGAATACGGTTATGTCTTATCCAAGCCTGCTGATTTTTATAACAAGACAGGATTGCGTTGGGACAATGCCGTAAGCGATCCCAAGTCTCATTCTTACTATGCGATAACTTACGACGGAACATCAGGTAGTGAATACGGGATATCAGATGTTCTTATATCCGATAAGGTTAAGAGCCTGATCGGAAGAGGAAGTGCAGTCATTGAATACGATGCCGAATCACGCGAAGTCTATGCTGTCTGGTATAAGGAATCTTCGGGCTGCCGTGAATTAACGGACGGCAGGCTTTCAAACCGTATCGGAAGATTAAGGAACGACGTGCCTAAAGAAGGCTACTATGCAGGTGATCATCATGGTTAAGCGCAGCAACAGACTTTTAGCATATATCAGGAAGATCGTATCTGTGATAGTTGCTGTTCAGATAGTCTTATCGCTGTCTTCATGCGCTAAGGATAACAGCGGCTTTGACGGCACAAGGTTCAGTGACACGAGACATATAACTGTTCTGGTCGATTACTTTACCGGGAAACAAACAGAGAAAACTGTTAATACCTGTCAGGCAGCAAGGTTTGTTCACGATGCTGTATTGAGAGACTGCAATATTGATGTTACGTTTATAGAATCCTCGAAGTACACTCTTCAATATGGTGTCACCGCAGATGTCTCATATTCCGGTGATTACGATTCACTTACGACCTATTATAAGATGGGTTCTGTCCTTAACATCGCGCCTTATCTTGAAAATTACACAGACTCACTCAAAGATCTGACCGGTCTTCTGGGTGAAGATAACATCTATTCATGCACTGACGATCCTGATGAGGTCTGGTATCTTACATCGAAGACTTACGTTCCGGATACAAGAGTTACATTTATTAGGTCTGACTGGCTCGAAAAGCTCGGCCTTGATGTTCCGCAGACAAAGGATGAGCTTTATTCCTGTCTTACGGCTTTCAGGGATAATGCTGATATCTTACTGGGCGATGAATCAGGTCAGATAATACCTTTCTTTATCGATAACGAACCTAATGTCAGCGCAAAGCCTCTTTTCGATTCATATCTTGATGCTGATATCAGTGATAAGGATTTCTATGTTAACGGATACTGCAGGGTAACGCAGAACGGCTATAGGGAAGGACTTGAGACGCTGAACAGATGGTATAGGGAAGATCTTCTTCCGGATGATTTCGAAAACATCAGGCCCCTTACCAAAGAATCCTATGAACCGATCGAAAAGGGTTATGTCGGAGCATTTTGCGCAAAGTGTGATTATCTTTATGCCAACGGCAGCAATTCACATATCAGCGCTTTGAAGGATAACATTGGAGAAGAGGCGGGTTATATCGCAGTCAACTGTTTTGAGAATTCAAAGGGCGAATATACTTCCTGGCAGGAGGATTACCTCAACGAAGGCGGAACAAAGATATTCCTTCCGTCAACATGTAAGGATCCGCTGGCTTCAATGGTCTATCTTAACTGGATTTCCGATCCTGATAACATTAGCGCAATAAGAGATCTCGATATTAACGATGAGTTCTCATCAGACAGATATTTACTGACATATAAAGGATATAATTTTTCAGGGCAGTATCCTGAAGCTGAACAGGCAAGACAGACTGCAGATGAAGTGAACTTCATTCAAAGAAACAATAAATGTATCAGGTATGAGCCTTATTACTTTAAGTTTGTTAAGGGTGATATTGACTATTCCTCGATCTATCCTGATTCCACAAGAGATTTCGTCTGCAAGGTCATAGGATATGAAGGATCTTCCTTTGATGAATATTTCACAAAAGAATTCGATGAATACGGTACCAAAGGGTCCTATGTGATCTACTACATCAGGAACGAACAGTGGGAGAAAGTAATGGTAAAAGGTGATATGTCGCCATGGTAAAGGAATTTTCCTTATATATGCTATAATTTGCCCATGAAAATAAATAAAAGAACAGTTAAGATAGCAGCAATCGGCGCAGGAATAGCAGCCCTTATAGGCGGCGGTATCTTTGGAGCTAACTATCTCGAGAACAAATTCGCCGACAGACCTGACGGAGCAGGTGAGGCATTAAGCCGCACCGACATTGATGCTGCCAATCAGGACAGGAGTGATATACTCCGTAATTCAGATCCCGTAAGGACTATCGAATATAACGGCAGCACATATGCTTATAACGAGAATCTTGAAGTCCTTCTCTTTATCGGTGTTGACGACCGTGAAGTGATCGATTATTCACAAGACGGCGGACCTGCACGTAACTCATCTCAGGCTGACCTCCTTCTCCTTGCGATTTTCAACAAGGATACGAAGACTTATTCGCTTCTTCAGATCAACCGTGACACGATGGTCGAGCAGATGATGTACGACTATTTCGGCACATATCAGGGCATTACGACTGACCAGATCGCGCTTGCCCACACTTACAGATCAGGACTTCAGGATTCCTGTGAAGATACTGTATTTGCAGTATCCAGGTTCCTTTACGATGTCGATATCGAGAATTATTTCTGCCTTACCATGGATGCGATTCCCGTGATCAACGATTCTGTGGGAGGAGTTACAGTAACGATCGAAGATGATTTTTCAGAAGTCGATCCCACGCTCATCAAAGGCGAGACGATCACGCTCCACGGCGATCAGGCCGAGCATTATGTCAGGAGCAGAAGGGAAGTCATTAACGATCCGACCAACATCAACAGAATGCACAGACAGCGTGCATATATGTCTGCGATCCTTCCTATGTTAGGTGAGAAGACTGCTCAGAATGACACGTTCGCGATCAAGCTTTTCGATAAGCTCTCACCTTATATGGTCACGGACTGCACTCTCGATCAGCTCAGCACTTATATTGAGAAATTCTCGGGCTACACTCTTGAGAAGATCGTAACTCCTGAAGGTGAGTCCAAAGAGGGCGAGAAATTTATGGAGTTCTATGTCAACGAATCCAAGTTAAGAGCCCTGATAATTGACCTGTTTTACGTTAAGCAGGGATAAGAAGCCGTGCCGTTATGCGAATAAAAGAGAAGTATACATGGCTTGAGCATCTGGATTTCATGACAGTTGACATACTGTCACTTGTGATCTGCTTTGTTATTTCATACAGGCTCAAGTTCGGCAACTTTGCTTTTATACATCAGAGAGAATGGCATCTTTATATCCTTGTCATTATTCTCCTTAACATAACGATAACTTTCTTTACCAACCCTTATGCAGGTATCTTCAAGCGAAGCTACTATCAGGAAGTAATAAGGGCTTTGGTGCTCGCTATATATAACCTCCTTGTAGCTGCCGTATTCTTCTATTTGCTCAAGATAGGTGACGCCTACTCGCGAGAAATGACCATATGGATGTACACGTTCTACTTCATATTGTCCTTGATCGCTAAATACGGCTGGAAAAAGCTTCTCCTTACCGGAAAGACGATATTCTACAGCACCGAGAATATTCCACTGTTTGTAATAGGTGATGCCGCACATATCGAGCAGACATTAAAGAACGTCAATTCAGGAGATCTTAAGATCTACGATATCTTGGGCGTTCATCTTGTCGACAGTGACAGGGAAGTCGAAGGATATACTACTGTCAGGGATGACTATGTTGACTATATCCTCGATAACAATATCGCTGAGGTCCTAGTTGCCGTTAATTCATCAAAGGTACCGGTCGAGGACTACGAGCGCCTTTCCGTAAACGATGTTGAGCTCAATCTCGCTATCGAGGAATCTGTAGGATTCTTATCCGAGGATCAGGATGTTAAAAGCCTCGGCGTATATCCTGTATTAAGTATCAGAAGATTCTCCTTTACACAGAATCAGATCCTTTATCTTAAGGTCAAGAGAGTCATTGATGTCTTCGTCTCACTCCTTGGTATGATCTTTCTTGCTCCCATTATGGGAATAGTCAAGATCGCATATCTGGCATCAGGAGACAAAGCAAAGATCCTTTTCAGCCAGAAGCGTGTCGGTAAGAGCGGCAAGATCTTCAGGATGTGGAAGTTCAGGACCATGGTCCCTGATGCTGATGCAAAGCTCAAAGAACTTCTTAAGAATCCCGAATACAAAAAGCAGTGGGAAGAGAACCAGAAGATAGTAAATGACCCGAGAATAACCAAGGTCGGCAGGATCTTAAGGAAGACTTCGATTGACGAGCTGCCGCAGCTTATAAATGTCTTAAGAGGTGACATGAGCCTTGTTGGTCCGAGGCCTCTTATCGTAAACGAACTTACTTTGCATGACGGCCTCAAGCTCTATCAGAGGGTTAAGCCCGGTATCACAGGCTGGTGGGGCTGCAACGGCAGAAGTAACATCGATTACAGAGAAAGACTTGAACTCGAATACTATTACGTCAAGAACTGCAGTTTATATCTGGATGTTCTCTGCATTTTCAGAACTCTCTTTGCGGTATTCTCGCGTAACGGCGCGGAATGATCTTATATGGATATTAAGATCCTGATAGCGACACATAAGCCTTACTGGATGCCGGAAGATAAGATCTATCTGCCGGTACAGGTAGGCTTCGGTGATGATCTCGGATTTGCAAGGGATAACACCGGTGATAACATCAGCACGAAAAACCGGAATTACTGCGAACTTACGGCAATGTACTGGGCATGGAAGAATCTTGAAGCTGATTATATCGGTCTTGCACATTACAGAAGACATTTCACCGTCCGCAAAGGCACTGACAAACACACACTTCCAGTCACTTATAGTGAACTGGAACCTTTGCTCAAGGATAATGATGTCCTGCTCCCGAAAAAGAGATATTACTACATTGAGACTACTTATAATCAGTACATCCATGCTCATCACAAAGAAGATCTGGATACAACAGAAGAGATTATAAAAGAGAAGTGTCCTGAATATCTTGCTGCCTATAAAGATGTAATGGCTAAGACTTCAGGACACAGATTCAATATGTTCATTATGAAGAAGGATATCTTCGATAATTATTGTGAGTGGCTCTTTATGATCCTTTCAGAACTTGAGATCAGACTTGATATCTCAAGTTATTCGCAAAACGATGCGCGTGTATTCGGTTTTGTTGGCGAGAGGCTCCTTGATGTTTGGATCAATACCAACAAGATCAGCTATAAAGAGATTCCTTACGTCTTCATGGAGAAGCAGAACTGGCTTATTAAGGGCGGAAATTTCGTTAAGCGCAAGTTCAAGAGCGTTTGAAAATGCTTCATTTTTGATGATGAATCCCGAAAAATGATTTGTTATAATTAATTATCAAATTTTTTTGTGTGGGAGGTATCGTATGAGCATAAAGAAAATAATTGCAGCTGTAATGACATCAGGTCTTATGCTTACTGTTGTTCCGATGACATCTTTGGCAGATTCGACCGGGTGGATTCAGGATTCGAACGGATGGAAGTACTATACGTATGAGGACGGACTTCTTGAACGTGAATGGAAGAAAATTGACGGCAAATGGTATTACTTCAATGGATTTAATTATATGGTTTCCAATGCCGTAAATTATAAGATTGATGGAAAATATTATGATTTCTCAGCAAGCGGTGAATGCTTAAATCCGGATGGTAAGACCGAATTAAATCAGGGATGGAATAAAGTGGGTTATTCGATGATTGATTCCATTTACAGTAATGTTCCCGGCATATATTATTATTGGGTTTATGTAGAAGGTGATGGCAGCCTTCATAAAGGCTGGCTTAACGACGGCGGTAAATGGTATTACTTTAGCGAAATAGACGGGGAAATGATCCACACTAAGAAAGGTGATGCTCCGTATTATATAAATCAAGTTCCCTATTTCTTTAAAGAAGGCAGCGGAGAGATGCTTACCGGATGGATCAAAGAAGGTGATAATTGGTACTATGCCGATTCTGATGGAAAGATGTATTTGAACAGATGGTTTTTTAGCGGCGGCAAATGGTATTATTTTGATTCCCTCGGTGTAATGTACAAAGATTTTGTGAATATTAAGATAGATGATGTTTATTATACTTTTGATTCAACCGGTGCATGCACCAATCCGTCCGGCACAACTGATCTTGGCACAGGTTGGGTAAGGAGATCTAATACTTACAATAATCCTTCCTGGGGCTATTTTGATGAACAAGGCAATGAATATACCGGCTGGCATAAGATAGACGGTTCATGGTATTTCTTTAGTGATGACGGTGTTGCTTATGTACAAACGCTTTTAAATGATGGAAATTTTTACGGGTTTAAAGCAAACGGCCAAATGATCACGGGCTGGTATAAGGATTCTTATTTTTCCATAGCACCTAATTGGCATTATGCAGGATCTGATGGTGCACTCTATCGTAAAAAGTGGCTTAATGACGGTGGTAAATGGTATTATATCGATTCTTCATTCTGTATGGTGTCAAATGTTGAAAACTACCTGATCGACGGTAAGTACTATAGCTTTGATTCGACTGGAGCATGTAAGAATCCTTCCGGATTATTCGGGGAACTTCATGGTTGGCTTAAAGTCAGCATAGATCATTGGCTGTTTTATGATTGGGTCTACTATGATGACAACGGTGAGATGTATAAGGAAAAATGGCTCAACTATGCCGGCAAATGGTATTACTTTGACAAGGATGGCTGTATGGTCGACAGATACGGATATACCGTAAAATCCGAGAATAAAGAATATGATTTCGATAAGAACGGTGTCTGCCTGAATCCTGATAATCCCAGAGCGCCTAAGCAGAGTTAATTTAGTTTTACTCAAATAGTATCCGTGACTGATTCCCGTTTAAATACGGGAATCAGTTTTTTTATCGGGCGATATTTGACCAATAAGAATAAATTCTGCACAAAATACTTTAATCAGGTTTTCCAATAGAAAATACAGATTATAATATAAATATCAAATTTTCCGGAGGTCCGCTTATGAGCATTAAAAAGATCTTTGCAGCAGCAATGACAGCCGGCGTTATGCTTTCTTTTATCCCGATGACATCTTTGGCTGATTCCACAGGCTGGTATCATGATGTGCCAGGCTGGAGGTATTACACTCTTGAAGACGGATTTGTATCTAATACATGGAAAAAGATTGACGGTAAATGGTATTTCTTTAATCATTGGGGATATATGATCGCCGATGCCGAGAATTTCCTGATTGAAGATAAGTATTATGATTTCTCATCAAGCGGCGAATGTTTAAATCCTGATGGCAAGACGAAATTGAGCGCAGGTTGGAATAAAGTATCTTATTCAGCCTATGATTATTCAGCTAACACTTTGAATATTCCCAAGGTTTTCTTTTATTGGACATATACCGGAAGTGACGGCGAGCTTTATAAAGGTTGGCATAGCATTGGCGGTAAATGGTATTACTTTAATGAAGTAAATGGTGCAATGGCTGAATGCAACAAAGGTGAT
>JAEEGL012978874.1_pt1 | contig 16115 bp, 8 predicted proteins | sample 9134231 | NCBI WGS metagenome assembly JAEEGL01 (sample SAMN16246548, study PRJNA631951) | gut metagenome | biome: gut microbiome; feature: rumen; material: fiber-attached | host: Bos | place: Iran: Karaj | collected 2018-10
GAGGGCGGAGTACCCTGTCAGGGCGTAACGTTTTCGAATGGGGTCGTGACTATGGATGGCAGCGGCACCGAATGGGGATATTACGAGTTTCAGCCTGATTGCTACGCCTGGATCTATGCGGAGGGAGATCTGACGATCTGCATGGAAGAAACTGTCGATCCGTTCGCCAATATGGGGGACTGCGTTCCTAACGACGCAAAAGAAGTTTACGGCATTTACGTTACCGGAGATCTCACCATTGTGAACAAGTCCGGGGTAAACGGCCAGCTTACAGTTTTGTCCGGCCGGTCTTCCAACAGGAGCTATGGGATCTATTGCGGCGGTACTCTTACTGTCAATAGCGCGGCCGGCGGCAGTATGACACTTCATTCTATTGGTAACGTTCCTACAGGTAATAGCGAGGTCGGCGGATCTTCTTATATAAGTTCGAGCGGCTTCTCAAACGGGGGCATTAGCGCCGGGAACGTGCATTTCGCATCGGATACGACTGTACTGGCTGCAGCCTCATCTGTAACAGGCGCCATTCCGACAGCCATAAAAGTGGGGAATCGTTGTGCCTATGTCAACAGTTGCGGCATCGAGGTCAACGGTGCATCCGCTGCTCTGACGGTCGATGCCGGCAGTAATGTTACAGCAAGAGGCTGTCCTGTAGAAAATATGTGGTCAGAGGCAGCAGGTTATGCCGTCCGCAGCACCGGTGTGCGGGTCACGACCGGAAGGATAGACCTTTCAGGGACCCTGACAGCATCCGCCGGCGATATCAGCTGGGCCGATGAGCGGCAGATCCCGGATAATTGCAGCGTTTACAGCAACGGTATTGATATCTCGGGAAATCTTTACTGCGAGAGCGAGGGGTTTTCTCTTACGTCAACAGGCGGCGCGGTTCCGGCGGCCACTGCTGTGGCGGAAAGCTTTGGCCTTCTCTCTGGGACGACCAATTCTCTTGTTCCCGGTACAAGCGCTTTATGTCATAACGGAACCGTCATCCTGAGCGGTGACACGATGGCAGCTTCGGTTTCGGATGCAAACGGATCATTTGGCGGGCCGATCTTCAGTTACTCAACAGCCAAAGACGGCACTGGCGCAGTGGAGACGGTCAACGGCAGCCTGACACAGGCTGAGATCAGTTCCGGCGGAATCAAATACATCAAGGCAGACGCCACCCGCCTTGGCATCTCGCAGGACGACTGGGTCTATGGCGACGAGGTGCCGGAGCTGAAGCGTACCGATCTGTATGATGTTGCTGAAATAGTAAGTTACAGGGGTATAAACGGGACCTCCTATTCTACAACAACGACACCGCCCACAAATGCAGGCCAATACCAGGTCAGGATCGACGCGAATGGATATGCTTATGCGCTTGATACCTTCACCATCTCTCCCCGTGATATCTCCGGCGCCACCGTTATATTCGGCGAACAGGATACCTATGACGGCGTTTCACACATCGTCAAGAATTACAGCGTCTCGGACGGCACGTTCGCGCTGATCGAGGGGACGGACTTTACGATCAGCAGCGGGGATACGGCCACTAATGTCGAAGAGCAATACCTGACCATCACCGGCATCGGCAACTGCACCGGTACGGCAATCAGTACGAACGCCTGGAGTCTGCAAAAGAAGACTCCGGTCGCATCGGATCTCAATACCGTTGTCATCACGGGCAAGACTTATGACGGAAGCCCTGCAGCGGCAGTTACGGTACCGACGCTGAAGAGCGGCAAGACCGGCCTTGGCACGGGCACAGTGACTTATCGCTACGATGGAACGGGCTATGCGGCAGCGGTCCCGACCGACGCCGGCACTTATGACGTGCAGGCTTCCTTTGAAGAAGGCACCAACTTCACAGCCGGCACGGTCTATCTTGGCACGCTTACGATCAGCAAGGCCGACAACCCTGCCGTTATTGCGGAGACGGCGGAGGTCATCCGCGGCGGCAACACGGTCGATCTGTCAGGCAACGTCAGTGGCGCGGTCGGCACGGTCAGCTATGCGTTCAAGGGTGAGGCGAACGGCTGCGGTCTGTCGGCCGCGGGCGTACTCACCTCCGGGGATACGGCAGGCAGCGTCACCGTCACGGTGACGGTTGCCGGTAATGACAATTACAACGCAGCGAGCGCGGATATCGCCGTTACGGTCAAGGATAAAACATCTGTGGCTCTGGCGGTCACACAGGACAGCGGTGTTTATGGCTCCGACCTGGCTGATCCGGTCTTCGACACCGTGGAAGGCGCTTCGGTGCCGGTCATCGAATATGAAGGCTTTGGATCGACCGTCTACGCGAGATCGTCCGAGAAGCCGACGCTTCCCGGCTCCTACTGGGTCCGTGTCAGCTACGAGACGGGAACAAGCAGCTACAGCGGCAGCGCGCGCTTCGATATCACCAAGGCGTTTATCAGCGAAGCGATAGTTGCTTTGGCGACTCAGGAAGTCTATAACGGTTCCGAGCAGGAAGTCAATATCAGCTATGTAGTGCTTAACAGACTCCTTACTTTGGGAACCGATTACATGATCACCGCAGGCGGTTCTGCAACCAATGTCGGGGATGTGACGCTTGAGATAACAGGCATCGGTAATTACCGCGGAACGAAGACCATAACGTGGTCATTGCGAAAGGCTGAATACGACGGAACGAAGACAGCCGCGGCGGAAGCCTCCTGGCAGTGCGGCAAGGAGAACGGTATCGTCGATCTTCCTGCATTACCCGAGAGAGCCTCGTACGGCATGCCGTCGAGCAACAGCAGTTTCCTGAGCGATCTCAGCCTGAGGGACGGCGGCAAGCTTGTCTATACGTCGGGCACTGAAGGCTCTGCTGAGACCGGCACGGTCAGCATCCCCGTGACCGGCGCCAGAAATTACAACAACTATACAGTGACGGTTACTCTCACCCGTGTCCCATACCCGCTCACCGGCATCGACATCATCACACCGTCGGCAAAAAAGGTCTACGGGCTACGTACGCTCTTCGACCCGGCCGGTATGGAAGTCCGTGCTTCTTACAGCGACGGCGGTATGCGGTATGTGACGGGCTACAGCTGGAGTCCCAGCGGCCCGCTCGAGCTTGGCGATACGACGATCACGATCAGCTATACCGAGAACGATGTCACCGCAACGGCGACCCAGTACATCACAGTCCAGAAGCGCGATATGGGAGATGTCGAGGTTGTGCTCGGCAACCAGGCCGCGTATGACGGCAGCAGCCATGATGTGGTCATCAACCACGTTTATTATGAGGGCGAGGAGCTGACGGAAGGCGTGGATTACGAGATCTACAGCGGCGGCAGCGCCACCAATGTCAGAACGACTACGCTTACTCTTGCCGGACTGGGCGACTATCGGTATAACAAGACCGTCGACTGGTCGCTGAGGAAGGCTCTGCCGTATCAATCCGACTTTGACATCACCCCGCCGACATCCTATGTCTGGAACGAGGCGCCGACGGCCATCACCACGCCGACTTTAAAGAGCGGCAAGACCGGCATCGGCGAGGTCACGATCTACTATGCTCCCCAGGGCAGCTCCGAACGGACGACGGAAAGACCGACCGAGCCCGGACGCTACTCCGTCATGTTCAAGACGGCGGAAGGCAGCAACTATGAGGCTGCTTCCTCCTTCCTCAGCATCGGCACGCTGACGATCAACAAGGCAGTGTTCGATGGACCGACCGAGTACGATGGCGGTACCTTCTCCACGAAGGGCGGAACCAAGAATAAGCGCTTGACGCTGCCTGCACCGCCGGAAGGAGGCAGCTATAGCAACGCGAGAGGCTCCGGCGGAACGGTCTCCCCGACATCCTGCCTATTGGAGGGAAACGAGCTGGTCTATTCCTTCGAACACTATTCGCCGGTTGGCGCAAGCTCGATCATTGCTATCGATGTTTCGGAGTCGGATCTGTATAAGTTCTATACACTTCAGGTCAACCTTACCGCAGTTGACCCGGCAATTTCTGACCTTGAAATCGCCACTCCGCCGTCGAAGACCTCGTACTACGCGGGAGAACGCTTCAGCAATACAGGTATGATCGTGCGCGCTATCTACGAGGACGGCGCATCCCAAAACGTAGCGCTCAGCAAATGCACCTTCAGCCCGGATACGCTGACACCGGAAACGACGAAGGTCACGGTCAGCTACATCGAGGGCGGCGTCACCGTTACTGCGGTGCAGCCTGTTACGGTCAGTTGCTATGATCTGACTGGCCATACGACTATCAATCTTGGGATACAGCCTGTTTATAACGGTGCGGAGCGGTCTGTTGTGATCAGCAGTGTTGCCTGGAAGGATGGCAGCACTATTACGAGTCCTGTACTCGGTACGGACTACGAGATCGTGTCCGGCGGGACGGCCGTGAACGTGGAGACCACGACGCTGACGATCCGCGGCATCGGCAACTATACCGGAGAGGCGAGCACGACCTGGTCGCTGCGCCACGCGACGCCGATGTGGCAGCACTTCAGCAGCTCGATCGAGGCTGATCCGTTGGAGGACGTCGTATATGACGGGGCTACCCACGGCGTGCCTACGCCGAGCTCCAGCCTGCCCGGCATGGGTACTGTATCCGCCGTTCTGTATAACGGCTCTGCGGAGCTGCCCAAAGACGCCGGCACCTACACGGTCACCTTCAAGGTCCTGCAGGGGCAGAACTACGTCGGGACAACACTCCCCTACGGTTCGCCCAATACCTTCACGATAGAAAAAGCGGTCTTTGCCCAGACGAGCCTGAACGATACTGTTTCCTCCAGAAGCGGCGTCAGCGACAAGGAGCTCGCGCTTCCGGATCTGCCGGACGGCGCAGCCTACGGCGAGCTCAGTTTCGGCGGCAACATCGTGACCGCGGCAAGCGCGAACGGCAGCACCCTTACCTACAGCGCCAAAGCCTCCGCCTCCGGCAGCACGGATACGATCACGATCCCGGTCACCGGCGCGAAGAACTACAGCGACTATACGATCACCGTCAGCATCGTTTCCAAAGACAGTCCGCTCACCTCCATCAGCATCTCTACGCCGCCCTCGAAGATAGTCTATACCGTTGGCGAGAGTTTCGATCGGACGGGCATGGTCGTGACGGCGAGCTACGGCGACGGCAGCTCGAATGCTGTAAGCGGTTATACGGTAGAACCCTCCGGCGCGCTTACCGTCGGTACAACGAGGGTCTTGATCAGCTATACCGAGGGCGACACCGCCCAAATGGCGATGCAGAATATCACGGTAGTCGCCAGGGATCTGCGCCAGGCAACCATCACGCTCGATGAGCAGCTGACCTATAACGGCAGCGCGCGCGGCGTGCGCATCAAAGCGGTCACCTGGACCGATGGAACACAGCTTGTCGAAGGCACAGACTATACGATAAAATCCGGCGGCACGGCTGTAAACGTGGAAAATACAAGGCTGACGATACTTGGTATCGGCAATTACCAATTCGAGAATGCCATCAACTGGAGTCTCCAGAAGGCATATCCGACCGCCGATGATTTTGATATCCCGTCCTCGCTCGAAAGCTATACCTATAACGGGTCTCCGGCCCCGGCCGTCGAAGCCCCGGCTCTTAAGAGCGGCAGGAGCGGCATCGGGACTGCAACGGTCAAATATGATGGCTCACTGACGCCCCCGACGGCGGTCGGCAGCTACGAAGTCACCTTCACGGTGGCGGAGGGCAGCAACTACAGAGCCTCGAACATGGACATCGTGATCGGCACACTAGAGATCAAGGAACAGGCTTCGGTCAGACGTCATTCGATGCGTAGCAACTATAGTCCATCAAAGGTCGTCGAGGTCGTCGAACACACCGACACCGGTAAGCTCGACGTCTCCGGCAGTGTCAGCGCCAGCGCGCCCATCCTTGTGGCCAGCTACGACGAGGACGGCCGCTTCAAGGGCCTGACCTTCGTCAAGGCTGAGGTGACTGCGGTCGCGGCGGAAACCGGCGCCGACAGCGTCCAGATCATCTGGATCGATTCGGTTGCCCGTCCGGAAAGCGACGCTCTCGACATCGATCCCGAATAGCGTCTGCCGCGATTGCGCGGGACGTTAGAAAAGCGTATAATCAAAAAAGAGGGCCGCGGGCGGATGCCCGCGGCCCTTTGCAGAGGATCGTTACGATTAACCCGGCTTTAAGGCCGCGGCGATACGATCCTTTCAGGATAAACCCAGGAGGGTCTATTCCATGCGAAAAAAACATCGTCATCTCCGGCAGTCATGGGCTGTTCTGCTCGTCCTGCTGCTGGTTCTGCTAAGCGGCTGCGGCGGTCAGCAGCCTGAGGCGCCCGCATCCGGCAGCGAAGCTCCTTCCGGCAGCGCGCCTTCCGGTACAGAAGCTCCCACTCCCGGTACTGAGGCGCCCTCCGGCGATCCTCAGCCTGCGGGCGACGGCATGATCCGCGTCAGTTCCACGGAAGAGCTGCTTGAGGCCATCGCGCCCAGCGCATCCATCGTCATCGAAGCCGGCAGCTACAATATGAGCGATACCTTGGAGGATCTCTGGGAGCAGGGCGGCGAGGCTTGGAACGAGCAGCACGAGTATGTGCAGCTGAAAGAGGTCTTCGACGGCGTCCAGCTCTGCGTGCAGAACGTTAAAGGTCTTACCATTGCCGGAGACTCGGAGGACCGGGCAAAGACTTCGCTCGTGATCGACCCGCGCTACGCTTCGGTCATGTACTTCGAGGACTGCAGCGATATCAGTCTTTCCTCAGTCACGATGGGTCATACCGATATGGGCGACTGCTCCGGCAACGTCATCGACTTGTTTAGCTGCCATAATGTCGCATTCGACAACGTCGACTTTTACGGCTGCGGCGTCATCGGCATCATGGCCTGGGGCGGATGCAGCGATATCGTCGTTACGGACAGCGTCATCCGCGACTGCGCAGACGGTCCCTTCTCCTATTCCGAATGCTCAGGCAGGCTCTGGTTCACGGACTGCAATCTTGAAGGCTCTGGATGGGGCGGTTACTACGACTGCGGAGAGGATGCTGATCTGGCCTTCACCCGCTGCTTCTTCGGGGGGCAGGAGTCCAACTGCTGGTTCTTCCGCGACTATGACGCCATCTTTACGGACTGCGAGTGGAGCGAGATCACGGAGTATCCCGATTACGGTTATGAAGATGAGGCGTATGAGGTAAACTTCGATCTCGGGCACGCGGAGGTGCAGGCCATCGACAAGACCTTCCTTGACTCCACTTCCTGGTACGGCTATATGACAGTGGATCCCGAATCGGGCGAGACGACCGATCTTCCTTATGAAGAAGAGGACGGAACCGAATTCTGGTGCGGCATGTCGCTGGATGAGGACGGCAGCGGATGGCTCATACTCGGGGAGGATGCGCAGGAGTTCACTTGGGAAGTCATCGATGGTTACACCGCCTGCTTTACAACAGACGGAGTAAACCATTATGCCACCTTCTACGCCATGCCTTCAGCAAGCGGCGACGAGGACGACATGTGGATCTGGATGCTGCTGCAGCTGGATGAGATGGAAATCTGGATGTACTGAACGAAGTAGCCGCGTCCTTTCGATCGATAAAATGAAAACTGCCGCGGGCCGTATGGCTCTGCGGCAGTTTTGTGTCTGAGTATAGCGTCTGTATCGTTTACAGGCCGGTGTAGATACTGCTGGTCTTCCAGATGCCGAGTTTCTCGGCGTCGTGGATGAGCTGCTCACGGAAGTCCGGATGCGCGATGCTGACGAGGAGCTCCGCTCTCTGCGCGGTGCTCTTGCCCTTGAGGTTGACGCAGCCGTACTCGGTGGCGACGTAATGCGTGGCCATCCTCGGCGTGGTGACGACCGCGCCCGCGGCGAGCACGGACTGGATGGTGGAGACACGCTGGCCGTTCTTGAGCGTTTTGGTGGACGAGAGGGCCAAGAAGCTGGCGCCACCCTTGGACTTGTAGGCACCCTGAACGAAGTCGAGCTGACCGCCGGTGCCGGAGAAATGCTTGGCGCCGATAGTCTCGGCCGTTACCTGTCCGAAGAGGTCTACGGCGATGGCGCCGTTGATGGAAATGAAATTATCCATACGCGAGATGACTTCGATGTCGTTGGTGAAGTTGGCGGGCATGGCCTCAAGCAGCGGGTTGTCGTCGATGAAGTCGTACAGGCGCTTGGTGCCGCCGGCGAAAGTGTAGACCATCTTGCCTGGCATGACGTTCTTATTGCCGGTGATCTTGCCGGCTTCGTACATGTCCAGATAGGAGTCTACCAGCATCTCAGTGTGGCAGGAGAGATCTTCGATGTCGGATTCGCAGATCATCTTGCCGACGCAGTTGGGCATACCACCGATGCCGAGCTGGATGGTGGAGTGGCTCTTGATGTGTTTGACGACGTGCTCCGCGATCTTCTGGTCGATCTCCGTAGGCGGTTTGCTCGGGATCTCGACGAGCGGACGGTCCGCGCCCTCTACGACGTAGTCGACACTGGAAAGGGGCAGGCAGGTGTCGCCGCTGGCTTTGGGCATGAACTTGTTGACCTCGACGATGACCGTTTTCGCATTGTCGATGGCGCCCCAGGTATCGCCGATGGCGCAGCCGAGGTTGAAGTTGCCGTACTTATCCATGGGTCCGACGGTGATCATGACCACGTCGGGCTTGTTGTCTTCGATGTACCAGTAGCTGGGCGCTTCGCGCAGAAGGATGGGGGTATACCAGCAGCGGCCGGCATTGTTCATGATGCGGTCGAAGCCGTTGAAATGGGTGGACTCGAAGGTGATGTTTTCAGGATCGCTCATCGTGAAGGCGTCGTAGACGCGATCGTTGGTGGTGACGAGGCTGGAGATCCGGACCCCGTGCAGCTCGTGAGCGCGTCTGCCGAGCGCAGCGTCGAGCACGTTGGCGACGTTGGCGCCGATGCCGTAGCAGACCTTGTCGCCGTCCTTGATATGCTTGACGGCCTCGTCCGCGGTGCAGAGCTTTTCTTTGTATCTTTCGCTGATCTCGGAAAGCTTATACATTGCAATACTCCTTATTCTTGATAGGTGAGATAAGTGATTGTGAAATTATAGACAATTGGCCCCTTTATTATATAAACGGGACGCCCTAAAAGCAAGCGCGGACGCGGGAATCGAATAATATCTTTTCCCGTGTCTTTTGAAAAGAAAAGATTCGTCCGGAAAGCGCTTTTTTCAGGAGGGCGCGTTGTGTTACAATGACTGAAACGAACGTTGACAGACAGGCTGACAGGGAGGATTGAAAATGTTTACTGATTGCAGAAGCAAAAAGGTGGTGCTGCTGGCGCACTGCCTGCTCAACCAGAACGCTATCTCCGATGCCACTGCGATTGCTGCGGGCGCGGTAAAAGAGATCGTGCAGGTCTTCCTGGATGCGGAAGTGGGGATCCTGCAGATGCCCTGTCCGGAGCTCTGCTGCCTGGGGCTTGACCGCGGCGACGAGCTCGGCGGCACACGGGTGGTCACAGTCGAAAATACCAGGATCCGGAAGGCAATGTCTGAAGGAGAACCGAACGATAAGCTGCGTTTGATGGCAGAACAGGTTCTATACCAGATTGACCAGTACAGTTTGCATGGTTTTGAAATCCTGGGCGTCATCGGCTGCAACCGTTCGCCCAACTGCGGCGTCGATACCACGTCCAAAGAGGATGTGGAGGTCGAAGGTCAAGGGCTGTTCATGGAGATGCTCATGAGCGGTGTCAGGGAGAGAGGACTGGAGATCCCCTTTATAGGCATCAAGGGCTCGGACGACCTTGCAGCAAAGGCCCGTTCGCTGCTGCGGTAATGCGAAGGCAGTCGTTGTCATGGTAACAAGGAGGCAGAAGAACATGTCAAAACAGGTCGAGCGCATCATAAGGATGGAAAGTTATCTGGACGAGGCCAGAGTGGCGGCAGACGATCTGGATCAGGCGCTGGAAGCTTATGCAGCCGTCCGGAAGAAAATCGTAAAACTGGAAGCCTACTATACAGGTCGCCAGTGGATGAAAGATTTTGAAGACCGGGAAGCCCGGAAACTGCCCGAAGACTTAAAATGCGGCGTTTTGTCTGAAGACGCCGTTTACGATCTGCTTGCCGATGACCGCGACCTCGCACTCAGGATGAGCGAGTTGGTCAAAGACTATCTGGAGGAGCATTAGAGACAGATAATATTCAGGCTGTCCTGCGGTGCACCGTAGGGCAGCTATTTCATTTTCCTAAGTTCGCTTGCCGCAAAAGGCAGGCAGAGGAAGAATGTGAGCACGTCGGCGCAGGCCTGCGACATTTCTACACCCTGCATGCCGAATATACGCGGAAGGATGAGGATGAGCGGGATAAAGAAGATGCCGTTGCGTGCGGACGAAGTAACGGAGGATTTGATCCCCTTGCCGCTTGCCTGCAGCATCATATTCGTGATGATGCCAGTTGCCAGCAGCGGCAGTGCCACAGCCTGCCAGCGCAGTGCTGCCGCGCCGATCGCGATGACGGCAGGGTCGTCGCGGAACCAGCCGATGATCGGCTCCGCAAAGAAAAAGCAGATGAGTCCGGCTGCGGTCATCATGACTGTGCCAATCCGGATGCAATAAAAGTAGCCCTCGCGGACACGGGCGTAGAGGCCGGCGCCGGCATTATAGGAGCAGACTGGCTGATAACCCTGACCGAAGCCGATGAGGGCGCAGATGGTCAGCATCATCAGACGGCCGACGATGGACATGCCGGCGATGCCGGGATCGCCGCCCAGACTGCCGGCAGCCTGGTTTAGCAGTACCGTTGCAACCGAAGCAAGCCCCTGTCTGAAGAGGGAGGGGAGGCCGCCATTTGCGATCTGAAGGACGTTGTCCCGCGTGAACCTGAGCTTTTTGAATGAAAGGCGGATGTTTCCTCCTTTTGTGCTGCCTATGAGCAGCACAAAGAAACTTACAATCTGCCCTATTACGGTGGCGACGGCCGCCCCTCGGGCGCCCATGCCGAAGCCGAACATCAGCAGCGGGTCGAGACCGATATTCATGACCGCGCCGCACATGAGACCGATCATGGCGTACATGGCACTGCCCTGAAAGCGCAGCTGATTATTGATGACGAACTGCCCGATCATGAAAGGCGCCCCGAGCAGGATGATGCGGAGATATGAGACGGCGTTCTCCACGGAAGCGTCAGTAGCACCGATGAAGCGAGCTATTGGATAAGCAAACAGGTTGCCTATGACAGCAAAGAGGAGCCCCGTGCAGAGCGCCAGCGCGAATCCCGTACTGGCGATCTCGCTGGCCTTGTCCCGTTTACCTGCGCCAAGGAGACGGGACAGGTAGTTGCCCGAGCCCTGTCCGAAGAAGAAGCCGAAGGCCTGGATGATGGACATGACGGAAAAAACAAGTCCGACCGCTGCGGTTGCTTCGGTCGAGATGCGACCGACGAAATAGGTATCCGCAGCGCTGTAGATTCCGGTGACGAGCATGCTGATGATGGTCGGCACTGCTAGCCTGCGGATCAGCTGCGGGACCGGCGTCTGAGTCAGGAATGTATGGCGGTCTGGTCTGGCGTTCTTTTCTCTTTCCATATATTAAGATGATATCGGCTTTCATATTATTATTCAAGGGCGTAAAGATCCGCCTCATAGAAAAAGGGGTGAAAAGCAGACCTCTTCTGTAGTATCATAGAAGCATCATCTTAAGAAACAGAAAGGAGACAGTCCTTTGAGTACCAATATCCTTACGGTAAAAGCCGTCCAGTTGGATGATAAGAACGTCAATATCGCGATCACGGAGAATCAGAACGTGCCGCCGAAGCTTCGCTATACTTCGGTGCTCAACTTCGTCAACGTCTATCTGAGCAACCTGACCCGTCAGGCAAAGGCCAGCGGAGAGGATACCAGCATCCAGGCAGTCAAGAACACCTTTATCCGCGACCTGCTCAATTCCGACGCCACTTTAAAAGAAATACCGCTGCCCAAGGCGCCCCCGCAGCCGTAAGGCAGTGTCTGTGTGCGCATAGTCTTCATGGTGCTGACCTGGCAGACGACCGCCCAGGTAAAGCATAGCCATGCCCATTCAAATAAAACAAGTTTTAGCCCGGACAAAGCATTGATAATGCTTTGATTTTGGGCTTTCTTATGATATACTTCTAATGTTGACGACTAAACAGCTGCCGTCACGGAAAAATAACAGAGTAAAAGAGGTAATAACAATGGCTGTAACAGAACTGAGATCACTTTTCAGAGACCCCGAGGCGTTTGCTGACAAGAAGATAGAGGTCAGCGGCTGGATCAGGAATAACAGAGGTTCCAACAAGTACGGATTCATCGATCTGAACGACGGTACCTTCTTCAAGAATGTCCAGGTCGTTTACGAAGAGGATAATCTCAATAATTTCAGCGAGGTCTCCAAGCTCACGCTGTCTACGGCCATTTCCTGCGAGGGAACGGTCGTCCTGACACCAGACGCCAGGCAGCCCTTTGAGATCAAGGCGGAGAGGATCACGGTGGAGGCAACGTCCGATGCCGACTATCCGATCCAGAACAAGCGCCACACGCTTGAGTATCTGCGCACGCAGGGCCATCTGCGTCCCCGCACCAATCTCTACAGCGCTATCTTCCGCGTCCGTTCGGTCGCTTCCTACGCCATCCATAAATTCTTCCAGGACCAGGATTTCGTATATGTCCATACGCCCCTCATCACGGCAAGCGACGCCGAGGGCGCGGGCGAGATGTTCCGTGTCACTACGCTGGATCTGGATAACCCGCCCAGAAAGGAAGACGGCTCCGTAGATTTCAGCCAGGACTTTTTCGGCAAAGGCACCTTCCTCACCGTCAGCGGCCAGCTCGAGGGCGAGATCATGGCACCGGTCTACAGAAAGTGCTACACCTTCGGGCCTACCTTCCGTGCCGAGAACTCCAACACCGCTCGCCATGCGTCTGAGTTCTGGATGATCGAGCCGGAAGTCGAGTTCGCCACACTGGACGACAATATGGATCTCATCGAGGCCATGGTCAAATATATCATCAGTTACGTACTTGAGCACTGCCCCGAAGAGATGCAGTTCTTCAACGACTTCGTCGACAAAGGCCTGCTCGAGAGGCTGGACAACGTCGTCAGCAATGAGTTCGTCCGCCTGCCCTACACCGAGGCGATCACGCTTTTGGAGAAAGCAGATCAGAAGTTCGAATATCCCGTTACCGGCTGGGGCATGGATCTGCAGTCCGAGCACGAGAGATATCTTACCGAAAAGATTTTCAAGAAGCCTGTCTTCCTGACCGACTACCCGGCTGCCATCAAGGCCTTCTACATGCGTCTTAACGACGACGGCAAGACGGTCGCGGCCTGCGACTGCCTCGTCCCGGGCGTTGGAGAGATCGTCGGCGGAAGCGCCAGAGAGGAACGCTATGATGTTCTGCTCAGAAGACTGCGCGAGTTCGGTATGGATGAGCAGACTTACTGGTGGTATCTGGATCTCAGAAGATACGGCAGCGTCCCGCACGTCGGCTTCGGACTCGGACTTGAGCGTATGCTCATGTACCTCACGGGTGTGTCCAACATCCGCGACGTCCTTCCGTTCCCCAGAACGCCGAGAACCGCCATTATTTAAGCTTTACGGCCAGGAAGGCCGTGTGATAATATAAAAATTGGCGGCTACCCGGAAGGATCCGCCGTTACGTATCGATAATTGTTGAGGAGGAAGCCCCCATTATGAAAGGTTACAAAAGCGACAGCATCAGAAATATCGCCCTGGTAGGCCACGGCAGCAGCGGAAAGACCACTTTCCTTGAAGCAGCCCTGCTTGCCACAGGCGTCATCAGCAGGCTTGGCAAGGTCGAGGACGGCAACACCGTTTCCGACTTCGACAAGATGGAGATCGAAAAAGGCTATTCCATCGGTCTTTCCGTCGTTCCCGTAGAGTATAACAAGTGCAAGATCAACTTCCTTGATACGCCGGGCGTCTTCGACTTCGTCGGCGAGGTCGATTCCGCGCTCAGAGCCGCCGAAGCCGCTGCCATCTTTGTCGACGCTTCCTCCGGTATTCAGGTCGGAACCGAAAAGGCCTGGAACAGCTGCCAGAAGTTCGGTGTCCCGAGGTTCTTCGTTATCAACAAGACCGATAAAGAAAACGTCGATCTGCCCGAGCTCATCGATGCTCTGAAAGGTAAGTTCGGCAACTCCGTCATGCCCCTCGATGACAAGGATGCTCTCAACGAGGCCATCGCCGAGACAGATGAAGCTCTCATGGAGAAGTTCTTTGAGGGTGAAGAATTCACCGAAGAGGAGTTCAACGGCGGTCTCATGAACGCGATCGCAAGCGGGGATCTCTGCCCGGTCTTCTGCTGCTCTGCGATCAAGGGCGAAGGCATCAAGGACCTCCTCGACGCCTGCATCAAATATGTTCCCAAGGCATCCGGCAAGGTCGCGACCGAAGAGGGCGGCGATGTCGAATATGGTGACGGCCCCGTTGCCGCTTTCGTCTTCAAGACCATCGCGGATCCGTTCCTGGGCAAGATCTCGCTCGCCAAGCTTGTACGTGGCAAGCTCACGCCTGCCATGATCGTATACAACGCCAACGCTGAAAAGGAAGAAAAACTCGGATCCATGTTCTTCCTCCGCGGCAAGACTCAGGGCGAGGCTCCGGAAGTCCTGCCCGGCGATATCGTTGCTTTCGCCAAGCTGCAGTTCACCCAGACTGGTGACACGCTCTGTGAAAAGGCCAACATCGTCAAGTTCCCGAAGGTAGAATTCCCGCAGCCCACATTGTTCACCGCTATCGAGCCAAAGAGCAAGGGCGACGACGCCAAGGTCGCCGCCGGCCTCAACAAGCTCAAGGAAGAGGATCCCTCGTTCAGCTTTGAGAGGAATGCCGAGACCAGACAGTCCCTGCTCGGTACGCAGGGAGACCTGCAGACCGGCACGCTGCTCGCCAAGCTTAAGGACAGATACGGTGCAGACGTCGATATCGTACCGCAGAAGGTCGCATACAGAGAGACCATCAAGGGCACTTCGGACGTTCAGGGCAAGCACAAGAAGCAGACCGGCGGCAGCGGTCAGTACGGCGATGTCTATATCAAGTTCAGCCCCTCGGCGGAAGAGTTTGAGTTCGCCGACGAGACCGTCGGCGGCTGCGTGCCCAAGAACTTCATTCCTGCAGTCGAAACAGGGCTGCGTGAGTGCATGGAGACGGGTCCGCTTGCAGGCGGCAAGTGCCAGAACATCAAGGCCACCCTCTACTACGGCTCCTATCACGCTGTCGACTCCGATGAAATGTCGTTCAAGATCGCGGCCTCTCTCGCATTCAAGAAGGGTATCCAGGAAGCCAAGCCCTGCCTGCTCGAGCCGATCATGCACGTTGAGATCATTGTACCGCAGGACTACACCGGTGACGTCATGGGCGATATGAACAAGCGCCGCGGCGCTATCCTGGGCATGGAGCCGATGCACGGCGGCCTCCAGAAGCTCATCGCAGAGGCTCCGCAGGTTGAGCTCTTCACCTATGCCAATGATCTGCGCGCCATGACGCAGGCCCGCGGCAGCTTCACGCTCAGCTTCGAGCGCTACACCGAAGTGCCGGGTCAGCTCGCGCAGAAGATCATCGAGGCGCACAAGGCTGAGGAGGAAGAGGCAAATAAGTAAGATTTGTTTTGGACGGGTCTGCGCGTCAGCACCCGTTCGGCAATGCTTTCGTGATCACGAGGCGGCTTGCCTGGCAAGCCGCCTTCTCTGGAGATGTGTATGGATAAAAAAGTCAAATCAGTATTTGTGTGCCAAGAGTGCGGTTACGAGAGCCCTAAGTGGATGGGCCAGTGCATCTGCGGTGCCTGGAACTCCTTCGTGGAGGAGAAGGTCTATCCGGAGAAGGCATCTGATACCCGGCGCCGCGGCGTCTCCAAGTCGGCTGCGCCCGGCGGCAGGGTCAGACCAGTCCGCATCACTGAGGTTCAGTCAGGACAGACCGGCCGTATCGATACCGGCATCGGCGAACTGAACCGCGTGCTTGGCGGCGGGCTTGTACAGGGTTCACTGACGCTCATCTCAGGCGAGCCGGGTATCGGCAAATCCACCATCATCATCCAGGCGGCGGCACATATCGCGCAGACCGTCGGTACGGTGCTCTACGTCTCTGGCGAGGAGTCCGGGGAACAGATCAGGATCCGTGCAGACAGGGTCTGCCGGGGCGATCTCTCCAATCTCTTCCTGCTGGCTGAGACCAATATGGAGGCTGTACTGC
>JAEEGL015426910.1_pt1 | contig 16115 bp, 14 predicted proteins | sample 9134231 | NCBI WGS metagenome assembly JAEEGL01 (sample SAMN16246548, study PRJNA631951) | gut metagenome | biome: gut microbiome; feature: rumen; material: fiber-attached | host: Bos | place: Iran: Karaj | collected 2018-10
AGCACCATGCCGAAGCAGTGGAACATGGGCACCTGGATCATCATCCGGTCCGCGGTGCTCAGGTCCATCCGGTCCCCGATGATCTTGCCGTCGTTGACGATATTGCGGTGGGTGAGCATCACGCCCTTGGGGAAGCCGGTGGTGCCGGAGGTGTACTGCATGTTGCACACGTCCCCGGGCCGCGCCGCGGCGGCCATGCGCCTGAGTTCCTCCCGCGTGGCCTCGCCGGAGCGGCGGAGCATGTCGTTCCACTCCAGGCACCCGTCCATTTTAAAGCCCACGGTGATCACGTTGCGCAGGAAGGGCAGTTTCTCGCTGAACAGGGGCTTGCCCGGCGTGAGCGTTTTCAGCTCGGGGCACAGCTCCTCCATGATGCCCTTGTAGTCGCTGTCCTTGTAGCCCCGGATCATCACCAGGGTGTGGGTGTCGCTCTGGTTGAGCAGGTACTCCGCCTCGTGGATCTTGTAGGCCGTGTTCACCGTGACCAGCACCGCGCCGATCTTCACCGTGGCCCAGAAGGTCAGAAACCACTGGGGCACGTTGGTGGCCCAGATGGCCACGTGGCTGCCCTTGCGCACGCCCAGGGCGATGAGGCTCAGGGCCACCCGGTCCACGTCCTCCCGGAACTCCCGGTAGGTGCGGGTGTAATCGAGGGTGGTGTAGCGGAAGGCCTGCTGGTCCGGGAAGGCGTCGGCCACCGCGTCCAGCACCTGGGAGAAGGTCATGTCCAGCACATCGTACTTGGGCCAGAGGAACTGGCCGGTGCGGGACCGGTTGTACTGTGTAAGGGGCTTTTCCTCCCGGGACCGGGCGCCCCTGGCGAAGCGCGCGAAATGGGTGAGCACCAGGTCCGGGTCCGTGGTCCTGTCGTTCCACAGGGCCAGGAGCGGGCCGTCGTAGTCCAGGGATTTGAGGGCGTCCATCACGTCCTCAAAGGGCAGGCCGCCCCGGCCCAAAAGGCAGGTGCCGTCCTCATCCGCGTCCCCCAGGGCCACATAGCGGATGTGGGCCCCCAGATGGGTGATGGTGGTCTCCGGGGTCTCCCCCGCGGAAAAGAAGGTCTCCCGCGTGTTCCAGGCCGCCGCCACGTGGGCGGACAGGAAGCGGTTGATGAGCCCGGGGATGAGGGACGTGTCACAGAAGCTGCCCGCGGTCTCGATGAGCACGGTCACCCGGCGCTCCTCCGCCAGGCGCACCGCCGGGGACAGGAAATAATACACATCGTCCGGCGTCATGCCCTCAAAGCGCAGGATCACGTAAGGCACCCCCGCGGCGGAGGCGCTCTCCACCAGGCTCAGGGCCCCTTCCGGGTCCGTCTCGTTGGTCACGGCCCCCGAAGTCACCGCCGTCACGGTGAGATGCCGGTTCACCAGCTTCCGGCGGGAAGCGGCCGAAACGCCGGGCCGGAACAGGCTGTCGGCGTGGAGGCGCTTTTCATGGAGGGGGTCGTGGATCTCAAAGCCGTCGAAGCCGTAGGCCACGGCGGTCTCGCACCAGTTCAGGAACGATCTTCCCGGCACGTCCCGGGTAGAGAATACCAGCTTCATATCATCCGTCCGGCGCCGTATCTCAGGCGCCCTCCCCTTTCAAATCCCTTGTCAGTTCCCCTCGTAGACGATCTTGTTGAGGGCGTTGATGTAGGCCCGGATGCAGGCGCCGATGATGTCCGGCGAGATGCCCGTGCCGGCGTAGAGCCTGCCCCCGTCCCGCAGGCGTATCACGGAGCTGCCCAGGGCCTCCCGGCCCTCGGTGATGGCCTGGATGCGGAACTCATCCAGCTCATAGTGGCAGCCCACCACATTCTCGATGGCCTTGAAGGCCGCGTCGATGGGGCCGTCCCCGCTGCTGACCCCCAGGAGGGTCTCCTCCTCCCGCCTCAAAGTCACCTGCGCCATGGCGGTCACGCTGCTGCCGGAGGACACCATGTAGCTGACCACATGATAGCTGGAGGGCACCTGCATGCTGGCCGCGGCGATCAGGGCGTCCAGCTCCCGGGCGCCGATGGAGTCCTTGGTGACCATGATGCGGCGGAACTCCTCCTCCACCCGGCCCAGGTCCTCCTCGCTCAGGGTATAGCCCAGCTTGCGCGCGCCGTTCTTCAGGTCCGTCAGGGTGGCGGCCTGGTCCAGATAGACGCTGTCGTCCTCCTGGTACAGGGCGGTCTCCGCGATCCCCGGATCGGTCAGGCCCTCCACCAGCTGCGCGAAACGCTTCTCATCCAGGGCGGTCCTTAAGCCCAGCTCCTCGCCCTTCCTGGCCAGCACCTCGCACAGCGTGAGGGGGCTCAGGGCCCCATCCGTCAGGGCAGTCTTCACGCCGTCCGCCCCGGCCCTTAAAGCTTCCAGGGCGCAGGCGGCCGCCATGTGCATGCCGTCGCTGATGGACGCGATGAGGCTGAGCCCGGGCCGCTTCACGCGGCGCACCCAGTCCGCCCAGTCGCCTGGCAGGAGGGTGCCGGCGTCGTCGCACAGCGTCACGGTGCCGCACCCGGCCCCCGCCGCGGCGTCGATCGCCCGTGTAAGAAAGCTCTCCTCGGCGCGGCTGGCGTCCAGCGCCGTCCACTCCACGTCATCGCACAGGGCTTTCGCGGCCTTCACGGTGTCCGCGATCAGGTTCAGCATCGCGTCCTCTTTAAGGTGGCTCACATACTCCATCTGCACCGTGGAGGCGGGCAGCACCACCCGCAAACGGGGATGCTTCGCCTTTTTGACGCACTCGAAGGCCGCAGCGGCCTCATCGGGCGACGAAACGGGAACGGACAGGGGCATGTCCCCCGCCAGGTCAGAAAAGGTCTCGCCGATGATGGCGCCGTCCTGCCTAATATGCAGGGCGTCCAGGTCCATCGCGCTGATGCCGGCGCCGCGCAGCTCCTCCACCAGACGGGCCTGCTCCCGGAAGGAGGGATGCCGCCCGCCGGGCCGGTAGCTCGTTTCGATCGAAGTATCCGTGATGATGACTGTCCTCATAGCCGCCTCCTCAAATTGACCGCCGCGCCTGAAACAAAACATCCCGCGGCATATTATCCTGCCGCGGGGTGATCATATCGGTATGACCACGGTACCACCCGTGTTGCCTTGTTTGAAGGCCTCTCATTCGCCATGGATCACGGCATGACCCGGGCTCCCTTACTGGTCCGTTCGGGGAGCCTGCTCCGGCAGGAGACCGCCCGCAGTTCCCCCGCCGCCTCGCACCGCCCGGCGGCTCTCTTGAGGGGGATCGTCTGAGGGCGTAGTGCCATCGACGCATTGGGTGAAGTATAACAATCCCGCAAAATCTTGTCAACCGTTTCCCCGCGCCGAAATTGTGCTTTTTTTGCTCCGGAAAACAAAGCGCCCCACCCACCGGCGGAAGGGGCACCCGGCGCTTTATCCTTAACAGCAGATGGCTATGACTGCTCATCCGGCAAAACAGAAAACAGACAAAAAAGAGCACAGCAAACGAGCCGGCGGAAAACCAGGCGATCAGGAGCCATATAAGAAAGACGGGATCATAATGCTGCGGAAAAACTTCACGGCGCATTGTATTTCAGGAAACGAAAAAACCGGAGCCGGCCGGAAGCGTTCAGCGCGTGGCTCTGGTTTGTGTTCGGCTGTCTCAGTCATTGATGGCTTTGTCAGTGCAGGCGAGCATAGGAAAAGGGGCTGAAGCAGACCCTTGTGCTTCTGCAGCAGCCCCTGGCGGAGGTCACGCACGGAAGGTCATCTTCACGGTGGTGTAGGCCCCTTTGCCCTTCACCCGGACGCCGGAAATAGTGACGGTGTAGGTCTGCCCCTTTTTCATGCCGGCGATCTTCAGTTCGATCTCATCGTTGTCCTTGCTGATCTTCCGGATCTTCAGCAGTTGTCCGTCCGCGTCCTTCACGGTGACCTTCAGGGATCTGTACTGTACTTTGGTCTCAAAATCGATGTCCAGCTCCCGATCCCTCGCATCGTACTTTATCTTCCGGATCGCGGGCGTGTCGGAGGGCGTTTTGAAGCTGCCTGTCACGGTACCGAAGCTTCCGCTCTTTCCGGTCCGGACCCCTGTGATCGTGTAGGTGTAGGTGCTGTCCGCCTTCAGGCCAGTGACCCGGAAGCGAATATCGTCGTTGTCCTTCCTTTGGATCTTCGTCTTCAGGGATCCGCCGGCAGCGTCCTTCACAGTGACCTTGACGTTCTTATAGGTCACCCTTCCGGCCGCAAACTCCACTTCGATCACGCCTTTTCCCTTGTACTCCGTCTCCTTGACGGCGGGCACGTCGGCCAATACGGGCACGGTAAACAAAAACATCATCAGGGACGCAAGCAGCAGGGCGAATGCACGTTTTTTCATCTTTTTCGTCTCCTTCCATCCTTTTTGCCGTAAGTCCGGAGCACGGCAGCCGTGCGACTTTTCCGGTACAGCCCGTCTTTCGCGTTCTCTGGGCTGATTATATCCGTGGAGGAGAACGCTTTTCAATAGGATCAGCGTTTTTTTCACATTGTTTTCACAGGTCCGGATCGTCCAGCGCCATCAGCCACCGGATAAAGCCCGACGGGACTTCCACCGCCCCGGAAATGCGGCGCACACCTTCTTCCGTCATGGCGGAGCGGATCTTCTCCATCTGCTCTTCCGCGTCGGTTTCTGACGTGGGGTCAAGGAACAGCAGCAGTACCCGCCGCGCAGGGTCGGTCGTGCCCTCCGCGAGGATCCGGGCCCACAGGCAGGCGCGAAGGGCGGCATACCAGCGGAGGGTCACGACGGGACCTTCCAACTGAAATTCCTGGCAGAAATGGGCCAGATCCTCTTCCGTCAGGCTGCTCATCCGGGAACAGACTGCCGAAAAGACCCGGACGGAGAGACCATCCTCCGGGTCAAAACCGTCAAAAACCCCCATCATCACCATCTGCAGCAGACGGCAGTCCGGCCGATGATCCCTGCAATGGATCTCACGGGACCCGTCCCAGGATTCACCGAGCCCGAGAGCCGCCGGAAGGAGCAGCAGACAGATCACGCTTAATAATACGTTTCTTTTCATCTTCCTTAAAGAACTTTCCGATCAAAAGAGGAGCAGAAATCGGGTCCCTTCACCGGGCCGGCTCTGGACGCGGATGGTCCCGCCGCGCCGCTCCACGATGGTGCGGACAATGGACAGGCCCAGCCCGGTGCCCCCTGTCTGCGCGCTTCTGGCGTCATCCACACGATAAAACTGCTCAAAAATGTGGCCGATATGTTCCTCTCCGATGCCGATCCCGTTATCCTCCACTTCCATCCGGCCTTCGGACAGCGACACCCGGACAAAGCCTCCCCGTCGTCCATAGCGAACAGCATTGTCCATCAGGTTATAGAGTATCTCCCAAAGCTCCTTTTCAGAGAGGCGGAAGGAGGCGTTTCCCTCCACCCGGATCCCGATCCCCTTCGCGTCGGCGCGGGGCAGCAGGGACTGACGGATCTCCTGGGCCACAGGAGCGGCAGACAAAGGCTCGTGAACGGCCTCCGCCTCGTGTTCCGCCCGGCTGAGACGCAGTATATCCTCGATGACAGCAAGCATGCGGTCGCATTCGCCGCGGATGGTTCGAACGCACAGGGCCTGTTCCTCGGGTGTATCGGCCAGCCCTTCGTCCAGCATTTCCGCAAAGCCCCGGATGGATGTGAGCGGGCTTCGCAGCTCATGGCTGGCGTTTGCGACAAAGCTGCTGCGCATTTCGAGGGTCTGCATGACTTCCCGGTGATCCTCCCGGAGACGCCGGACCCGGTAGGCGATCTCATCCATGGCCGGCTGATACTCCGGGAAAGGAGAGACCGCCTGCGCGGTATCCCCGTCCAGCAGACGCCGAACCTCGTCCAACTGCTTTTCCTGGTCCTTCGCCAGGCGGGCGACGGACCGGCGCTGCAGCTGGTAGAGCACCAGAAAGGTGATGATCAGGCCCAGGCCATAGAACAGGGGCAGAACGCCTCCCTCCAGCACCGGATAGCCAAGCCGCAGGATCAGCTGCGGGGCGATGCGGCGGGCCATGTACAGTATATAGGTGGACCCGGTGGCGGATATGCGCAGATCCCGTCCGGTCTCGCCCCGGCGGGCGGCGGCGATCTCCGCATCGCCGTAATGGTTGGCTTCCGGACGGGCATCCGCTTCGCTGTCTGCGAGGACCAGGCCCGAATCCATCAGGAAGGTGACCCTCAGGGAGGGTGAGACGCCGGCGATGGTCTCCGCCAGGCTTTGCAGATCTTCATTTGAATCCAGTGTCCACCGGGAGGCAGCCTGCAGCATAGCACTCAGATGATTCCGGGTGTCGTCCAGCTTCAGCCGCGCCGCCGCGCCGATCGCCACCGCGGCCATGACCATGGTGACCAGGATCCCCCGCCAGTAGATGGCCTGCAAGCGTTTTTTCATGGCTGCTCTCCCGCGATGAAACGATAGCCTGTGCCCCGAACGGTCTGGATCAAGCGGGGCTCATCCACCGGATCTCCCAGCTTCTGTCGAAGTGTTTTGATATGTGAATCCACCGTGCGCGAGGAATCGCCCCCGCCCACATAGCCCCACACTTCGCGAAGCAATTCTTCGCGGGAGACGGCTGCCCCGGGAAAGCGGGCCAGATAATACAGCAGATCAAACTCCATGCCGGTCAGGTCGATCCGCTTTCCGTTTAGCCGGACCTCCCTGGAATCCGGGATCAGCGTCAGCAGCCCGAAGACCAGATGCTTCGGCACGGAGGGGATCCGCCGCAGAGCATTCTGCACCCGGGCCTGCAGCTCGCGGACACCAAAGGGTTTAGTGACATAGTCTTCCGCACCCAGCTCCAGTCCCCGAACCTTGTCTCCCTCGGCGGCCCGGGCGGAAATGATGATGACCGGGACCGCCCGCGTCCGCTTTTCCGCCTTCCACTCCTTCAGCACCTCGAACCCGCCTTTGGCCCGCAGCATCAGATCCAGCAGCATAAGGTCCGGCAGCCGGTCCCGGCTCTTCAGCGCCCGCTCCAGCTCAGAAGCGTCCTGAAACCGGCAGGTATCATGCCCGATCTTCTGTACCGTCATGTGGATCAGAAGAGCGATCCGGGGATCATCTTCCACGATCCAGATCATTGCCATCGTTATTCATCTCCGTTTCTTGTCCAGTGGAGGTCAGGGAGAGGATCCATCCATCCATTCGCGGAAGGATCACCTGAAAGTAGTCCTCGATGTCCCGGATATTGGCGGCGCTGCCTTCTCCCATGCCGCAGGCGGGCCACCTTTCGCTGTCGCGCAGGATGGCGGGATAAAGAGAAGAAAACAGCGCCCGGGCGCGGCGAAGAACGATATCTCCGGCGAGAATGCCGGACCGGAGCTCTTCCCACCGGCTCTGCAGCCCGGATCGAAAAGCGGGATCGGCGGCCTCCAGGTATTTTTCCGCCGCGTCGTCCAGGGCCAGGCGGGTCACCCGATAATCCAGATAGTTGGTCTCGGGGGAGCTTCCGTTCCACAGATCTCCGAGGGTGTGGTTCAGATCCCAGGGAATACGGTACAGCACGTACCCGTTATCCTGCAGCCGGGCGTGCAGGAACTGATTTTTGAAATGCCCGTCCCGGGCCTGCACCAGCGCGGCCCACAGGGCATAATCCACAGTGTTTTCAGGCGAAAGAACGGTGGGGCCGGGCGGAGACGCGCTCTCCAGCATCGCCAGATAATCGGCAGCGGGAAGCCAGGGGGAGGAGACCGCTTCTCCCGCGTAGACCAGCTGCAACCCGCGGCAGCGCTCGTCCTCCGTGCAGGCTCTCAATTCTGCCGCCGAGGGACGGTCATTGGCGTCCGCCTTATAAAGGATCCCGGTCTGCCGATCCGCATTGACCTGCTTTCTGTCCACCCGCTCCTGCAAGCCATATAGCCCCCAGTATTCCCCGTTGAGCCACACCTCCGCAAACCGGAATCGGGAGCTTTGAGCCGCCTGCCCCTGTGAGTTGATTTCGTTCCACAACCAGAAGCAGAGCGCCTCCCGGATCTTGGATGTGTCGGAGTACATTGGATTGAGGATCCAGTCGTCGTCTTCACGCAGGCCGGCGATGGAGCAGTCCTGTTTCTTTCCCGAGGCGCTGACCAGCTTGATCCGATAGCTCTTTTTGGGAAAGCGACGGCTGGTGCTTCCCCGCTGGCGGATCTCGATCTGCGTCTTAAGGATCCTGCGCAGCGCGCCGTCTTCCGATGCCTCCAGCACTGTCAGCACGCCCGCTTCCGCTTCGTCCCCGGGGAGACTGCCGCTCCGGGTCTCCACACAGAGCACGGGGAGCAGAGCTTCTCCCGCCGCATTTGTGGAAACACCAAAGGGCAGGAGGAGGTCCTTATCCGCAGAAGAGAAAGAAGAGGGGGACGCGGCAGAGGATGGAAGAACATCCGCAGAGGAAAGAAAAAGGGCATGCAGGGGGCGAAAACAGGAAGCTGACGAAACTGGAAGGAGGAGAACACATGCAGCCAGAACGGAGAAATACAGCAGGACCGTTCTCCGGAAAAAGCGCATCTGTTTTCCCTCCTTCCGTCAGACGGATGAACCGGGCACAAAGGAGATCCGCTGTCAGTCCGTGTCCGGCGTGTCCGGCGTGTCCGGCGTGTCCGGAGTATCCGGGGTGCGGCCCGTCCCGGGGATGAGGCGGGGCTCCAGATCATCTGAATCCCAGAAATCCGCCTCATAGTCCCAGCGCGCGACGGCTTCGGGGGATGTCATGCGGCGGTAGTCCTCCGCAGAGCAAAGCCCGGTCGGCCGGATCCCGTTTGCCAGCTGGAATTCCAGCAGGGCGGCCTGCGTCCGGGGACCAAAGACGCCGTCCGCTTTCCCCCGCAGATATCCCAGGCTGATCAGCTGCGTCTGCATATCGGCGATCGGCGTAGTCTCAGGCCCATCCCGGCTACCGAGGACGATGCCGGAGAAGCTGTCTTCCTCCCGGATGTCCCAGCCGGCAAGAGCCCGCCAGTCCTCGTCGTTTTCCCAGGCGGGATCCCGCCAGTTGTCATCCATGATGATAAATTCGACGAATTGCACAGGCAGCGAGCTCTCCTCCGCCAGCTTGCGGCTGAAGGCCGGCGTCATCTGCGCCCGGACCCGCTCTTTGGCGGCCGCGCTCTCCCCGGTGTCATCCGGATCCAGAAACAGCTGCAGGATCAGTTGAATATTCCGATATTTCTCCTCCCTGGCTGGGAATAAGCGGATCTCAGCGTCAAGAGCTGCGGCCAGGGCCTTGTAATACGCGTTTCGAACCTGAGCGGTCTTCAAGCCGTGACCGGATGCATAGGAGGCGATATCCCTATTTGTGATCTGCGAAAAAGGCTCCAGGCAGACGGCCAGGGCATCGGAGGAAAGGGTGCCTGAAGCATACTGTCCCGCCATGATCCTGTCCAGCAAGTCCATTGCGGATCCTGCGTCCGGATCCTTCTTCTCTTCTTCTGCCATCAGCGCGTTGAAGGCTTCCCAGGCGGTGAGGGTCTCTGCCCGGACTCCGGAGCAGCAGCACAGCGCCAGCAGCAATGCCATCCATCCAAGGAAAGTCCTTTTCAAACTTGTTCCCCCTTTTCTCCACCTGCCGATCATCGAACCGAAAAGCTGCTTCTTATTATAAGCAAAGAGGGACCGAAATGAAAGCGCCCGGGGCTTTTTTCACACTGATTTCACAGAAAAACACATTTCAAGCAGGGGATCATATGCAGTGCCCCTGTCTGTTTCGGTCCAGTATGATCCATGCATCATCCTTTGTCAACGCCGAGAACCGTCCCCCGCGCTTTATCAGATCTACCGTCCTTCGCGCGATATTTATTGCGCCGCCCGCCGCGGGCATGGTATAATCAGATATCTGTTGACCGGGGGGAGATACCGTGACCGCTGAGGAAGCCCTTCATACGGCCCGCGCGCTCCTTGACGCGCCCACGCCCCTTAAAAGGGACTGCGGCCGCCTGTGCGGCCGGATATGCTGCCGGCCGGACGAGACCGGCAAGGGCGGCATGCTCCTGTTCCCCGGGGAGGAAGCGCTCTACGACGATGATCCGGATTTTGAGGTGACGGGCTGCGATGACATCCCCTCCGGGCGCCTCATCACCTGTTTGCGCCCCTGCGATCGGGGGAAAAGGCCCCTGAGCTGCCGGCTGTTCCCCTTATGGCCGGGGGCGGACGGGAAAGCGAAGTCCGACCGCCGGGCCGCGGGCACCTGCCCCCTCTATCCCGGCGGAAGGGAGGCGCTCTCGCCCGATTTCGTCCGCGCGGCGGATGAGGCGGCGGCGGTCCTCCTGAAAGTCCCGGAGCACAGAGAATTCCTCGAAGCGGTGGACAAGAGCGTATCCGACGGCCTGAAGGCCCTTGATCTTTGGGAGGTATGACATGACGTTCACTCAGGAGAAGTGTTCCATCGAAAAGATCATGCGCCCCGGCGTGGAGGGCCGCCTGATCCTGGGCGACGGCACCCGGCCGCCCGAGGAATACAGGGGGAAGGTGCAGTGCGTGTACATCGACCCGCCCTTCAACACGGGCAGGACCTTCAACCTGCGTGCCTGCGTGGGCGCCGCGGAGTATGAGAAGGGCATCGGCGCCCTGACCCTGGACGCCTATGAGGACAAGTACCCGGACCGGGAGAGCTACCATCAGCTGCTGGAAAAGCTCGTCATCGCCGCCCGGGACCTGCTCACGGACTCGGGATCCTTCTTCCTCCACCTGGACCAGCGGGAGGCGCCCTACGGCCGCCTGATCGCGGACAGGGTCTTCGGGGAGAACAACTTCGTCAATGAGATCGTGTGGGCCTACCAGAGCGGCGGGCGCAGCATGAAGCGCTTCTCCGCCAAGCACGACACCATCTTGTTCTACCGCCGCAGCCGCGCCCATTTCTTCGACATCACCGGCGCGCCCGTGCCCCGCAGCACCCACCGGCACAACCACATGAAGCGCCAGGTGGACGCCAACGGCCGCAGCTACCGCACCATCCGCAGCGGCGGGAAGACCTACACCTACTATGACGACGACCCGGTCTATCCCGGCGACGTGTGGACCGACGTGAGCCACCTGCAGCAGAAGGATCCCCAGCGCACGGGCTATGACACCCAGAAGCCCGTGAGCCTGCTGAGGCGCATCTTCGCCTGCACCACCCGGCCGGGGGACCTGACCGCGGACCTGTGCTGCGGCAGCGGCACCGCCGCCGTGGCGGCCCTGGGGCTGGAGCGGAACTTCCTGGCCATGGACACATCCCCCCTGGCGGTGGCCGTCAGCCGCAAGCGCCTCACCGAGGCCGCCCTCACCACCCAGTGGAAGTGCGGCGTGCCCGGGGCGGGCATCACCGCCGAGATCATCCCCGGCATCGGCTTCCACGAGATCATCCTCACGGGGTACGATCCCGGGCCCGGCCCCTTAAAGCCGGGGCTGGACAGCGTGGACGCCTGGGCCGTGGGCTTTATACGGGACGGCATGTTCCAGACCCACGACCTGTTCTGCCGCACCCGGCCCGCGCCGGAACTGAACACCTCCCTGCTCCTGCCCCAGCTGAGGGGCAGCGTGGGGATCCTCACGGTGGACGCCATGGGCCGGCCCGCCGTGTGGCGCGTGAGCGAGGAGATCTGACCATGGACTTTACCCTCGCCGGCGGGGCCCGGTATCTTGCCAACGGATCCCTGCGCCTGACGGATGACGGAAAAATGCGCCTGCCCCGGGGCCCGGCCGTGCCCCATCCCGCGCTTTTCCGCCCGCCGGAGGGCTTCACCCTCTCAAAGCGGGGGGACCCCACGGAAAGCGGCGTGATGGACTTCACCTATTCGGGCACCGTGAGCGGCGCCGATGTCACGATCGAAAGGGAACTGTTCCTGTCGATGTGGGACACGCGCCTGATCTGCCAGCGCCTCACCTTCACCGCGGACAGGGACTGCCGCCTCGGCTTTTGCGCCGGTGTGGATCCCGGCGGGCAGGACGGCTGCCGCCTGCGCGGGGATGAGACGGCCCTGTGCCTGGAACAGGATCTTGATAACGGCTCCGTCGCGGCCGCCGCCGCGCGCTTTCCCTTTCCCGTCCGGGACGACCGGGGGGACGGCAGCGCCGCCTGTTTTATTGATCTTAAGGCCGGGGAGCCGATGTATCTTGACATGGCCGGCGCCGTGGTCACCGGGCCAAAGTCGGCGGATCCCGCCCGCGCCGCTCTGGAATTGACAAGGCGCGTCCCGGGATGGGACTGGCATTTGAAGACCCACCAAAGGCTCTACGGGGACCTGTTCGTGCGCACCCGGGTGAGCGTGAAGAACGCCCCGGAGATCGAGCGGGCCCTGGATATCGCCCGGTACCGGCTGATATGCCTGGCCCCCGGGGACGACGACAGCTTTTTAAAGCCCGGCGCGGACGCTTTCGATCCCGGGAAGGAGGATTATTTCCTCTCCGGGGACGGCTTCCCCGCCATGACCTTCTACCTGCTCAACTTGCCCGGGGCGGCGGAAAGGATCCTCGGGTACTGGACAAAGTCCGCCCTTGCCGCCGGGGAAAACGCGCCCCTCGACAAGGCCGCGGCGCTCTCCGGGGCGCTGACGCGCTGCGCCCTCATCACGGGGGACACGTCCCTCATCCACGGGGGCGGCGCGGAGCTCATCGGGAAGACCGCCGGAAGGATCTTCGCCCGGTATGCCGGGGCTTCCTCTTCCCCCTTCCCCCGCGCGGGCGCCGTGCTCACCGCCGCGGCGGACCTGAATTCCCGATACGGCACCTGCCCGGAGGATCTCGAGAGCGCCTACCGCGCCCTGGCCGCGTCCTGGGGAAAGGATCCCGAGCCCCGGATCAGCGCCGAGTCGCCGGAGGACGAGGCCGGGAACCTGTATGACGACCTGGTCACCCGCGTCCTCGGCCTCACGGTCAGCGAGGACGGGCCCGATTTTTCAGGCGAAGTGCCCCCCGGCTGGGGGGAAGTGAGCCTGCCCCTGACCGTGCGGGGCAGGACCTACCGCGCCCGCCTGACCTGAAAACAGAGAGGAGACATATGACCGAGCTTGCCATGGACACCTGGGAACGCCGGGACATCTACCGCTTTTTCTCCGCCTTCCGGGACCCCTTCTGGTCCGTCACGTGCGAAATGGATGTGACGGAACTGAAGACCTTCTGCCGGGACAGGGGATATTCCTTTTACCACACGATGATCTTTTTGAGCACCTGTGCCTGCTCTGAAGTGGAGGAGATGCTCATGGGCGTGAGGGACGGCCGCCCCGTGCGCTATGACGGGCGCGACCCGTCCTTCACCGATATCCGGCCCGGGGAAAGGTGCTTTCGCATCATCACCCTGCCCTTTGACCGGGACCTTAAAAAATTCCTTGAAAACTGCCGCCGGGCCGCCGCGGAGCAGACGGCCTTCATCGACATGGAGAAGGAGCGGGACGACCTGATCTTTTTCTCCTGCCTGCCCGGCATCCCCTACACCGCCCTCAAGGGCGAGCCGGGGAACGACCCCAAAGACAGCGCCCCCCGCATGACCTGGGGGCAGTACTTTTTAAAGGACGGCCGCCTCAAAATGCCCTTCACCCTGGAAGTCAATCACGCCTTTATCGACGGGCTCCACGCCGGCGAGTTCTTCGCCCGCTTAAGGGAGCTCCTTGCCGCCCCGGAGGACCTTGAGCCATGCCCGTGATCCCCATCGGGAGCCTGAACGATCCGGGCCTTGAGCCCTACGCCGCCCTCACCGAAAGGCAGCTGAGGCGTGACGGCCTGGTGATCGCCGAGAGCGCTCCCGTGATCCAGTTGGCCCTGGAGCACGGCCTCACGCCCGTCAGCATGCTGATGGACGCCCGGCACGCCGCGGGCAAGGCCGCGAAACTGATCGCGGAATGCCCCGGGATCCCCGTGTACACCGGGGATGAGGAGCAGCTCAAAAGCCTCACCGGCTACGCCCTCACCCGCGGCATCCTGTGCGCCCTGCGCCGGGGCGCTCCCCGGGAGGAACGTGACGTGCTCACGGGGAAGCGTTTCGCCCTGCTGTGCGGCCTCACCGACGGGGCCAACGTGGGCGCCCTCTTCCGCTCCGCCGCCGCTCTGGGCGCCGACGGCGTGCTTTTGAGCCCCGACTGCTGCGACCCCCTGACCCGGAAGGCCGTGCGCACCTCCATGGGCTCCGTGTTCGCCCTCCCCTGGGCCTTCATCGGGGAGGAAGACTGGCCGGATCCCCTCTTCGCCCTGCTCGGGGAAAAGAATATCGCCGCCGCGGCCATGACCCTGCGCCCGGGCAGCGTGCCCCTGGACAGGACGCCCTGGCCTGAGGGAGCCGGCCGCATGATCGTGCTGGGCCCCGAGGGCCCGGGGCTGCCCAAACCGGTGGAGGACCTGTGCCCCTTAAAAGTCCACATCCCCATGAAAAACGGCATCGACTCCCTGAACGTGGCCGCCGCCGGCGCCGTGGCCTTCTGGCAGGCCTTCCGTAAAGAGGACGCCTGACATCATCCCTGACCCCAACAGATCGGAGGAATTTCAAAATGCCCCTTCACATCATACGCGACGACATCACCCGCCTGAAAGTGGACGCGATCGTCAACGCCACGGACAGATACCTGTCCGGCTCCGGCGGGGTGGACGAGCGCATCCAGAACGCCGCCGGGCCGGGCCTGGAGACGGAACTGCGCGCCCGCCGGGCGGAGCTGAGCGGGCCGGGCGACGTGCTCCTCACCGGGGCCTACGACCTGCCGGCCAGATATATCCTGCACACCACCGGCCCCGTGTGGCGCGGCGGCGGCGAGGGCGAGAAAGAGGCCCTGAGATCCTGCTATTTGAACGCCCTCACAAAAGCCGAGGCCGCCGGCTGCGAGACCGTGGCCTTCCCCGTCATCTCCTCCGGCACCTTCGGCGTGCCTCCGGAGGAAGCCGTGGACGCGGCGGTGTCCTCCATCTCCGCGTTCCTGGATGACCACGAGATCACCGTGTACCTGGTGGTGTATTCCGGGGAGATCTTCGCCGTCAGCCGGGACCTGTACGGCCCGGTCGTCGATCATCTGGCCCGGGTGACCGGGTACCGTCCCCCGCAGCGCCCCGTCATGGGGCCCGACAGGGACGATCGCCTCCGGCGGTCCATCCCCGACAGGAAAAAAGAGCCTCTCGGGGAGGACATCGTCACCAAAGGGCCGTTCCGGGATATCGTGGACGCTGCCCCTTTGGAAGCGCCCCGCCCCGCCCCGGAGAGGAAAGAAGCGCGGGATGACGAGGAGATCGCCCGGGAAAAATTCCGCCGGGATATCGAAAGCACCGCCCGGGAAAGAAAAGCCGCCCGGGACAGCGGCATCAGCGAGCGCCCGGCCCGAAGCCGCCCCGCCGCGATGCCGAAGAACGCCCCGGCGCCCCGCCGGCCGGAGATCCTGCCCGGGGCCCCGCCGGCAGCCGCCCCGTCCTCCCTTACCCTGGAAGATCTGCTGCGCGCCATGGACGAGGGCTTCTCCCGCACCCTTTTAAAGCTCATCGACGAAAAGGGCATCACCGACGTGCAGTGCTATAAACGGTCCAATATCGACCGCAAGCTGTTCAGCAGGATCCGCTCCGACCCCCACTACCGCCCCACCAAGCTCACCGCCCTGGCCTTCGCCGTCGGCCTTAAGCTCACCGTGGACGAAACGAACCTGCTCCTGGGGCGGGCGGGATACGTGCTGAGCAACGCCAGCAAATTGGATATCATCGTGGGCTATTTCCTGAACCATCAGCAGTACAACATCTTCGCCATCAACGAGGTCCTCTTCGCCTACGACCTGCCCACGCTTGGGTCGGGGCTGTGAAAAAAGGCCCGAAAAAGAAAGAAGGATACAGACAAGCCAGAGGGCTTGGCTGAGTCCTTCTTTTCTGGTATCATTTAACTGCAATGAAAAACAACACCGAAAGGAATTATACCGCAAAGCAGGGAAGATTGCCAGTGTTTATTGCAGAAAGTCAGGGTTGTTTCATGAAGGATAATCACAAGAAGGGAGAGTACAAGAGGAAGCGTTAAAAGGCGTGAGGTGGGAAGAGCACTGTCAAAAGAGCACAAAATCCCCCCTTGTTGTAAAAAGGAATTTTTTTGAAGTATTCAACTCAGGGGTTTAATACCTTTAAAGATGTATGCCCCCAGTAATTCAAAATCGTCTGCAAGTCTGTCCATAATTTCAGTGTTTGGTCGTTTTATTCCACACTGAATTGATACAAGCCGAAGAATGTTATAGGCAAACTTGCGAATCAAGGC
>JAEEGL010704163.1_pt1 | contig 16114 bp, 20 predicted proteins | sample 9134231 | NCBI WGS metagenome assembly JAEEGL01 (sample SAMN16246548, study PRJNA631951) | gut metagenome | biome: gut microbiome; feature: rumen; material: fiber-attached | host: Bos | place: Iran: Karaj | collected 2018-10
AAGAAAAATGTATTTTAATAGTACTAGCAGGAGATGCCAAAATAAGTAATTCTAAATATAAAGCAACATTTCACGAAAAAGCACATATGCTTAAATTTGATGAAGTAGAAGATATAACTGGCCATCCACCTGGAGGTGTATGCCCATTTGCTATCAAAGATGGACTAGATGTATATTTAGATGAATCATTAAAAAGATTTGAAACAGTATTCCCTGCATGTGGAAGTACTAATTCAGCAATTGAATTAACTATTAAAGAATTAGAAAAATATTCTAATTATAAAGAATGGATTGATGTTTCAGAATATTAAAAAAATAGGTTATAAACCTATTTTTTATTTACCATTTAATATCTATTTTAAATGTTTTAATCATAAAAATATAAAAACCTAAGAACAATCTATATAATCTTAGATTATATAATACTTTCATAATCCATAATTTATTATTAATAAAATTATGTTTGATTATATAAGATATTTTTAAATATTTAGATTTTTTATACTTAGGAAAATGTTTGTTCATAAATATTAAATTATTTAAATAAATTTTCTTAAAATTATCATTTTCATATACTCTATACATTAATGATACACCAAGATGTAAAAAGGCATTAACATCATAATATTCAAGTAATTTTTTATTATTTTCTTTATAATAATCTCTTACTTCAACCATACTCTTATATACACCAGGTATTATTTCTTCTTTAATAGTATTCATAATAGAATCGCTTCTAACCATATAATTAATTAAAAAATCTTGTACAAACGATACTTTAGATGCATTTATGTATAGTAAACTAGCAAATAACATATCATCTAGTACTCTAGGTATATTATTTATTTTATACATGTTTTTAAATAAACTAGCTTTAAATATCTTGTTCCATGGTGCTCCATTTAACATAAGAAGGTTTTCAGGATTTTTATTTATATCAAAATTATATTTACTACTTTTAACCATTTCCTTTGAATAAACTTTTCCAGTAAGTAAATCTATTCTTTTAAAACCACAAACAGATATATCAGAATCATATCTTTTAGCATTGCTATATAGTTTTAATGAATAATCTTCTTCTACATAATCATCAGAGTCAACAAAACCAATATATTCACCCTTAGCTTTCCTAACTCCATCAACTCTACCCTTCCAAACACCTTCATTTTTCTTATCAATAATTATAATTTTATCTTTATAATTATTTTTATATTCTTTTAATATCTTTAATGAATTATCTTTTGAACCATCATTAATACATATTATTTCTATATTAGATAAAGATTGATTCACAAGTGAATCTAAACATTTTTTTAAATACTTTTCAGTATTATAAACAGGAACAATTATAGAAATAGCAATCTTTTTCATAATAAGTCAACTACAATTCCTACTAGAACGCCAATTACATATATAGATAATAAAATAGCAATATTTTCTTTAATATTTTTATTTGATCTAAATAAAACTAATAAACCAACACCACTACCAGGTAATAAACCTGATAATAACAAACCTAAACTAATCATATTATTCAAATATAATTGAGTTATTATTACACTAGCTGCGCAATTAGGTATAAGACCAAATAAACTAAATACATTATAAGATAGAATATTATTACTTGATAAAAATACTTTAATAGCTTCTTCTCCAATAAAATATATTATTAAATTAATACCAATATTAGCAATTAGTATAAAAAGTGAAATACTTAACGCATGTTTAATACTTGGTAATAAAATACCATTTTTATCACAATGACAATGTTCTTTATCACATAAATCATGTATTTCCTCAGATGACATTTTTTTCTTATTACCAACTAATAAATCTATAATAAAACCAAATGTAACACCAACAATTAGTTTAATAGAAATAATTGTTAATATTCTACCTATTTCAACATTTTCACTTAGCATTATTGGCAACATTTCATCACTTGTTGATAAGAATATAGCAATAACAGTACCAATTGTGATAACTTTTTTAGAATACAAATTAGATGCTAAAGCACTAAAACCACATTGTGGAAAAGCACCTAAAATGCCACCTAAAAAAGGACCATATTTTTTATTTTTAGTCAAAATCTTTTCACTTTTAGAAGATAATTTATGTTCTAAATATTCTAAAATTAAAAATGCTAATAATAAATATGGTATTAATTTTAAAGTATCAACAATTCCATCAATAATAACATCTAACATAGGAATTCCTCCAAAAATCTTAAATATAATAACATAAAATACTAAATTATTAAAGTACTATCTTATCTTAGGTGTCCCATTTAATTTTTGACTATTCATCCATATATTCATAACTAACTTATGTGGCAGTACTTTAACAAGAAATCTTTGAAAATTATTAACTCCACCATAACAAGAGATATCTTTTCTATTATTATATAAATCTTTAATTGCTTTTCTTATAACATCAGCAGGATCATACATAGCACTATATTTAATAACTACATCTTGTTTATTTTTCATAACTGCTCTATCAAAGAACGCAGTTTTTGTCCAAAATGGTGTTACTGATAGTACATGAATATCTTTATATTTAAGTTCCTTATTTAATGCCCTTGAATAAGATAATAAAAATGCTTTAGTAGCAGCGTAATCATTAATATATGGTATTGGTTGAAAAGCAGCACATGAAACTATATTCATTATTTTAGAATTTTTCTTCATATATGGAAGTGTATAATCTATCATACTAACGGGAGCTTTTACATTTAAATCAATCATATTTAATTTAGTACTTAAATCAATATTTTCACTATGATCAAATATTCCAAAACCAGCAGCATTAACAAGAATACTAACACTAACATCAGATTTATCAATTTTATTTTTATATTTTAATAAATCTTCTTCTTTTGTTAAATCTAATTCAACTGGAACAATCTTATCACTTATTTCATTTTTTATTCTTTTCAATACATCTCCACTTCTTGCGATTGCCCAAATTTCATCAATATTTTTTTCAATGTTAATAATTTGTTTAATAAATTCCAAGCCCATACCAGATGATGCTCCAGTAACAACTATTATTTTTTTCATATTATCTCTCCTAACATAATTAAATTATAACAAAAAAAGAAAACAATTTAATATGTTTTCTATTTTCTTTTTAATGAATAATCATTAAAATCTACCACTTCTAATTGTCTTTCATATTCTTCACAAGCAACAACATCATTTTCAGCTTGAATTTTAGCTTCATCCATTAAAACTCTATTATTCTTATCAAAGAAATGATTTTTATATACTTTAAAAACCTTACTTTCTACAAGACTTTTATTTAATTGTTCTCTATTTAATGTAGCTTCAAATCTCGTGTTATAAATATCATATACAACTTTTGCATTTAGTGGTTTACCATATATATCATATTCTGGTTTAACTTCTTTTCCACTTCTTATATCAGAATATGGAAATACTATTCTATATAATTTACTAGAAAATGTTTCATAATATCTTGTTGATTCTTCTACAAGATAAACCCTAGTAACAAAATAACCCATTACATTTGTTTCCTCTTCATCATTAAATGAAACCATTCCTGGCTTTACTAAGCATCCAATCGCATATTTAGTTTGATAACCTTCCATAATAAACCCTCCTATTTACTTAAAGTTCTTCTTTTATCTTTTTCAACTAAATCTTGAATATAATTATAAATATATCTTTTAGATACATCCAATTCTTTTAACTTAATTAATTCTTTTCTTAATTTTTCAAATTCTTTTTTAATTTGAGTCGTTCTACTAGATACTCTATTATTTTTTATATCTTCAAAATTTATACTATCTTCAGGATCTTCAGGCATAAAATTTTTACTAACATAATATATTATTCCCTGACCACCATGATAACCAATCTTATAAACTTCACTATTATATTTTATGTTGTAAAACTCACCAAAATCAGTAGAATAAAACTCTAAATAATTATCATAAGCATACTTATCAACTATATCAAATAATAATCCAAGTTTATTTATATTTTCTTTATCTTCTTCAGATATATCATCTTTTTTAATATCATCAGTATCAAAATTAATATTTTTATTAACATAAGATTTTAACCAGTTCATATAATCATAATTTGAAAGTATTTCTTTTTTAACTTCTTCTCTCTTTAATAAGTTGCAAACAATATCATCCATTATATAAAACCTCCATTATTTCATTAATAATCTCAAAGTATTATCATCTTTCCTACCATTATAATATTTATTAATTACTTTCATAAATAAATCATTTGATTTATCTACTTCATTAAATAATGTCATACAAGATAACAATTTTAAATTATCTGGATAACCCATTATATAATCTATATTATCATTTTCAAGTAATAATAATTCACTAGTTATTTCCAATAAATGTTTTTTTAAATAGTCATTATTGTAATATTCTTTTGCTTCATCTATTCCATCAATACCATAATATTCAGCAGTAGAACTTCTACCAAGACCTTTTAATTGTGGAAAAATATACCATATCCAATGACTTCTTTTTCTACCATTTTTTATTTCATTTAAAGCAATTTCATAACTATCTTCTTGTGCATTTATAAATCTTTCTAAATCATACATAATAATACCTCTTAATTAATAATATCATAATTGAATTATTTTTTAACTAATTTCATAGTTTCGTAATCAATATTATTAACATATATAAATCTATTTCTGAATAATCCTTCATCTCTTACAAGAATATCTATATCTTTTAAAAATTTTTCATATTCTTTATCTTCAAAATACATTTTTTTAGTAGCATAACCACCATTACCAAATTTATTAGCAATATGTTTTCTTGAATCTTCAATAATATCATCAATATTTAAATTACTATTATGTGTAATTCTATAACTATATGCTCTTTCTAAAACAGAATCAACAGAAGTGTTTCTATCGGCAGAAGAAACTATTTTACCATATATACTTCTTGGTTCATTTTTATTACTTGCTCTATGATCTTCAATAGCCTCTTTCATTATAATCATTTCATCAGGAAAGAAAAAAGCTTTTAAATATCCATCATTAAATAATGCCTTAGCAGATAATATTTCATGATTATCTTTATCAATGTGATGTGCTATATCGTGATATGCAGCAATTGTATAAACCATGTTATTATCTATTTTATTTATTTGGCTAGCAAAATCTAAACTTCTTCTTATAACATATATAATATGATTTATATCATGACCTTTATCATTTTTCTCATATATAGGAAATACATAATCTCTTATATATTCCATTAATTCTCTATTAATATACATACATTATTTCCTAACCAGTTTCCTTTCATTATAGAAACTTCTAACATTAACATCATTAAAGAAACCAATTAAAATATTATAATAACTTGCCTCAACATTGTTTTCTTTTAATTCTCTACAAAAATTTAAAACATCTTCATATGTATGAAATATAGCAGGTGTCATAAATTCAATATAATTATTACATCTATTTATAACACTTCTTGCTTGTATATTTCTAGAATCTCCTCTTCTAAATATTGTATTACCAGTATAATCAAATGGTATATGTGTAAAATATTCTTCTATTTCTGGTGAATAAAAAAGCGGATTAATTTTAAATATTATTTTATGATATTTTCTATCAATATCATCGCCATTAAATATTTTACTAGCATATTCATTTTCATATGAAACATCCTCTTCTATTAAAACCTTTGATTTTTTAAAAATCTCTTCACTATCAACAAATAAATACTTACATTTGCTATCTATATTCATTTTTAATTCCCCCTTAAAAATATAAGTTAAGTGCTATTTATAATAACATATAACACTTTTTTTATCAATAAAAAAAGAGTCCTAAGACTCTTTAAATACATATAATTTTCCATCTGTATCAAAGAATAAAAATTCTCTTAATTCTGTTATTACAATCGCAGATGAATATTCAGAATTTTTCTCTTTTAATGTTTGAATTTGATATACTTCAGGAACATAGAACTTCTTAAGTCCATTCTTAACATCAGTTAAGTAACTATTTTTATCACTTATTTCATTCTTAGAGAAACTTCCATATAATATGTTATTATAATCAACTAATATAACAATAATATAATTATTTTTATTTTCTATAAGAAGATAATCTTCATATGTATTACTTAATGTAACCTTAGAATTTGTTTTATTATTTCTAAATTCTATTTCATCACTCTTACCATTTGCTACAAGAGTAAAATCATATTCATTTGGTTTTTCTTCGACAGTTTCATTTATCTCTTCATTAACACTCTTTAAACTGTATTCAGAAATTCTACTATATGATCTAACATATTCAGATGGGAATTCTTTATTTTCATAAACTGGACATATTCTATATTTGTCCATATCAGCTGGTTCTGGTAACAATAATAATACTGATAAATATATTACTACTCCAATTACAGCCAAGAAATTAGCTGGTTTTTTATCTTTTTTATCATAAAGATCTGTTTTTCTATACATCCAGAAACATAAGAATAAATATGCCCCAACTAATACCAACCCTGAAACTATATTATAAGCAATTATTGCTGGTGTTGCTTTTCCACCAACATAACAATCAACTAATTCTTTATTTTCAGAAAGCATTAATGTAAAATCCCATAAAGAATGTGATAATACAACAAGCCAAATATTTTTAGTTTTATAATATACTAATGCAAAAAATGTCCCAACTGCAGTTGCATTTAATACTTGAACAACGGTATCAATAAAACCTTGAGTATCACCAATATTCATAAAATGAGTAAACCCAAATATTAATGATGAAAACAAAATTGATAAAATAATACCTTTTTTAGTATCCGAATATCTTTCTAAAAATTCATTTAAAAGCCAACCTCTACATAAAAATTCCTCAGTAATGCCAACAAAGAAACATAACAATGCTAAATTTATAATAGCAAAAATATCAACAGGACCATCAGAATTTACAATATTTCCTATACTAGCCAAGAAAAATACACATGATAGTATAAACAGCGGCAAAATATAATGAAAACTTGTACCAAAACTTTCTCTTTTTTGAGTAAAAATATATTTATTTTTAAATAAAAGTAATATTACTAATACAATACCAGCCCATAATGCTTCAAATACAAAATCTTTTCCATATTTAGCATAATCTATACTACCAGTTAAAAATGAGGCTACTTGTGTTTGTATAATTAATAAAACAATAAAAACAAATATCATTCCAACAAAATATAAAAATATACTACTTTTACTTTCCACTGGTTTCATCTCACCATTGAATTCAGTTTCTTCTTTATTTACCTTTTTCTCCTCCATAATATTCTCCTTTCCTACTATTATCTATAATAAGTTTAACATAAAAATAAAAAAGTAGATATAATTATCTACCTTTTTTTAAATAATATAATCTTAAACTTTTACCACTTTTATCATTATTAAATATAAAATCATCAATAGAATCTAAACCACAATATTTTCTAAAAATAGAACTTCTTCCTAGTTTTCTCAAAGCTTTTCCTTCTCTTTGTCTAACATTTTCATGAGTAACACCAAGAATTTCTGCTATTTGTCTATATTTCATTGGTTCACAATCGAAACCAAATCTACATTTTATAATAAATAATTCGGTATCACATAATAAATGTTGACTCTCAATAAGAGGCATTAGTTGAGATAAAAACATCTTATCTATTACCCTTTCATAATCATCTCTATTATCAGGAATTACATTAATATATTCCTCTTCTTCTTTCCCTTCTTCATTAGTTGAATAAGGTTGATTTAAGGAAACAGGATTCATAATGAATCTAGCTATTTTAACTTTATTTAATGGCAATTCTAATTCTTCAGCTATAATTTCATCAGTTGGTTTAATACCGTATATTTTTTCATAGTTAAATATAAATCTCATTACTTTTCTATAAATAGTAACCATATAATTAGGAATTGTAATAAGTCTAGTATCTTTATCCATATTTTTTAATATATAGTTCTTTATCCAATAAAAAGCATAAGTACTAAATTTAACACCTTTTGTATTATCATATTTATCTATAGCTTTCATAAGACCCATATTAGCATTTTGAATTAAATCCATTAAATCTAAATCATCACGACCATTTTTATAATGTTTAGCCAATCTATATGCAAGTCTTAAATTTGATTCGATTAGTATTCTTTTAGCTTCTTGATCACCACAAGAAACTCTCTTACATATTTCTCTTTCTTCTTCTACAGTTAATAATCTAGTGAAATCTAGATCTCTAAAATAATAATTTAAACTATCTTCTTCTTTAAAAGGACCTTCATCATAATATAATTCATTATTTTCAAAAGGAATATTATGTAAATCACAATAAATATTTGCTAATATATAATAATTATCATATTTCAAAAATCTCTTATTATATTTACTATTAATAATAACTTCCATCATTTTACTAACTTTATCATTTTGAATTAATTCATATGCATTTTCAAATGATAATAAACCATTATCAATATATGATAAGTATTTTTTTAAATTAGTTAATTGATTTTTTATATCACCATCATCAAAATAAGAATTAATGACATTAAATAATTCTTCCATCTCATTATTATTCATATTTTCTCCCCCTTTAAAAAACGCATAAGATTATATCATTTTTTATGCGTTTTTACAAGTAATCATTTAATTAATTATATTTCTTATATAATTTTCTAGTTGCTACATCTACTCCATCATTTAAACAATCTGTATTATATTGAATAGCAGCTTCTTCATATTCAACATATGGTGAATCAGTTTTAGATGTAATAGTTCTATGTTCTTTTTCAAATAAATCACTTTCATCTTTAAGAATAACTATTTCATCTTTAGAATCTTCTAAATTCTTATATATTGCAAATAATCTAAAATCATTAAACGAATGAGATAATATATGATATTCTCCATTTTTTTGAACGTAACCAACAAAGCCTTTTCCTAAACAATAATAAATATTACCACTATCTATTTCTTCAATCATTTCATCATTGCTTTTCAAAACGAATTTTCTATTTTCCTCAGTATCATATTCTAATAATTCTAAATATCTTTTAACAGTTTCATTTTCTTTTAATCTTTCAAGTTCCATTAAAGCATCTTTTATTTCCATCTTTTTTAATATTAATTCTTCTAATAATCTGTCTTCCATAATAAAACTCCTTTAAGTGCATATTAATATAACATCATATAATAATAAATTCAATATTTATAATAAAATAGTTTAGATAAAATCTAAACTATTTATTTTTATATTTAAACAATACAGATGGTCTATGACCCTCACCAGTTTTCATTTTCTCTGTTTTCTCTACTTTACCAGCAATTATTCTTCTAAAAGCAGGATCAAGTAATTTTTTACCCAAAATAACTTCATATACTTGCTGTAATTCTCCTAATGTAAAATAATCACCCATCATATTAAATACAATATCGGTATATGAAATCTTATTTTTAAGTCTTTCCATACCAGAAACAATTAACTTAGCATGATCAAACGATAAATCGCTACTAACTATATTAAATTTATATCTATCTGTTGTTTTCTCTTTTAACTTCTTTTCAATAACAAACTTTAATTGTTCATTTCCATTATCAAGAATAATATGATATCCATTCTCATCTTCTAGATTAATAATATTAAACCATGAAGCATCTTCATATAATGAATCATTTAATTTATTTTTATCAACCAATCCCATATAAGAAATACTAATAACTCTACATCTAGGATCTCTATCTAAATCATCAAATGTATATAATTGTTCTAAAAAAATATCTTTAAGATTTGTTTCTTTTTCTAGTATTCTTCTAGCTGCTTCCTCACTTGTTTCACTATTATTAATAAATCCACCAGGTAAACACCACTTATCTTTATAAGGATAATTATGTCTCTTAACAAGTAAAACACTAAAATATTTTTTATTTAACTTTCTATAACTATCTTTATTACCATCAGAAACACTAAACAATACAACATCACTAGTCGCAGATAATTTATCATATTTTTTATCATCATAATTTTTTAAAAATTCTTCTTCACTATTATACATAAGATCACCTATAACAATTCATAAAATTTATTCATCAATTCATCAACAATAAACATTTTACATTCTAATCTTTTTTTATTAGGACATATTATTTTATTATCAATAAATTCATCAGTTTTAGAATTATAAATAGTTGTATATATTTCATTATTAACTCCACCAGGATTAAATTCATCAAATCTATTTATCATTCCACTAATACCTATTCCATATGTACTACCTGTAAATTCACTTATACATTTAGCCATTTCATGAGTAGTTTCAAAACTATATACACTATATTTATCTATTGTCTCTTTTTTAACACCCATTTTTATTTTATATTCATTTGAATAGGTAATCGCAGAAAATTTAAGCACATTTGATGATCCATCTACATTAGTTATAGATGTTGCAAAATATCCCGCGGTACATGATTCCATGCTTGAAACAGTCTCTTTATTTTCAATTAGTTTATTAACAACTTTTTCGTTCATGAACATACCTCCTTAATTCAAATATAGTTTCTTCTTTCTTATATATTCTATAATTTTTTTATCTAAATATCTACTTATTAAATCATTATTATTGATATTATTTCTTATCATTGTACTAGAAATATTTAATTCTGGAGCCTTATCAAGAATAATATATTTATCTTTTTTATTTAATTTATTTAAATAATATTTAATATCAATACCATTTCTATTATATATTACAAGATTATACTTAAGCAACTCTTCATAGTTCTTCCATTTATCAAAACTTACAATGTTATCAGCACCAATAATTAAATATAACTCTTCATTTTTATATCTTTTACTTAATTCTCTCATTAATTCATATGTATATTGTAAATTAGATAATTCTTCTTCAATAACTATTTTGTCATTTTCATACATTTTTAACATATCAATTCTATATTTTAAATCTAATAAATTTTGTTTACCCCAATAACCACGAGTAGATACAACTAATACTTTATCAACTATATTTTTACTTAATACATATCTTATTATTTTAATGTGACCTTTATGAACAGGATTAAAGCTACCAATATATATACCAAGTTTCATTTTCTAAGCACCTTTCTGTTAGATTTACTTTTAAATTCTAATTCAATACCTTGAAATTCTGCATCATACCATTCATATAAATAACTTTCATGAAGTACTCTATTTGTTTTAATTTCAAATTCACTTAGTTCATAATCATCAAAATTAAGTAATTCAATAAATACATTTTTTACTTCTTCTTCAGATAAAAACATATCAACATTTATCTCTTTATTTAAAACACTAGTAATATCAGAATAATAAAATATAGTATACTTTACATCACTTTCCCAAGGTCTATCTCCCTCAATATATGTTGACTTCGAATAAACTTTAATAACCTTATTTAATATATTAGAATAATATGTACTTAATAAATCTAATGCTTCTTCTTTACTAATTTTTACTTTAATCTTATCCATTTTTATTCACCCCTATCTTTTATAAAATGGTGTATTAAATTTATGAAGAGAATTATTATGTAATTTCATAATTTTCTCTTTAACTCCTTCTTCTACTTCTTCATTATTGATAACTTTAGCAATATCTTTATATGTAACACCTAATTTATCTTCATCAGACATATCACTTAAACCATCACTCGGTGTCTTAAATAAAACTTTTTCTGGAACTTCTAGATATTTACCAATTTCAATTACTTCATCAACAGTATAATCATTTAAAACTCCAATATCATATGTAGAGTCTCCACCTTTTGTAAAATAGCCAACATATAATTCACATTTATTACTAGTACCAGCTACAATATATGTTCCACCTTTAATAGCAGAATACAAAGCAGCTAAATAATATACACTTGACATTCTAAGTCTTGGTTTAATATTAATATTACTATTTTTAAGATTTTCTTCAGAAAATACACCTATTTTGTTAATTTCATATATAAATTTATCATAAGTTTTAGTAAGATCTATATTAATTAATTCAAAACCATATTTATCAGAAATAAGTTTAGCATCACTTTTATCTTCTTTTTTAGAATGACATGGTAAAGTCACACCTAGTACATTTTCACAACCTATAGCTTTACAAAGAATCGCAGCTACAACTGCAGAATCTTTACCACCACTTATTCCTAATACAGCTCCTTTAAGATTATTCTTTTTATAATAATCTTTAATAAAATTTATAATATTATTTGCTTCTTTCTCAGCATTAAATTTTTTCATTATTTATCACTTCCTATCTATTTAATATAATTTTTCATTTTACATAAAGTTAATTTTGTATTAGAACCACCGATATAACCCATCTTTTCTATTTCTAATAGTTCATCATAAGTAAAAGTCATATATTTAATTATTTCATTTTCACCTAACTCTTGATCATATTTTTTTACTGCGTCTAATGCTAAAAATGAATGATTAAATGCTTTACTTACTCCTTCATCTTGATAATATGAATCTAAATGTATAAATTTATCACTTGAATATCCTGTTTCTTCTCTGAATTCCCTAATAGCTGCTTCAAGAGGAGTTTCTCCCTTTTCTATATATCCAGCAGGAAATGAAACAGCAACACCTTGCTTTGTAAATACTCTTGGCTCAATCGTTACTAAAAACTCTTTAGTATCTTTATCTTGAGCAGCAATCATAACTGCAGAACCATCTAAGTTATTTTTAAGTAATTGTTCTCTTGGAATAACTCTTCCATTATTTAATGTAAATAAATATGGAACACTACTAATAAATCTTTTTTTAGCATTATTATTAATTTCTTTTTTAACAGTTTTTAATTCTTCAATATACTCCATTAATAATTTTAATTTTTCTTCTCTCATTTTTTCCTATAACTCCTTATCATTTCACCTTTAAAATTAGCATATTCTTCAGTACCATCTACAAAATATCCATGAGGATTTAACAATCTTTTTACTTCAGGATAAATAGTTTTCATTTGATTTTCTAAATATTCTTTCTTCTCAAATATACTAGGATCTTTATATACTAATTCTCCGTCTTTAAATATCTGTTTTTGTAATAGAACTAAATTATAATTATCTATTGTAGTACTTTTTATTAAATCATTCAAACTAACAATTACCATTTCCCTTTCATTTATTTCTTCATTATATCTAGTCATTATATCAGCTATAGCATAACCACTATTCTTATCATATGCTCTATATAATTTTTTAAAATCAGGATTTACTATTTTAATAATATCTTCACTTACTTTAATTTTAGGAATTAATTTATCATTTTCAATAATAGCAACTTCTTTATATACAGCTCCCATTCTTCCTTCTGGCTTAGAAATATTATCACCAACACCCAAACTATCAAATTTAGCACCTTGATGTACTAACGATTCAATAGTATCAGCAGTTAATCCATTACTTAAACAAATTTTAGCATTTTGATATCCAGCTTTATCTAACATCTCTCTTGCTTTCTTAGATAAATATGCAAGATCACCAGAATCAATTCTAATACCAATATTATTAGTATTCATATTATGTTCTTTCATATAATCAAATGTTTTAATAGCATTAGGAATTCCACTTCGTAAAGTATCATATGTATCAACAAGTAATGTAGCATTATTTGGATAAGCTTTAGCAAATGCAATAAAAGCATCTAATTCATTATCAAATGATTCTACAAAACTATGAGCCATTGTTCCTAGTGCTTTAATACCCAACATATCAGCTGCTAGAACATTGCTAGTACCATCACAACCAGCCATAATACCATATAATGATGAATCAATTGCTGCTTCTATTCCATCAGCTCTTCTAGCACCAAATTCCATTACTTTTACATTTTCAGGAACAGATTCAATTATTCTTCTAGCACCAGTAGCATGCTCCATAGAACCATTAATCATTGAAAGAATTGCTGTTTCAATTATTTGAGCTTCAACAATTGGAGCCTTAACAGTAATTAATGGTTCATTTGGAAATACAGGAGTACCATCAGGAATAGCATATATATCACCAGTAAATTTAAAATTTTTTAAATAATTTATTAGTTTTTCACTATATCCATTCTTTTTAAAATATTCTATATCCTCAGGACTAAATTTTAAATTTTTAATATAATCTATTACTTTATCAAGACCAGCCATAATGGCATAACCACCATTATTTGGAACTTTTCTAAAGAATACATCAAATACACCAATAGTATTACTTTTATCATTTAATAAGTATGCATCTGACATAAAGAATTCATAAGCATCACTCATCATACTGTAATTTCTAGCATTTCTTTCATAATTATTCATTTCTAACACCTACCCCTGCTTGCTTCATTAATTTTAAACTCATTTCATTGTATTCTTCTCTATTATGTAAAGGACTATCATATGTCTCAATAGCATTCTTATCTACAATTACATCTACATTCCTATCATTTTGATCAAAATAATTAGTTAAAGGAATTGCTAAATTTAATACACAAATATCAGAACAACAACCAGTTATTAATACTTCTTTTAAATTTTTCATTTGTTCAATATCATTTATAAATCCAGGAGCATACATAGTACTTGTTGAATTCTTTTTATATAATAATCCATAATTAATATATTCAATTAATTCATCAATCACTTTAGACTCTTCAGTTTCCTCTAAACAATGAACAGGATATTTTTTAAATTCTAAACTATCCTCTTTATGAGTATCACAGATAAAACCTAATCCTTCATCATCTTTAATAATTTCATCTACATATTCTTTTATTTTAGGTGTTATATGATTTATATATGGATCAGCCATATTTCCACTTTTAATAAATCCATTAACCATATCAACAACAAGTAATAACTTTTTTATTTCTTCTTTTCTTTTCATATTATTCATCCTTTTCTAATTCTTTTAAAATATATTCATATGCTTTATTAATACTTTTCTTAAAATTATTACCTATATCAAAGTATTTAATATTATATTTTTTACATTCATCTCTAGCCTCAATACTATAATCAATACCAATTTGAATATATTCTTTTAGTTCTTCATCATCTAATTCACTACTCCATAATTTTTGATCACTTTTTCTAATAAATTTAAATTTATCTTCTATTTTTGTATTTGCGTAACCTAGAAATACAATAATAGTGTTTTCTAAATGTTCATTATAAATATCTACTGGATAAATATGACAAGTATCAATAACATAATATTCTTTATCTTTTACAATATCAGAAGCATTTTCATTTATGATAGTCTTAATCAAATGAGACATATGAGGACTAACTTTTCTCCAATCATCCTTATATCCATCCCAGAAATTTCTATCAATTCCTCTTTTAATAGAATCCATTTTATAATGAACAAAACCTAATTTTCCAAACATTAATGATAATGTTGTTTTACCACTTCTCGATGGTCCAGCAATAATAATATGTTTCATTTATATCACTCCTATTCATTTAATTTATTTCTTTCTTTATTTAATTTAGTCCAGTTTATTAAACCTATAACAGCCATAATTAAGTAAATACTTTTTTTAGTTAAATAAACTAGATCAAAATGAACTATATACATCGCTACCGCTATAATATCAGTAATAATCCACCATACATATTGTTCTTTATATCTAAGCATTTCTAGTATTACAGCAATAATACCAATACTTAATGTAAATGCATCTAACCAAACTACATTTCCACCTAATCTTTTTAATATAAATTGATATATAATAGCTCCAGTAACAATTACAATTGTAATAATTACATTTTGTTTAACAGTTAATTTTTTAGATTTAGTTTTTTCTGTTAAAACTTCATCTCTATGTTTACTCCATACATACCAAGAAATAAAATTGATTGGTAAATAGAATAAAACCTCTAAAGCAAATGTTCCAAATATTTTTTGATAGTATAAGAATATTGCATATACTATTGTATTTACTGTTGCAAATACAAAATTTGATATATTTGCTTTTGCGCAAAAGAATATACATAATATTCCACAAATTGCACTAATAAAATTAATTATTGTTAACCATAAAGGATTAGTGCTTC
>JAEEGL010817335.1_pt1 | contig 16114 bp, 8 predicted proteins | sample 9134231 | NCBI WGS metagenome assembly JAEEGL01 (sample SAMN16246548, study PRJNA631951) | gut metagenome | biome: gut microbiome; feature: rumen; material: fiber-attached | host: Bos | place: Iran: Karaj | collected 2018-10
GTCGAGGATGTAGAGGGGAGAATCTTTGTTAATTTTGACGATGGAATTGTAAACGCCACGAAGCTCAGACTTCTTATGTGTATCGTATGGCGAATTAGTCTTATCCGCATACGTCGACATATAGAAGTTATGAATATTGTTTAGAATAGCAATATCGTGTGCCATAACGTCTGCCCCCTCCTTTCTTCCATGAATGTGTGGCAGCTCCCATCTGCTTTGAACCCTGTATCCATCAGGATTTTTGCCAAAACAGATAACGCCTGTAACTAAAAATGGAGACACTTCTAGTGCTAGTAACCCATTTATAGTTACCTAAAACATATCACCGTTGTAAAAGGGGTGTCAATAGATTTTTTGAAAAAAATTACGAATTATGTAAATCAGACAAAACGCAGCCGCAAAATTATACAATATTACCCGTATTAAGCAATGCCTCGCGTAAAGAAGGATCGCAGGCATAAATATATAATCCCTTCATCGCTCTGGACAACAGAACTCCGACCTCGTTTGCGATAAGCTTGGAATATAGTGATTTTTCCTCCGGAAGACCACCCTGATGTACCAACTGTCCGCTCTTTGTTTTGATAAAACCGATCCCTTCACTTGAGGAGTACGTCACTGAAGGACCCAGGATCACACCGGCATAGTTTAAATCAAACCCCTGAATATCATGGTAGGCTCCCACCTCATCCGGCTTACTTTGAAAAGTCCATTCCGCCTTTTCCATCGCATCACTGTCACCGGTTGTATGCCATCTGAATGCCGTTCCTTCAATTTTAATTGTAGCACAACTTGTTTTTTCTTTATAATAAGGCCAGTCAAAGGTCGCAAGCAGACAGGAAGGTTTCTCACGGTCTGCAATTTCATTTTTCATGTCCGATATGTTTTTATATATCCGTATCTCATATCCGGTATCGTCGATATACGAAACATATCCGTCCTGATCTAACGCTACGCCGCCCGTAACAGGGCTGTGTATTCTGCTTCCCAAAGTGCATAATGATTTTAACCATTTACGTGTCACATCAGCACACTTAACCCTCATTTGGCCGGATAGTTCAAATACAGTAACAGGTATATTCTTCAGTTCTTCAAACTGTTCACGGATGCCTTCTGCTATACCATATGCATTATTCCATTCCCAGCATTTGCCGTTTTCTACAAACTGCCCGGGATCAAAAACAAGTACCGTCACTTTTGCTTTTTTTACAATTCGGGGCAGTTGTGCTGCCGACGCACCCATGCCACCACGTGAATAAAGAAGATGACCTTCATCTACCAGAACTATGTCAGGCTTCTGTACTTCCTTTTCAAAGCTATTGATAAAACTCTCTGCCTTCCATATAAGTTTGTTACTTGTAACTGTTTTCCTTCCAAGTTTCCAGGCATCTGTCATCGAATAATAGGTTTTGTACAGTTCGCTGTGATTAACTATTAATCTGCAATCAATACCGTCCAAGAGCAGGTCAAAGAAAAGACTGGAAAGCAGCACAGTCTTGCCGGTCCCCGCTCCTCCGCATATCACCACAAGAGAATGGTCGGCTTCGTCTTTTTCATTGTTACCGATTATGAGTTGTTTTATCTCTTCTTCTGATCTTTTCTGCTCTGAGGTCAGTTCCATCAGAGGCGAAGCCATAAAAACCGCTTCCTTTTGTATATCCGCAAGAGATCTGAATAAATCTTTGTTTTTCCCATGCAAGATATTCACTATATTATTGAAAATGTCATATGTAAGTTCCTTGTTGCTGTATTCTCCCTGTTCGTTGGTTCTTCCGTTCTTCGCCGTTTCGCCAAAGATCGTGTACTGTATAAGTCTGTTCTCCAGATCCAGTGTCATCGACTTGTTAAACTGTGGATGAGCAAATACGATCATACTTGCTTTGTCCGCATTCTTACCTTTCGTGATACTGATCCAATGTCGTTTACTCCCATGCCAGCCGGCGTTATCCGTCCATTCTACTCCGTCAAATTCAGGTGTGATGAATCCCGAATTACTCTCCTTATTGTTCAGATGCTGCCATGTTCTTTCGATGATATCGTTTGTCTCCCCAACATATGTGCATTTCTTTCCGTTTTCTGTCCAGATATGCATATACACCACAGGGTAGTTTAAAAACTGTGTTTTTCTTTCTGTCGCATGTTTCCTGAATTCTTCTTCCCATCCGGAAACCGTCATAGGAATATCTATATACTCAGGTTCCAGGTCATCTTCAAGATTCTGAGGCTTTGGATCTTTTTCCGTTTCTTTGATACCGTCAACCGGATAACCGTTTTCTTTAAGGATCCTGATCATATGATTCGTGAATCCTGCTGCCAGATATTTGTTATTGTAGTTACACTGCTCATTGTCCCTGCTGTTACTGATATTAAGTCCTGCCTCCTCAAAAAGCGCGATTAGCCTGTCTTCTATATCAAGACACAGAGATTTGTTCATATTGATATCGCTGAAGTAAAACGATACACACTCACGTCCGCTTTCCATTGCGGATTTCCAGTCATTATGCCACCCGTTTTCGTCTTTATCATGCTGATCGGTACGCTTCACCAGGTTGATCGTCTCTCCGACATAGTACCTCCATGAACCGTCTTCCCTTCTCCATGTGTGAATATATACCACCGGATAATTAAGCAGTATATCCGCATCTTCGGATGATTTTTTTATTCTGATATCCTTTCTGACATGATTGCCAAGGTATCCTGCGACACCTGCCTTGCCTGTCAGTACTATCTTATGCTCTATCATCACGTTTCCTTTCAGACTTGTGACTATACCGGGAATTATATCTCAGTCACTCTCAGACGTATCCGTTCTCCAGGACCTGCATCCTTATATGAAAATGAAATAAGTTCTGAATTAACTTTATCTTCCGGCACGTCAAACAGTCTGCTTACGGCCGACTTATACGCGGTTATCTGCGGTGAATACTTGCCACGAAGTCTTGCGATGAAAGAATCCTCGTCAGGATATGCTTCGTCATCGTCGGATTTATAATCTATGACAAAATAGCTTCTGTCATTAAGTTCTGCTACAAGGTCAGCGTTTCCGTGCATCCATACAGGCGCTTTGTCAGGAGTGCCTGATATGCTGTCCTTTTCTTCCGCCGTGATCATATATGAAAACGGCATTTCCGTATAGATCTTAACCGCATTTTGCTTTATATCGGAAGCCTTAAACCACCGGCCGAATGCCATAACGGCATCTGTCATGAATCGCACATAATCTTCCCGTTCATTTTCCGGTATATCTTCCGCATTCTCATTCATCGCCTGCCTGATGCACGCCGGGATAAGCTGTGAGGAATCTATTCCAAGCTTAACAGGATCACAATCCCACCTGCTTACAACAAGTTCAAATGTCCTGTGCATCACATTTCCGATTATGTTTCCGACAGGTCTTCCTGATCCTTTTTCAATATCATTCACAACCTTATACGCCTTGTCGTCTTCATAATCGCTCGGACTTTCGGACTTAAATACCGGTACCGATAACTCCCGTCCTCTACTGTCCGCCCGCGCCAGGAATTCCCCACCGCTTTCGGGGATAACGGTATTTTCATTACCATCTGTCTCCTGCGCATCGTCTTCTTCGTATTCCGAAACGATATTTTTGACAGAAGGCAGAGCACTTAATCTATAGCCGTCACAAAACATGTTGCCCGGATACTTGTTATAACGGTCCATGAAAACAAACGCCTGGCGGGCTCTGGTGACAGCGACGTATTCAAGTCTTATTTTTTCGCTTTCATCCTCGCGCATGGCTTTATCGATCAGCGCAGTATCGCCTCCGTATGCCGTCCATTCCGTATTAATCCAGTTGTCCTTACGGTACCCGACGCTCGGATAAAACTCTTTCCCGGTCCTGTATGCTCCGGCTTGGAATGATCTGCTCTCAATACGGTTGGTCCAGATCACGATATTGCCCTCGAGACCTTTGGCTTTGTGAAGATTCATAAAACGGACAGCGTCAGGATCTGCAGACAAATGAAGTTCATGCTCCACGATAGTATTTACATATTCATACATCGCTCTTAATATGTCGCCACGGTTTCCGTCAGTTTCCCGGGTTATCTTTTCCGTCATCTGGATGATCTTCTGCCTTATATCAGTAACGCGATATGAAGGTATCACACCGTCACCATGCATATACAGTTCCGGCCTGGCCGCAAGATACTCCATACATCCGTAAGCGGACATTTCCCGTGTATCCTCCCGGATCATCTCAAGGAGCTTTTCGGCCTTTACTCTCTTATCCGAGACCACATCCGATATTGTTTCGATCGCGCCTGTGATACTTCCACGGTCATACGGACAGGTAAGATAGGCATAGAGTCTTATGAAGGAATTGACCGCATTATCCATGCTTATATTTTTCTTGCTGTCTGTTACAACCGGAATGCCGTATTTATGAAATGCATCCTCATAAAGGCCCATCCCCGTGGTATTCATACTAAGTATCAGAAAATCAGAGTACCGGATACTTCTGAAGATCACATTCCCGTTAACGTCACGATCGGCTATCTTATATCCGCCGCCTGTAAGCTGCTTTATCAGCTTGCATACCGAAACTACATCTTTATCTATATATCCCTTATATGTGGAAGCCTCGGGCTTTTCATACATATAAACCCCGGCAAACAGTTTATCCGGCAGTCCGGTCCCGGGAAGAGGATTTCTTACACTCATCGGGATATACGGACGTCCCGGCGTTATATCTTTGGAGGAAAAAGCTGTATTTACCCAGTCGATCAGCCGTTCATTTGAACGGTAGTTGTCAGACAGTTCAAGAACATACGCATTATCCAGTCTGCTCATGCGCTCTCTGGTCTCGAAATAAACCTCAGGTTCAGCCCCTCTGAATCTGTATATTGACTGCTTCGGATCTCCCACCACGAACAGGGCCCCGTCACGAAGCTTATCCGGATCATCCCGATCCGAAGCGATCAGTCTGATGAATTGTTCCTGTACATGATCCGTATCCTGGAATTCATCCACATAGATATATTTAAACTTCTGCCCGAGAAATGCCCTGATCGCAGGTTTCTCCGAAACAAGTTCAAGAGTCCTTTCAAGCAGCATGTCATTGGTCAAAAGCCCGGTATTGAATCTTTTCTTCCACGCTTTTTGAGCCTCTTTGGCATATGTTATATATGGTCTGTAGAGTTTATTGCCATATCTGATATCTATCTGCTTGATAGAATCTTGCATCGATTCAAGATACGAACGAAGTCTGATATCCGCTCCCATCTGCGCAGCTTTATGAGATTCCTGATCTTGCTTGTCGGTTATGCCCAGCATCTCCATCTCAGCACCGGTGATAGTCTTGATCACAAAGCTTTTCGTATCAGGGAAGGTAGAAAGGATCTTTAGTTTCTCCCTTAATTCTCCGACAGAAAGGATATCTCTCAAGCTCCTTCCGTGCGATGTAAGACAGTCATTCTCAACCTCCGAAAGCGAGCTGTACGTCCTTCCGTAGAAGTTATTAACGGTCGTAATGATGTCCGATGAAATCTTATCAATTACGGGTGCAAGTTTTTCAAGAGCCTCTTCCCCGGACAGATCCGGAAGCGCCACCTTTATCTCATAATCAGCTGGAACGCTGTCAATCTGTACCGCCAGATTTTTAATTCTTTCCGTGACGCCGCTCCTGTATTTTCCCGTAGGAAGGAGCGCCTCCCAGTCATCCCTTTTAAGGCTTTCGGCCCATCTGATAAAATACCTGTCGCGTATCAGCGCAGCCTCTTTTTCCTCAGCAAGCTCAAATCCGTATGGAAGATGCGCATCAAACATCCTCTCCGACAGTATCCTGTGGCAAAAACCGTGAATGGTGGATATCTGCATGAGTTCTATACGATCAAAAGAGGCATTCAGATTAGAAAGCTGTTCTTCGGAAAAATCCTGTGGGCGTTCGGATACGATCCGGGCAGCCTCTCTGATGATCCTGTCCCGAAGTTCCCTGGTAGCCGCATTAGTAAAGGTGATGGCTACGACTGACTGAGGATCTGCTCCCGACATAAGGAGATTCAGGATCCTGGCAACGATTATCGTAGTCTTGCCGGCTCCCGCCCCGGCCTCGATAAACATATTTTTATCGAGAGCCTTGGTAATGATCTTTCTTTTTTCCTGTTCAGTTAAATTTTCAGGCTTCATATCATCTGATCCAATGCCTGCAGACATTCATATATGTACAGTATCTGCAGTAATCTACATCCGCAACACGTCCGTCCGTATAACAATCCATAAACTCCATCGCTGCCGCATTTCTTCCGTGCTGCATGGCGCCTATCACCAGGCTGATCACGGAATCCGTGGTATCATCCAGTTTCGGGTCCTCCCCCGCAACGAGCTCGGACACGTCAATCTCCGCAACCGGATCCTCAAAGGGAAATACATATTTCATCCCGTCTATGCGGGTCTTTTCTATCTTTTCGCCAAACCGGACACTCAATTCATCCAGATGTGAATCAGCCCAGTTCTTGACCGCGATGGCGTAGACATAGTGCTGAATCTGCGTGTTCTCCTTTATCTCGCTGCGCTTCTTATCCGGACTTCCGGTCTTATAATCGATTATCTTAAGATTCAGTATCCCGTCCTTCACATATCCGTCTACCCTGTCAGCAGATCCGGTAAAGAAGATCTCATACCTGCCGTCTATTGACGCTTTACCATCCTTTCCCGGAATGACGGTGCCGCCGTTATACTTACATCCCTCAAATCTGAGTTCTGCACCGATCACCTTTATGTCCGTGGAGTTCAGTTCATCGTGTAATATGTTGATATAACGGACAATTGCCAAAAAGCATTCCTCTTTTTCGGCTTCATATATTGCATCCGACGGACAGGGTTGGGCAAGGAGCGCTTCTTCCAATTCCTTTTCAAATATCTTCCCGATGAGCGGCATGTCGGCAGACCGGATATCTGCGTCTATAACAGCCTCATTTACATAGTTCTCCATCACATGGTGGAACAGATTGCCCTTCTGATTCGGAGCAAGCCATCTGTCGGGAGTCCTGTCGGCAAAGCTCAGTTCAGGAACATACTCGATCTTTTTATAATAGTATTGAAGCGGACAATACAGAAGCGTCTGAAGAGAACTTGCACTGAAATATGCCGGAGGATTTTTCTCCGCATCTTCGTCAGTCCCGTTTTCAGGGATTTCATCGAAGATCCTGTCTAAATCTACCGAGACATCTCCGCTAAGAACCTCATACTCCGATCTTTGAATATCGCTTTCATCCTGTCCTGCTCTGCGCATCAGATCGGCATAGAGAAGCGACCGCGAATTACCAAGAAGACTGACCGTGTCATAAGTGCTTGAGCCGATGAAAATATCACTACCTTCAAACCACTCAAGGGATCTCTCAAAATTCTGTCTGCAGCGTAAGTTTATTCCTGCCGCATCATCTATGGGGCCGTTTACGAATCTGCGAAGTTCATCATCGGAAAAAACCGGGGATTCGGGATGGATTCCTGCTATGTTTTCCCCGGAAAGCCCGACTGCAAACAAGACTCTTCTGTCAGTAATGAATGTCCTCCCGTATGGGATCACACTGACACTTGAAGTTTCCTCAGGAAGATCCGTCATATATTCTTCAAGATATTCCCTGATATCATTAAGTCTGTTCTCCAAGGCTTCATCCGGGCGAACGAAAGAAAATACGCGGATACCGCCTTTTAAGGATTCTTTCACGAGGTTCCTTAACCGGTCGGTGTTACGGGTGTATTTATCTGCCAGGCCGATAAGCTTTGCATAGATCCGCGCACAGGAGGAGGATTCGTCAAATGTCTCCAGGATCTCACCGAGAAAAGCAACAAAGGCCTGTTCCTCCTCTTCTCCTCCCTCCTCATATGAAGAAATAAAATCCCTGTATCTGCTTCTGCCCCAGCCTATTCCGTGATCAAGTATCTTCCTGTAGCTTCGCGCCGCTCCTTTAAGATTGAAAAGCGGATTTTCAACAACCGGCTCAAGAGACCTGTAGGAATAGTCATCCTGCACGAACCGTATAAGTCCAAGCATAAATGCGACGTAGTCCGTGGATGCGGCGTGCATCCCACCCGGAAAAGAATATGATATTCCTCTTGCCTCAAATATGGCCTTTATAGTGTTTTCATACTCCGTGCCTGCATATACGACCAGGCATTCTCCCGCAGGAATGCGATCATCTGTTATTCTGTCCGCAACAAACCTTACCTCGTTTGCGGCGCCGTATCCTTCATAGAAGGTATATTCAGGGCTTTGTGACGTAGGTCGGTGAGGTGCAGGATCATTTACGGGATCAAATACCGTGAACGTCGCGCCCGAAACTGTCTCAAGCTTCTTTATGAATCTTTCTTCTATCAGGGTAAGTTCCTTGAAAAAGAATGTACAGACAGATCCTTTTATTCCGGGAAGATAAAACCTGAACGATGCCGCCGGATCAGGATCTTTCGATATGGCATCAAGACAGTCAAACGCTTTTTTTATAAGCGCGGGATGATCAAGCTTATACTGCGAAATCAGTTTGCTCTCATACACGCTAAGCAGTTCCTTCATCTGCCCGACATGGGGATCCGCAGAATCCAGATACTCATCAGTCGGGTCGTTTGATCTGATCATATCAAGGCAGCGTAAGATCTCAGAAGCAGTTTTTATACTCTTTGATTCCTCAGGAATTGCTTCTATATCCATATCCGCCAGAATGGAGTACATGATCATATTCCGCATCGGAGATGTTATCTGATCATAGATATGTTCAGGTTCATGCACTGCAGAGTACGCATTTACAAGTTCCCCGGCAATCATTGATAATGACATGACACTGCAATTACAAAAGTCTGCTTTGTCATATCTGTTCCATCTTCTCATAAGACGGTTTATATTTGCGGGACTGTCGGTGATGATCACACAACCGCTTTTTGACAGAAATTCTTTTAACTCGGATATCATATCGGATTTGTCGTTTCAGATTACTGTTTCAGATATATTATCGATCTTCCCGGGACTGAGAGTTCCGTGTTATGTAAACCAGCACCGGTTTCTGCCGCATACAGTTCTCCTGCGATCTTAAGATCCTCCGGTGAAACACCGTTTATCCCGGACAGATCAACTGCAGTAGGGTCATCACCGGTGTTATATACTATGATGATCGTGCTGTCATTCCGGGTCTTGGTTATGACTGCTGTATTATCAGTTGTCAGATCTTCTATAATCTGAATATCACCACGTGCGATCTCCGGATACGCATTCCTGATGGCAAGGGCTTCTTTATAATAACTATAGAGCGAGTCAGGATCCGACATCTGTTCATCCGCAGCAGGAAGGCTCTGTGTAATATCCTTATCTGCCCCGGCAGGGTCATTGCATACACCCGCAGTATCCTTTTCGGACCAGTTCATATGAAGTCTCTTGTTCTCATCCGCCTTACCCTTGGACTTCATTCCGATCTCTTCACCGTAATATATGAAAGGTGACCCGTTCATGCTAAGCAAAAGTCCGGCCGTCATTTTAAGATCCGTAAGGTTGCTCTGCACCACATTTGCCACGCGTCCCATATCATGATTGGTGATAAAAGGTGCATCGATATAATCCGGATTTGAATCTCCGTATGACTCCGGGTATTCTGCGCATGCCCTGACGAACTTCTCCGCGCTAAGCTTCCCTCGTCCGGCTTTTATCAGTTTTCCTTCCGCATCTGCCACGTCGAAATTAAAAAAACTTGGCGTCAGACTTTTATAATATGTAGTGATATCTTTCCCGGACGCCCACACCTCGGATACCATATACACATCAGGATCCTTAGTCTTACAATGCTCGTAATAATCATGGAGAAAATCTATGTTGGATGCCGAGTCCGTCTCATCAAAATGCATCACGGCATCCATCCTGAAACCGTCGCACCCTAAATCCATCCAGTAATCGGCAACGTTATACATCTCTTTAACAACATCCGGATTGTCAAGATTTAAGTCAGGCTGGGTATAATTAAACACCGCTTCATAGTACCAGTCACTGTCCGGCACCTCACAGTATGATGCATTGATCTTCTCTTGTGAAAAATGATAGTACTCAACATACGGGCACTTGGCGCTGTCAGGTTCTGTCCCCTCCGGAAGGTCGCGCAGATAATCGCATGCTTCCTTAAACCAGGGATGTTCACTTGAAGAGTGATTGATGACCATATCGATGATCAGTTTCACTCCCTTATCATGACAGGCACCTGCAAGGGACTTAAAATCATCATTCGTTCCGTAGGAGGGATCGATCAGATAATAGTCATCCGTGTCGTACTTATGATATGAAGGAGCGCTCATCACAGGCATGAGCCATATTCCGTTGCAGCCTAAGTCCGTGATGTAATCCAGTTTATCTTCCACGCCCTTTAAGTCACCGCAGCCGTCCCCGTCGCTATCATAAAATGACGCAACAAATATCTCATAATAGTTACGGTAATTGTCGTCGATTATGTTCGGAACGAGGGTATATCCTGTACTCTCTGCATCATCAGTTGCAGAAGATTGTACGGCGGTTTCGGCCTCAACATTTGAAGGTGCAGCATTTTTTGCGCCGCACCCCGTCAGTATACCGCATATGAGTATCACGGATAATACACGTTTTCTCACGCTCTCCTACTCTCTGGTCTTTGCACCCATCGCTTTTAATTCCTGCTTGCGCGCATACATCTTCTGATCGGCTCTTTCGAATACATCATGAACCTGTTCGTCCGTCTCATTCAGTACCGAATATCCGATAGCGATGACCACATTGCCTGTGCCGATATTTTCTTCAACGGTACGGTTTATCTCATCCAACACCTCAGCCATGGAATCGTATCCCTTACCCTGAAGAATGACTACGAACTCACCTCCGCCAATCCTGTAAACTGCACCGTGAGTGAAACGTTCACATATCAGTTCAGCCGCATCCTTGATGAGCTTATCTCCCGCCGCATGTCCCTGCGTATCGTTGACTGTTTTAAGTCCGTTGATATCGCAGACCAGCACCGCCAGTTTATCAAGGTCGTTCTCACGGATCCTGGTATTTAGATTTGCCTCCATCTCTATGAATGCATGCTTGTTCCTTACACCTGTCATCGAATCGGTGTTAGCCATGCTGTGGAGATTCCTGCTCTTTTCCCGTTCCGCTTCCAGTCTGCTCCGGGCTATGCTTCTAAGTTGCAAAAGCAGGATCGCTGCAAATAACAGTACGATCATCAGAGTAAATATGATCTGATATCTGCTGATCTTCAGGTTCTCGTCACTGATCTCATGTATCTGGTCATATATGACGCTCTCACGGATAAGCACTGCCATTTCCCAGCCGGTTCCCTCAACAGGCACATAACACATCGTCTCCGCATTACCGTCTATTGTAAATGTCAGGCTTCCTCCGGCCTCATCGGCAAAATCAGCGCTGATACCGGATATATCTTCATCGGGAACGGAATTTTTCATGGCTTCGAACAGATTCCGGGTTCCGATGACCGGTCCCAGCTCAGTATCCGATAAGTTGCCGCCGTTCATGGAATACAGTGCAAACTGGGTTTTGCCTTGATCATCGAAGGCCAGCAGATCAACTATGTCCTTAATATCTATCTGGACAAAGCACGCCTTAAAGTGTCTGCCCATGATCGTCATGTCCGTCGGAACCGCAAGGCACAATTGCCTGGAAGAACCATAGAGATACACCGTTGAGATAACCCGGTCGTCCATCACATCTCCCGAAAGAAATTCATGTCTGGTCCCGCCGGTGTATGTGGTGTACTGCGTATAAACAATGTTATCATCATCTACCATGGCAAAGCGGCTAAGAGACAGGAGTTTTGTGATCATGCCGATGCTTTCCCTGAGTTCTTCCTGTGAATCGATGTCCGCGTCTCCGATAACATCAAGTGCCTTTCCCATGTAGTCAAAATTGTTATTTATCAGGTTGGTGATAGTCTTCGCCCGGCGATCCGCCATGGCCTCGAGATAAAATGAACTGACAGCTGATACTGCTTCATCGGTCGCCGACACCGTCTGTTTAAACGCCCAGATAGTGTTTATGACGAGCGAGAGCATGATCAGAATAATTCCGACAGCCGCTGTGATCGCAAATGTTTTTCCGGTGATCTGTAATTTCTTTTTCATGTTATATCGCCATACAGCAGTTCAAGCATCAGAGCTGCATCCTTCTGATATATTATAGTAGTCAACTCATCTTTTTTTTCTGGGAATAGATCACCCGGTGTATTTCCGTCAGCGATCTTGACTGCGATCTGAATCGTGTCAAAACCTATAGAATAACAATCCTGCACGCCAAGGCAGTAGATCACGCCGTCTTTTAAGTAATGCAGAGCTTCCTTGTCATGATCCATCCCTACTATAACTGCTTTGCTGCCCTTGTCCGTAACAGCTCTGGCAGCGCCAACAGGATTACTCATATTACAGCAGACAAGACCATCCAGATCAGGATGGTCTTCCAATATCTTCGCAGTAAGATCGTAGGCCAGTTCAACTGAATCCATATCGTATTCCACTGCTACGATCTCCATTTTATCATACTTAGCTATCGTATCTTTCGCCCCACGGGCACGGTCTTCATGACAGGGTGCGCCTGCGCTTCCGACCAGGATCGCAACCTTGCCTTCATATCCCAGTTTCTCACAAAGCGCTTCCGTAAGATCAGCGCCGTCGCGGTAGTTATGGGTATTGCCTACATACGCTATACGCTTGCACCCTTCAGCAGAATCGGAACTGGAAAAAGTCATGACTTTGTGTCCCGAATCAACCAGATCATCAAGGATCGGGGATATGACGCTTTCATCCGCTACATCTACGCCGATCACATCATAGTCACCTTCCTTAGCCGCCAGAAGTCTCTTCGTCTGATCCTCTGCCGAAGCGGCAACCGGAGCCATATATTCATAAGTTATGGTTATACCCTTATCCAGATACTGTCTCTGAGCCTCTTCCATGCCAAGCGCAACTGCGTCCCACCACGGGTGCACGGTCTTATATGTGAAATAGAAGTTGTAGTGATCCTTCTTCGGCTTATAGGAATCAAGCTCATGATCGAAATCCACAGCCCGAAGGGCAGTATCATCCGTCGCAGTAGATTCCGTTGTCTCATCCGTAACACTATCAGCTGCGGCATATGCATACTTCGCCTCTTTGTCGTCAGTTAAGCGGGCAGATAACAATACCACCGACGCTGCGATAGCGACAGTAAGAGATACAGGTATCAATTTGGAGGAAAGTAAGTTATTTATTTTCATTATCCTTTCACTCGAGCCACGGCTTCGCCGTGCCTCAGCCTCGCTTCGCGATGCTACGTCAAGGGTTTTCAACCCTTAACTGCTCCGCCGGTAACTCCTTCAACATAATACTTCTGCAGGCACATGAAGAGTATGGTCACAGGTATGGCGACCAGGATACCGCCTGCGCAGAATCTCGTAAAGTAACCCTGATAGTCGTTGGTCCAAACCCACCTGGTCATGGCCACAGCTACGTTGAAGCTTGAGTCATGTCCGAAGGCAACATATGATGCAAATACGTAATCGCACCAGGGTGCCATGAATGCAACCAATGCCGTATATATGATGATGGGCTTGCTCATGGGAATGATCATGGTGAAGAATACTCTGGCTCTTGATGCTCCGTCTATCATTGCAGCTTCGTCAAGCGCCCTGGGAATGGTATCGAAATATCCCTTGCACACATAATATCCCATACCGGAACTTGCAACCGAAACAAGGATCAAACCGGGAACAGCGCCCGCCTGAGTCAGTCCGAACTGCTTAAGCAGGAAGTATAAGCAGATCATGGTAAGGAATCCCGGGAACATACCGAGGATCAGCCAGAATCTCATCAGGAAGGTACGTCCTGCAAATCTCATTCTCGACAGCGCGTAACTTACGCACAGGATGATGATAGTCTGAAGAATGGATACGCATATGGCGATTATTATCGTGTTCTTATACCACAGAAGGAAGTTGGTCTCTCCGGAGAATAAGAATTTATAATTGTCCAGCGAAAAAGTCTTGGGTATCAGGTAGTCCACCATTCCACCGTACTCTACAGCGGGATCATAAGACCTGAAGCTCTGCATTATAAGCCCGAAAAACGGGAACAGCCAGATTATGCTGATAAGGACCAGCACCACATATGAAATTGCGTTTCCTATCGCTCTTTTTGTTTTCATTATTGGAAGCCCTCCTCATCCTTAACAGACGGCAGCATGTTATATACCACAAGGGATATGACCGCCGTAACGACAAATACCATGATACCGATGACAGCAGCCATCCTGTAATTCGTATTGTTGACCGTCATCTTATACAGCCACGTGATGAGCAAGTCCGTCGACCCGGCATTCTCAACCAGAGACATGGACTGCGGCTTGCCCTGCGTCAGCAGGTATATGACGTTGAAGTTATTTAAGTTGCCCGTAAACTGGGTAAGCAGGAAAGGTCCGGTGACGAATAGCATATAAGGAAGCGTGATGGACTTAAACATCTGCCAGCCGTTGGCGCCGTCGATACGGGCACTCTCGTAGAGATCCTCGGGAATGTTCATCAGAAGTCCCGTGGCGATCAGCATCAGATACGGAATGCCGATCCAGATATTTACAACGACTATGGTTATGCGGGCAAGCATCGGATTGACCCAGAACTGGATAGGAGCGTCGATCCATCCCCATTTCATCAGATATCCGTTAATGAGTCCGTCATTTGCGAACATCTTCATAACATACAGAAGCGATACAAACTGTGGAACAGCTATGGTGAGAACCAGGATCGTACGCCACAGCTTCTTAAACTTGATGCCCTTCTTATTGATAAGGATTGCAACAGCCATACCCAGAAAATAATCAATGAAAGTTGCAAAGAAAGCCCATACAAGCGTCCAGGCCAAAACCTTGAAGAATGTCACGCCGAATCCCGATGAACCGAAGGACACTAGGTTCTTAAAGTTCTCAAGCCCTACCCAGGTAAACAGGTTCGTCGGCGACTGGTGGTTCTTATCGTAATTGGTGAACGCCACGCAGATCATGAACACGATGGGAAGCACCGTAAATACGAATACGCCAAGCACCGGAAGTGCAAGCAGCGTCTTGTCAAAATTGGAATCAAGGAGTGATGCGAGCACCTTCTTGTTCGTTGGAAGCGTCTTGCCTGCCTTAAGCAGTTCTTCTTCCTTACGGTTCTCGTTGATATTTAAGTACCATATCACTACGAAAAATAAAATGATGAATAAACTCAGCAAACCAAACAACAGAATGAGAAAGCTGTTGTCACCATATACGGTCTTCCTGCCCACCTTCTGCGTCTCAACCGTTCCGAGGGTAGAAAGTTTCGACAGATATTTGGTGCCGAATGTGATGATATACCAGATAAATCCGATCTCCATCGCAAGAAAAGCGATGCCCTTAACGATCTGCCCCCTCATGAGTTCTCCGAAACCCAGGATGACGTATGAAACCTTAGTCTTCCAGTCTCCGGATACAAATGTGCTCCCGATATTCGTAAACACATTCTTTGCGGCTCCCAAAGCCGCATTTGAGCCTTTGTCTTTCCCCATATGTAACCTCCTTTGGACCGGTGATGCTTCCGATCACATCAAGAAACCGCCACCACGGTGCCTTCATCTGAGCGGAAACCCGAACATGGTAATCCATCCGCGGATTTCCCGGCATGTTCTTTTTCACCCTTTAAAAAACACGCAACTTCTTATACAAGATGAGGTCCGGCAGTTTCTACCGGACCTCGTCATTTCGTCGTATCCGTATCTCTATTTTACTACGGATATGTATTATATATCAATAAATCTCTCTTCGTATCCGATGACTTTTCCATCGGATATCATGTCTTTAATGACTGATCCGCAATCAGATTACTGTGCATAAGATACGCATGTATCCTGGAAGTCCTGAAGAGCCTTCATCAGATCGTCATCGCTGGAGTTTGAAGTAAGCTCGCCGTTTCTGATGCTGTCGCCGAGGCTTGTTGCAAGACCCCAGTAATCGCCGGGATACTGTCCCTGAGGAATGGTGTATGCAAGCTGCTCAGCAAGTGCTGAAAGAGCAGCGTCAGCCTTAACTGCATCTGACTGCTGTGCGTTGATGTTCGAAGGGCCCCAGCCTACTTCGGTATATCTTGCA
>JAEEGL014045462.1_pt1 | contig 16114 bp, 18 predicted proteins | sample 9134231 | NCBI WGS metagenome assembly JAEEGL01 (sample SAMN16246548, study PRJNA631951) | gut metagenome | biome: gut microbiome; feature: rumen; material: fiber-attached | host: Bos | place: Iran: Karaj | collected 2018-10
CCTTCCGGATGGCGGTCTCGTTGCCCATCAGGCCCAGCGCGCCGCACAGGTCCAGGTCTGCGGTATCCCCCAGCCATTCCGCGTAGCTTTCCTCTCCGAGGACCAGCAGGACCACGTCAGCCTGATCCGCCTCGGATTCCTTAGTGATCACACGGATACCGTATTCGTCCGCCTTCTGCCGGAAGCCCTCCAGGATGGAGGTTACGCCCGGGATCTCCTTCTCCGGGCTGCCGGTCCAGCCGACGGTCCAGCCGCCGCACTGCGCCTGGTCGTGATCCGCCGCGGGGCCGGTAATATAAACGGCGGTGCCGCTCTTCAGCGGAAGTACGCCTCCTTCGTTCTTCAGGAGCACCAGGCTCTTTTCCACTGCCTCCTCGGCGACGGCGCGATATTCCGCAGAGCCGGTCTCTGTCCGGACGGTTTCCAGCTCTTCGCACAGCGGATCGTCCAGGACGCCGGCATCCATCTTGACCTGGATAATGCGCCGGACGGCGTCGTCCACCCGTTCCTCCGGGATCCGGCCGGTCTCTACCCCGCTGATGATGGCAGCCCGGGCTTCGCGGAAATGATCCGCTTCCATGAGCATATCCACGCCGGCGTTCACCACCGCGGCCACCTGGCTGTTGTAATCCTCCGGAGAGGTCTGGCTCACGCCCTCCCAGTCGCTGACCACAAAACCCCTGAAGCCCATCTCATTCTTCAGCAGGTCAATATACTGCCGGTTCTCATGCATCTTCACGCCGTTGAGGGAGGAAAAACTGACCATGACGGTCTGCGCACCGGCGTCGATCTGTGCCTGGTAAACCGAAAGCAGCTCCGCGATCTGCTCCTCCGTGAGCCGCGCGTCCCCGCGGTCCATCAGCCGGGGCTGGTCCCGGCTCTCACCGGTCCCGAAGGCCACGTTTCCGTCCCCGAAGAAGTGCTTCGGGCATACCACCATGCCGCTTTCCACCAGTCCCTTGGTATAGGCGACACTGAGCTTCCTGATCTTTTCAATATCCGCGCCGTAGCTTTCATAGGTCCGGCCCCAGCGCGGGTCCGCGGACTGGGCAACCACCGGCGCAAAGTTCCACAGCATATGGCAGAGCTTCGCCTCATCCGCGGTGATCTGTCCGATCCGGATCATCAGCTCCTCGTCCCCCGCGGCCCCCAGGCCGATATTCTGGGGGAAGTAAACCGCGCCGAGGCAGTAGTTCACGCCGTGTACATCGTCCTGGCCATAGATGTAGGGGATTCCGGCATCGGATTTCAGGGCGGCCTGCTGGAACCAGGCTGTGTAATCGCGCCATTCCGCCGCATTCAGGTTCGCCCCCTGGGACAGAATGCTGCCGTAGCAGTATACCGCCATCTCGTCGGCGTTGATGTTATAGCAGGCCGGCTGGACCATCTGGGAAGCCTTTTGCTCCAGCGTCAGCCGGGAAACAATCTCCTCCGCGGTCAGCCCGGCATACCGGCTTTCAGCCCGGGCGCTGCCGGGAGCAGCATTCAGGATCAGGCACAGGACCAGGGCCAGGCAGCTCATGATCATCGCGTTTCGTTTCTTCATTCTCTTGATTCCTCCTGAATGGCGCAAGCTCTTTCCAGCGCAGCCAGGTCCTCCTCCGTCGTGGACCAGCCCGTGGCAAACCGGACCACAGTATGCGTCTCGTCGTACTTTTCCCAGAAGCTGAAGGCGATCTGCTCACGCATCGCCTGCATCCGTTCGTTCTCCAGGATCACGAACTGCTGGTTCGTCGGGGATTCCAGATACAGGGTAAGCCCGCAGGCACGGAAGATTTTCTTCATCCGCTCCGCCATGTCGATCGCGTGGCGGCCGATCCGGAAATACAGGTCGTCCGTGAACAGCGCATCAAACTGGACACCCAGAAGCCGCCCCTTGGCCAGCAGCGCCCCCCGCTTCTTCACGGACGTCAGGAAATGCTTCGGTTTGTTGCCTTTCGTGAACACCACAGCCTCCCCGCACAGCGCGCCGACCTTGGTCCCGCCGATATAGAACACGTCGCACAGCCGCGCGATGTCCGGCAGGGTCAGGTCCGCGCTGCGGCTCATCAGGCCGTAGGCGAGCCGCGCACCGTCGAGGAACAGTGGGATCCCGTATTCCCGGCAGATCCCGGAGACCGCTTCCAGCTCTTCCTTCGTGTAGAGGGTCCCGTACTCGGTCGGCCAGGAAAGGTAGACCATCCCCGGGAACGTCATGTGATCATGGTTGCCGTCCGCAAAGAAATCCGAAAGGAACCGGCGCAGTGTCTCCGGCCGGATCTTCCCGTTCTCCTGGGGCAGCTCCAGCACCTCGTGCCCGGTGTATTCGATCGCCCCGGCCTCATGCGAGCTGATATGCCCGGTCGCGGCCGCGACCACGCCTTCATGGTCCGCGAGCATCGTGGAGATCACGACGGCATTGGCCTGGGTCCCGCCGGTCAGGAACTCCACTTCCCCCTGTTCCAGGCCGCAGGCTTCCAGGATCTTCTTCTTCGCGCTTTCGCAGTACGGATCCACCCCGTAACCGGGCAGGCTCTCAAGGTTCGTCTCCGCCAGCCTCCGGAGGATCTCCGGATGAGCTCCCGCAATATAGTCGCTTTCAAAGGATACAGGCATCGCTTTTCTCTCCTTTCGGGAACGATGGGGACCGGGAACGATGTGGACGATCCTTTTCGTTCCCGCGTCAGTCGTTCGCTTTGTACACATTCTCCTGCAGCAGCGGCCGGCGCACACCCCTGAAATAAGCTTCCAGCGCCGCGATATGGTCCTCCGCAAAGAGCTCCGGGATCTCCTCCCTCCCGAAGAACCGCAGTTCATAGGATTCCTCGTCGATCCTCGGTTCCCCGCTGACGATGGTGGCCGTGAACATGGCGGAAATCACATGCGCCGCGTCCCCGTTGCTCCAGACCATATTGTGATTGTGGAAGATCCCCAGGAAATGGTCCAGCCGGACTTCCAGCCCGGTCTCTTCCCGGATCTCCCGCAGGGCGGCCTGCTGGTAGGTTTCGTTCATTTCCAGCAGCCCGCCGATCAGGCCCCACCGGCCGTTATCCGTCCGCCGCTGGAACAGGATCCGGCCGTCCCTGATGATCAGGGCTCCGGCACAGTTCAGGATGATCTTCCGCGGACCGATCTCCTTCCGCAGGTCATGAATGTAATCCATCGTTATCCTCCGCGCAGAACAGCTTTCGATGCCATTATATCACACTTTTCGTTCCTTCGTTCCCGGTCTGTTTCATGCGCCCGCAGGCCGACCATAGGTTCGGAAAAAATATGCCCATGCCGAAAAGGCATGAGCACGCTTTTTATTCTTCCCAGAACAGTTCGTCCAGCGTTTTGTCCAGCGCCTTGCAGATCGCAATGCACAGGTTGATCGTCGGGTTGTAGTCGCCCTTTTCGATCGCGTTGATCGTCTGGCGGGAGACGCCGCACTTCAGCGCCAGCTGTTCCTGGGACAGGTCCTTTGCCGCCCGGGCGGCTTTCAGCCTCAGGTTTTTCATTCTTCCGCCTCTTTTCTGTTCCGGACCGTTTTCACGATCAGGGTGATCAGAATTGCCAGAAAGCAGACAAACATCAGCGCGGGCGCGCCGCTGCCAAATGTCAGCTTTCCGTCTTCCAGTATTTCGCCCTCCATCAGATAGCGGACGGTGGTGGCTCCCTGCAGCAGGACGATCGCGCTGAAGATGCCGATATAGAGATTCGGCTTTCCGTTGATCGCCAGGAAGGCGTCGTGCAGAATGCAGTAGATCGCAAAGACGGTCACGGAGATGAGCATTGCCGCGTAGATGGCAAAGCCGGGGGTAACTACGGTGAGCAGGCCCGTCTCCCACAGCAGGACCAGGCACAGCATCAGGATCAGCGCGGTAAAGAAACCGATCTGGTATCCCTTCGCACGAATCTTCAGCTGCATCTCGTCATATTCACATTCCTTGTTCCGGTTTCTCAGAACCAGGGCCACGGCGGCGACGATGATGCCGAACATGATTCCAATCACCATTACACTTCCGGATGTCATTTTTCTTTCCTCCTCAGGTCTGTCTTTATCATCCTCCGGAGAACCGGCGGCCGATCCGGTTCCCTGAGCACGGGCAAAGTGTACAACATCTTTTTCGTTATGTCAAGTATAATTTACAAAAAGAATGATAAAAATTTCAGAATGTCAAAACACTCCGGATCACTCCGTTGACAGCAACGGAAAAGAACCGCAAAGTATAAAAGGGATTTGACAGAACAGATAAAATGGAAGGGAAAATGCAGTTTATCCTGACGTTGAACAGCTGTTGATCGAACCACAGGAGGGAAAAAAGAATGATTGCCAATCTGCGCGACCTCGGAGGGATCGGAACGCGGGACGGAAAGCGGATCCGGAAGGGCTGCCTGGTCCGCTCGGCGCATCTGGCCCTGGCGGAGGAGCAGGACCTGAAGGGCATCTCCGCGGTCATCGATCTCCGGACGCCCGGCGAGCGGGAGAAGGAACCGGACCGGACGTGGCAGCGTCAGTACCTTCCGCTGTCTGTTTTTGACGAAGCCCAGGCGGGCATCAGCCGCGAACAGATGTCGGCGGAATGGATGCTCCCGGAGTTTGCCGAACTATACGGATGGCTGATCCGGGAGTGTGCGGGATCCTTCCGGGAGATCCTGCTGAAGATCATGGGGCATGACTTTTCCACCGGGGCTGTCCTGTGGCACTGCACGGAGGGGAAAGACCGATGCGGGCTGACATCCGCGCTGGTCCTCGAGATCCTGGGCGTGAATCGGGACGCGATCCTCGCGGATTACCTGAAGACCAACCTCGTGAGCATGCCCAAGGCCATCTCCCTGCGTGACCGGTTCATCCTGACCTGCGGCAAAGAATACGCAGACCGGGTCTATCAGGGATATATCGCGGATGAAAGCTACCTGCAGGCCGCCTGGGACGCAATGGGCGACGCCTATATCACGGACAGGCTCGGGATCACTGAAGAGCAGATCCGGGCCTTCCGGGCGACGGTGCTGGAATAGTCCGGCTGTATCAATTGAACAGATCGCGGATACAGGACTGTCTTTCATCAATCCGGCTGCTGCCCGTCATGCGCCTTCCATGCGCATTCTGTCAGCTGCATGTCGCTGAAAACTGCTGTAAATGATGATTCTTCAGGAGAGCATGCATAAATCCCAAATCGGATTTTGCCGTCTCCTTCAGCCATGTGGCAAACCCTCATCTGTTTCCAGGTGCCGCTGTCTTCTGAACACTCTATACAGTAATCGTCCTCCCTGCGGCTGAAACGATACCACATTGATTTCACATCAGCCGGGATTTCTGTGGTGGCCCAGTCGGAGTATCCGTGATTCGTCACAACACTTCCCAGATGCTGAAATGCCTCGTTCTCGTACTCGATGGAGCCCTTCAGCCAGTTCTCACTGTCCAGGTACATGACAATCCCGCACTGATCGAAACGGTGATGACTTTCATCAAAGCTGGTTTTCACAACAAAACTGAAGTATCGCTCATCCGTCTCCATCTGAAAAACCGGCGCATTGTCATTTCTGAAATGATAATATGTACGCTGCCAGAGATCCGTATGCGGCAGAGTCGTCACCCGAATGACCCCGTTCCGGATTTCGCAGGCTTTCGGTTCCCTTGTCCACTGAAATAAACTCAGATTCATCGTTTTACTCCTTTTTTCGGGGCAGATCTTTTACAGCTTTCCTCCGCTCCCGTTTGATCAGTCATCTGCCGAAGCTCCTGTCAGGGCCAGCTCCGCAGCCCGGACCGCATGGATCTCTGCGGTATCGAAAACCGGAAGGACCGAATCTTCCTGCTTCACCAGCAGCCCGATCTCCGTGCATCCGAGGATGACTGCTTCCGCTCCCCGATCCTTCAGCCCGGAGATGATCCCGCTGAACCGTTCCCTGGATTCCTCCCGGATCTCTCCCCGGTCCAGTTCCCCGTAAATCACGTCGTTGACCGCCTCCAGGTCTGCGCCTTCCGGGATCAGTACGTCAAACCCCCGGGCGGCGAGCCTGGATGTATAGAAGTCCTGCGTCATGGTATATTTTGTCCCCAGCAGGGCCACCTTCCGGACGCCTGCTTTCTCCAGTGCGTCCGCCGTGGCGTCCGCAATATGGATCATCGGCACATGGATTCTCACCCGGACCTCGTCCGCCACTTTGTGCATCGTATTGGCGCAGATCAGGATCATGCCGGCCCCTGCTGCCTCCAGCTTTTCCGCCGCGTCCCCCAGGATCTCCGCGCACTTGTCCCACCGCCCGTTTTCCTGACATTCCGCAATTTCGGAGAATTCCACAGAGTAAAGGATAATCCGGGCCGAATGTGCCCCTCCGAGTCTTTCATTCATCTTTTCATTGATGATCCGGTAATAGGTAATCGTACTCGGCCAGCTCATTCCGCCGATCAGCCCGATCGTTTTCATTCTCTCTCACCCCGCAGGCAGAAACGTCGCCGCTTCATTCATCAGATTTCTCCCCCCATCATACCCCAAACCCGCATAGCAGGCAAATCAGGGGAACGATGGCGACGGCCTTTTCCGTTCCCCTCGGGCCGGCAGGATCCCGCCCTGCTGCTGTGAGCAGGGCTTTTTCTCTTTTTGGCGAATTTCTGATGGGACAGGCCACGCTAATCCGGGTGTTGTCTTTGAAATCATCGGCAAAGGGAGTTTATCCATGCGGGAACAGATTCGGAACCTGGTATACCGGAAAGCTAAGGCAGCGGATATCGATCTGCTGACAAAAACGAGAGTCGAAGTGCTGCTCGCTGCCAACAGCCTGCCGGACGACACCGATATGAGTGAAGTGGAAAAGCAGTCGCGCGCCTATTATGAGCAAGCCATCCCCGGCGGTACGCATACCGCTTTCCTGGCCTTTGACGCGGATCAGTTTGTCGGCGCAGGCGGGATCAGCTATTATCAGGTCATGCCGACCTGTCACAATCCGACCGGCCGGAAAGGATATATCATGAATATGTATACCCGGCCGGAATACAGACGAATGGGGATTGCTCACCATATGCTGGACCTGCTGGTTCAGGATGCCGGGGAAAAGGGCGTAACTTTCATTTCACTGGAAGCAACTGCCGCCGGGCGGCCTCTTTATGAAAAGTACGGCTTCTCCGCAATGACCAGCGAGATGGAATTGTGCCGGCCGGGCAGCGAAAGCCGCGTTTTGTTTACTGTTTACACAAAACCGATTGATCCGGTGGAGTACCCTGCCGGCCTGGCCTGTTCCGTTCATTTTTCCTTCCGGCGTCCGGGACAGGAAGCACAGCCGCTGAACCGGGATTATGGAATTCTGTTCGCAAAGGGAACGGTATCCGGGGAAGATACCATTATTCCTGTCGGTATCCGCGATCCGGGGCTGTTCATCCTGGAAGACGGCCGGATCGGAATCTGCGGAAAAATGATCACTGAGGACGGTGAGCCGTTCGCCTGTGAGAAGGGAAATGTTTTCCTCTGGAAAACCCGGGACCTGATCCGCTTTGAAGAAGTCGGCCCGGTGAGCGGGGCGGAGCTTTCCGGATACACCGTTTCTGATACCCTGGCAGTCAGCCCCGACATCGCTGAAGAAGCTATTCGCTGGTGGACTCCCATCCGGCAGGAGAATGTGCTGCTTCCGGAACAGGTGACGGTCACGTCAGAAAAGGAGCTGGAACAGATTCAGGCCACTGTGGTTTACAGTGACGGCTCCCGTGCGGTCCGGAAAGTCGACTGGAATACGGACGGCGTTGACTTTGACCGGTCCGGAACCTATCCGGTGGAAGGCACGATACGGCAGCAGAAGTTTCCGTTTCCCCTGGCCAGAGGCTACGGTGATCCGGTGATCTTCCCGTGGGACGGGAAATGGTACTTCCTGGGAACAAACGATAACCTGGATGACATCGGCATGTATGTCCGGGAGGCGGACAGCGTGGAAGGACTGTTTGCCCCGGAGATCGTGGAACACCTGATCCTGCCTTACGACCCGAAACGAGGCTTTGAGCAAACCTTCTGGGCTCCGGAGTTTCACCGGATCGGCGGGGAAGCATACATCCTTTTTGCTGTCAGCGGCCACGTCTGGGGACCGCAATGCCACATGATGAAACTGAAAACAGGCGGCAGGATCATCTGCGCGGAGGACTGGGAAAACCCGGTCCCGGTTGTCCGGATGGACGGGACACCGCTTTCCGCGGACGGCATCACGCTGGACATGACCTATATCCGGGCCGGCAGCGGTTCCTATATGGTCTGGTCCTATCGCAGGCATATCGGTACGCCCCGGGACACCGGTTCCATGCTGTATATCGCGTCGGTTGGCGAGGCAGAGCCGTGGCGGCTGACCAGCGAGCCCGTCCTGCTGTCCCGCCCCCTGTACGGATGGGAAAACGTAGCGGGCACCATCAATAACGAAGGCCCGTATGCACTTGTCCGCGGCGGAAAAGTATATCTCACATATTCCGGGGGATCGGCCAACGCTTATACCTATGCGCTGGGGCTGCTGACCGCCGACGGCGAAGATGACCTGACGGATCCGGGAGCCTGGACAAAAAGCATCGCGCCGGTACTGACATTCCGTTCCGTGGCGGGAGAATACGGCCCCGGGCACAACTCGTTTTTTGTCAATGACCTGGGTGAAACCATGATCGCCTACCATGCGGAAACGGGGATTCACGAGCACCTGCGCTGTGACGGCATCCGCCGGGTCCACTTCCGGAAGGACGGTACGCCTTACTTCCAGATGAGCGCGGAGGAAGACCTTTGCAGGCGGAAACTCACGATGAAGATCCATCGGGAATGATATTGCTGTTTTCTGATCGCGTCATCAAAGGCAACGTCTGAGGAAAAGAAGCTGATCTTCTTCGCGATCGCTCATTCAGCGCGGCCGACGGAGCCGAACAACTCCAGCTTGTTGCGTACAACGCGTTTCATTGCTTCAATTTCGTAAGGGATCAGCGCCGTCATGGAAGACGCGCCTGCGGCGAGGCCTTTTTCGATGCCTGCTTTTCCCGCTTTGTCGATATCCGTGAAAATATTGACCTTGCATACGCCCTTCTGCACGGCTGTCCGGAAATTCGAATCAGACAAACCGCTTCCGCCATGCAGCACCAGCGGCAGGCCTGTACGTCCTGAGATCGTTTCAATGCGCTCAAAATCCAGCTTCGGCGGGAATTTATAATCCCCATGGGCATTGCCCACCGCCACCGCCAGGGAGTCAATCCCTGTGCGCTTTACAAAGTCCGCAGCGATTTCCGGATCCGTATAGTAGTCCGACGGATTCTCCAGTTTTCCCGTGCCTTCATTATCGCCCACATGGCCCAGTTCGCCTTCTACCGTAACACCCCTGCCATGGCAGATCCGAACCATTTCAGCCAACTTGGCCATGTTGCTCTCATAATCCTCTGTAGAACAATCGTACATGACAGAGGTAAACCCGAGCTTCAGAGCTTCCATGCACTTGTCAAAGGTCAGACCGTGATCGTAATGGACACAGACCGGCACAGCGGCCTTTTGGGCCATGGGAATCAGGTATTCCGCGACGCGTTCCAGGGACATGGCGGGCAGCAGGACTTCAGCTGTGCCGACCATCACCGGAGCACGCAGTTCTTCTGCTGTTTCAATAATGGCCCGGGCCATTTCCACATTGACCGCGTTAAAAAACCCGATCCCATAGTGCCCCTTCTTTGCGGGCAGGAGTACGTCATTCATATTGACCAGCATATGGTTTCCCCTCCTTACCATCCTTTGCGGATTCTATTTTCCAGTTCATCCAGCGGTTTCAGTCCGCTGAGCGCATCGTAAGCCGTCACACAGCAGGCCCCTTCCGCGCTGGCCAGCGCGATACAGGAGGACGGTTCCCTGCCGTTCAGCACCGCAGCCAGGAAGGCAGCAATGCTCGTATCCCCCGCCCCGGTCCCGCTGCGGACAACGTCTGCTTTAAAGCACGGCTGGAACACAAGCTGATCGCTCCACTTGTCCACATTCAGTTCCAGCCTTGAACCAACACCGGCGGCGGCTTCCTTTCCGGCTGTGCGCAGCAGCATTCCGCTGGTTCCGCATTTGATCATCACGACCCGGCAGCCCATAGAAAGCGTTTTGTCTGCCAGAGGCAGCGTCTCCGCTTCCATGTCGAGCTCTTCAGTGATATCCCGGTTATCCGCAGCCAGGCGGTCATACCGTTCCCGGTCCAGCATCCAGCAGAGTTCCTCAAAGCTGGGGACGAAGAAATCAACATAAGGCAGAACGCCGGTGAGGATCTTTTCCCAGTCTGCGTGACCCGCGGGGGACTGGGGATCCACCGCCGCCAGATCAAGGCTTGTCGCAATCCCTTTCTCTTTCATCCGCCGGAACATGGAAATCAGTTCCGCCCCGTCGTTCTCCCAGGTACGCCTCATCAGCGTCGGATAGCCGAAATGGAACAGTGCCGCGTCTTCCAGGGCGCTCTCCGGAATATCGTCACCGGTGAAAGTATCGTTCGCGCCGGGATTATGCAGGAAAACCCGGTCCACTCCGGGCACAGCCAATACCACTGAATAGGAAGTGGAGCTTTCCGGATCCACAAGCAGACCTCCGGCGCCATACCGGGCCAGAATATTCCGGATCATCATACCGAAGGCATCGTCGCCTACCTTGCCCATCAGTTTCACGTCACATCCGAGCAGTTTCAGCGCCAGGCCGGTGTTCGCTACGCTTCCGCCGGTATGAACGTCCGCCGCCTCCGTCTGGATCAGTTTTCCCGGAACCAGCAGCGAGGACAGCTGATCATACTGTTTTTCTGCCGGGAAAACCGGTGTGATGTCCAGACAGATATGCCCGGCGGAAATGACTTTCTTCATGTGCTCCTCACGCTTTCTGCAAGATTGGCGGCCGTCCGGACCGGGCAGCCGCCAAAGCAATCATCCTGTTACTGGATTCCCATAAGCAGATTCATGGTGTACATTTCAAGCTGCTCAAATTTCAGATCGGCAATCAGCTTGTTCGCATAGTCATAATCATACCGGGCAACCTTATCTTCCAGCGCACGGAAAACTGCCAGGCTGTTCTTCAGATGCTCATAACCGTCTTCATCAGAGGTGGTGCGCATTGCTTTTACATCGAGGCCCACATATTCGCCCCTGGAACCGTAATTGTTCTCCACCAGCACTTTTACCTGGTTAAAGGCCTGGCGCAGGTTTTCCACACCGAATGTCTTGTCCTGGTCATAACGGATTCCGTTCTGGTCGTTCAGGTGAACAGTAAACAGCTTATCAAAAGCAAGGGCAAATCCGATTTCATTGGCAGGATCCAGTCCCGCAAGGATTGCGTGCGCGGATTCCAGGTTTCCGCCGACCCGTTTGGGATCGATCGTGGCGGCAGAAATGGCCATCACGTGCCCCATGGTGCCGCAGATCGAGCGGTCAATGGGCTCGTTGGGCTTGGGCTCGATACAGACACGGATCTTCGGGTCGTATTCCAGCATTTTATTGATGGCGTCCACCAGCTGTCTGGTCGCCCAGACAGGGCTTTTGCTCTCGGCGCAGAGGGTTCCTTCCCGGGCCAGCCAGAGAACGATCAGGTCGGTACCCAGTTCGTTCGCGATGTCAATGGATCGACAGGCGCGCCACAGGGCAAACTCCCGATCTTCCTTCCGGGTGCTCATGAAACCGCCGTCCTTTGTATGGGGATCCATCCACAGGCGGGGAGCCACGAATTCAGCAGCCAGGCCATATTTGTCCAGCAGCTTTTTCACGCTGCGGGCATATTCTTTGATTTCCTCTTCCGTCATGTTATTCATATCCGGAACCGCATCGTCATCATGGAACTGAACCGCGGAGAATCCCAGTTCGGCAAATTTCGCGAATTTTGTCTCCAGGTCGATTGGCTGACGGGTTTCCGGACCATAGGAATCCGTTCCGGTATGAACGTTCCAGGGGCCTACTGAAAACTTGAATTTGCTCATTTGATTGATCCTCCGTTTTTATTCCGGGATTCTCTCCCTTTATAGAAAGAATAGCATTATCCCGAACAATAATCTCGGATCATTTTGTCCAAAATATCATGACAAATTTGCTTTTCTGCATTATACTGACCCCAGATGAACATACGGGCGGTGACAGCGTATGCAATATGAGTATGAGTTAATCCCTCATGACTATGGAGAGTATCACCTTTTTCTGGTGGAATTGCTGTACAGAACTCCTCATATGCACCGGGACTTTGAGCTGAGCTGGATCCTGGACGGAGAGACGGAGGTCAGCTTCGGCCCGGAAAAACTTCTACTGAAGAAGAACGATCTGTTCATTGCAAACCCTTATGATATCCATGAACTGCATTCGGTGTCTCCCGTGCTGATCCTATCGCTTCAGGTTTCTCCGGCTTTCTTTATGCCTTTCTTCAGCGGAATCGAACACCTGGTATTTCCGGATCATCGGTTTTCGACTGAGGCTGCTTCATCCGTAAGGACTCTGCTTTATCAGATCGCAATCAATTATGTTAAAAAAGAGCCCATGTATGAGCTGTTATGCGCTTCTGCCATCAATCAGCTCTTCTATCGGCTCTTCTCAGATCTTCCCTTTTCCAGCAGAACGAACAAAGAGCTGCTTCAATCCAGAAAAAAAGGGGATCTCATGGTGAAAATCGTGAATTATATTGATACTCACAGCGGCGAGAAACTGCTTCTCTCAGATATCGCAGAAAACGAAAATATAAATCTGTACTATCTGTCACACCTGTTCAAAAACAGTTTCGGCATGCCCTTTCAGGAATATCTTTCCAGAGTCCGCTGTGAAAAAGCGCGAAAGCAACTGATCCTGACAGATCTTTCTCTGCTGGATATCTGTATCGGCTGCGGTTTTTCCGATCCGAAATACTTCAATCGCGATTTCCGGCGGCAATACGGCTGTACTCCCAGGCAATACAGGCAGCAGCTGTCCACCGCTGACCAGCAGGCAGAGAAAGCCCAGACCCTGACCGTACAGGATTTCCTGGATTCGGAAAACAGTCTGGAAATTCTGGAAAACAGTCATCTTTCCTTCAATGAACCGTCAGAATCCGAAATCCGGAGTCATGAGCATGCTGTTTGAACCGGAAGAAACCGCCGCCGGCAGGAACGCCGATTCTTTTCACGGAGGGCTGTTATGAAACTGATTATTGCAAGCAATAACAAAGGGAAGATCCGGGAATACAAGGACATTTTTGAACCCCTCGGTTTCCGGGTTTTCTCCCAGAGCGAGGAGAACATCCGCCTTGAGGTGGAGGAAACCGGATCCACCTTCGAGCAGAACGCCATTCTGAAAGCGCGGGCCATCTATGAACTGGCCCATTGCTGTGTTGTTTCGGATGACAGCGGCCTGGAAGTGGAAGCCCTGGGCGGAGAACCGGGTCTCTATTCCGCCCGGTACAAGGGTCTTGAAACAGAGCATGAACGAAGGCTCGCCGTTCTGAAAGGGCTGGAAGGTTCGGATAACCGAAGGGCCCGTTTTGTCACCTGCATCTGTTTTATCGACGAAACCGGGGAGGAGCATCTTTTCACCGGCGTCTGGAACGGAGAGATCGCCCTCAGAGAAGAAGGTACAAACGGCTTCGGCTATGATCCGATCTTCATTTCGGAGGACGGAAACGGCAAAACAACGGCCAGCCTGCCGCTCTCGTTCAAGGAAACCTATTCCCACAGGGCAAAGGCCGTCCGTCGGTTGATCTCCTGGCTTCAGTCACGGAAAGACTGCTGAGACACATGACTATGGGCGGGGTGTATCGTAAAGCAACGATTGACCGGCGAGGAGGAAAGCAGCGCCATGGTTTATTACGAAGATGAAAAACTGGTCATCCGCAATATGGAAGAAACGGACGGGCCGGTTTTTGTAAAAGAATTGACTGCCCAGGGATGGCATCCGGATCCGGCCGGCTATATGTCAAGGCTGAATGATCAGTCTGAAGAAAAATGCACTGCCCTGACGGCAGTATATGAGGGATGTCCTGCGGGGTATGTATATGTCTATCTGCATGCGGATGACGGCCCGTTTAAAGAAAAGGGCTGGCCGATCATCATTGATTTTAACGTGCTGAAGAAATATCAGAGAAAAGGCATCGGGAACAGACTGATGGAAGTTGCGGAACAGGTCGCGGTTCAGTATGCGGATACGGTCTGTCTTGGCGTCGGTGTATGCGACAGCTATGGTACGGCACAGCGGATGTATGTCAGGCGTGGATATATTCCGGACGGTTCCGGCGTCTGGTACCGGGGCAAACAGTGTATCCAGTATGAAACGGTCTGCACCGTGGATGACGATCTGATCCTGTATTTTTACAAACAGCTGCAATGTCTGTCATGACAGGACGAGCCATGCCTCGTTCAGGCATGATCTTCAGTTTTACAGTCAGGGAGGAATACGCAATATGGCATCAAGCAGAGAATACCTGGATTTCATCCTGGAGCAGCTTTCCGGTCTGGAGAACATTGCCTGTCGGACGATGATGGGTGAATTCATCCTCTATTACCGCGGCAGGATTATCGGCGGTATTTATGATGACCGTTTCCTGGTCAAGCCCACGAAATCCGCCATGAAGATGATGCCGGATGCAGACCGGGAGATCCCCTATGAAGGCGCGAAGGAAATGCTGCTCGTGGATAATGTGGATAACCGGGAATTCCTGACGGAACTGCTGACAGCCATGTACGACGAGCTGCCGGAGCCGAAGAAAAAGAAGTGACGGACTTTTCTGAAACAACTCTCCGTTTACAATTCCATATTTTTCTATCTGAAAGGGAATAACAGACAGTATCTTTCGAAAGCGATTCTGTATTTCTTTATTTGCGGATGATATGCTTTGTTCACGGTGAGAAGCTCACCGGAATCGATGAAAGGGAGAGAAAGCCAATGCTTCGCCTGCTGGGAATCCTTACGCTGGGGAATCTGCTGTTCGGAGGACGGCATCATCGCCGTGCGCTGGGCAGGGGGCTGTTGTTCGGTGCCCTGCTCGGATACCTGGCGAACAGGGATTTTGACGCGGACCGTGTGGCTGAAGATATCCGGGAAAAGGCAAGAAAAGCGAAAAGAACAGCCCGGGATGCGGTGAAAGCCGCGAAGCGTGAGATCCGGAAAGCAGAACTCGACCGGCGAACTGCCGAGATTCATGAGAAAGCCGATGCCCGGAGAGCGGAGCGCGAGGAACGCCTGGATGCCATTCGCGCGGAGATTGAAGCCCGGAAAGCCCGGAGGGAAGAAGTCCGGAAGGCCGGGAGTGAACAGATCGCGAAGCAGATCTATGCGTTGCCGGTTTCCGGAACAAATGAGGCAAGGGTCATCCGTGAACTGACGGAAGACCTGGAACGTGACGCCCGTACAGCCGCGATAGCAGCCGATGTTCCGACCATTGATTTCCCCGAAGGGGACGGGAAGTATGATTCCTCCAGGAAATACGGGTATGTGCAATAAAACGCGGAGACGGAGGTGGCGGATATGCTGGTGATTGCAATCATGATCGGACTGGTGATCGGATCGCTGGTGCTCAGGGGGAAGCCCCTGCCGGCAGCAGCTGCCACAGAGGGGATCGAGCCCCCGGTAAAGAAGGTTCATGCCTCCGTGGACGGAAAACCGGTGTATTCCTATGTGCAGGAATAAGGTGCTGTAATTGGTGAGCAAAAACGGAAAGAACGGGTTTACAGGACAATCCGGAACAGGGGGTAAAGACGATGGCAAAGATGGAAAGGATTCTCCAGGGTAATTTCAATGAAATCCTGGACAGGATCGAACAAGGGATCGTACGCGGCAGTATATCTGCTTCGCTGGAGGACAGCAGTGATTTCGTGAGCGGTTCATCCCGCTGCTCAGTTCGTGTGTTTGAACGCTACAGCGCGCTTGGATCAAACCGCGTTTCCCTGAGCGTGACCCTGTTTGAAGCGGCGGACGGAACGATCCATCTCAGCGCAATCACTTCAGGCGGTTCCCAAGCCATGTTCTTCAAAATCAACACATTCGGGGAACAGGCATTTCTGGATAAACTGGAAGCGGTTCTGTAGGCAGTCATATGATCGTGGATGACAAGGAGTCATTGATAATGGCTGACCCGAAACAAAATCTTGAGTTCCCATCCTCCCCGCCGGTTTTCGGCGGGGATTTCCCATTCCATACGACAGACTGTGTTTCCGTGTCAATCCCGGTGGACAATTTGCCGTTCAATTGGATATA
>JAEEGL014548141.1_pt1 | contig 16114 bp, 13 predicted proteins | sample 9134231 | NCBI WGS metagenome assembly JAEEGL01 (sample SAMN16246548, study PRJNA631951) | gut metagenome | biome: gut microbiome; feature: rumen; material: fiber-attached | host: Bos | place: Iran: Karaj | collected 2018-10
CACACTTGATGGCTCGGAGCAGATTGGCAACAGACATCTTGCATATTCGACCGCGCAATGCCTCCCCGAGCAAACTCACGTAATAGCTATTAGAGCGCGAGGCTTATGGGGAAGCAGTTGGAGCCGATATGGCAAACGTGCAACTCCGTCGATTGTTAAGTTGTTGCTATTGAGTCTATTACAAATAATAACAGGCTGGGCGCTTATAACTAAAAAACGCCGAGTAGAGTTTGAAGTAGTCGACATCACCGAACAGGTGAAGCAGTGGCGAACGCTTACCAAGCAAGAGTTCAATCGCGAATTGGAGAAGTGGTATAATGCAGATTGATATTTATTCACAAACAGGCTATCAAGTTCAATAAAATGAATTTTCTATTTATAGATTGGCAACCTTCGATAGACGCATTTTCGATATTCGGCTTTGGAGTTAAGTGGTATTCGATTCTATGGTGTGTCGGGTTGATTGTTGCATATCAAGTTGTGCAGCGATTATACAAACAGCAAAATATAGAAGAACGAATGTCTATGTTGTTGTTTTCCTACTGTTTCGTGGGAGTACTTATTGGTGCGCGTTTGGGGCATTGCATATTCTATCAAGCTGATTACTATCTCACAAGTTGGAAAGGTTTTGTGGAAATGATAGTGCCAATTCATATTGAATTTGATGGTTCGTGGAAATATACTGGTTATGCAGGATTGGCTTCGCATGGTGGTGCAATTGGTCTGCTTGTAGCCATAATTCTATATTGGAAAAAGACTGGGCTGAAACTACTTACGGTATTAGACAATATTGCAATTGCAGTGCCTGCAGCGGCTTGCTGTATTCGTATTGGCAATCTGATGAATTCCGAGATTGTTGGCAAAACAACTGACGTGGCTTGGGCTTTCATCTTTCATAGCCCCGATTCTTTGGTGAATGGAGCATTAGTGCCACGCCATCCTGCGCAACTTTACGAAGCAATCGTTTATCTCGTTTTGTTCGTTGTAGGAATATTGATTTATAGGCATTGGCGTAAGGTTCAGAGTATGAGTGATAAGTCTTCAATAGCCGTAGGAACGGGCTTTTATTTTGGACTTTGTCTTACCGCAATTTTCATCTTTCGTTTTTTCGTTGAATTTATCAAGAAAGAGCAAGTAGCATTTGAACAAGGCTTGTTTCTCGATATGGGGCAAATACTTAGTATTCCGTTCATAATTATAGGTGTCTATTGTTTACTTAGAGCGAGTAGAATAAAAAACGATTAAACTATGATTTCTATCCTAAAACGCCTTGAAACGCCGTATGAATTCTCACGCACGGTGAGAATAAAAATGTTCTGTTTATCAGTACTTGTGTTTATTCTTGGAGGAATTAGCAGCAATATATACAGACCATACATATATAGTCATGGTATATACGATTTTCATTTTGCTGATACTTGTACGAATATCTTTGCTGTGCCATTAAGTTTTTGCCTTGTATGTTCTCTTAGAAAGAGTGTTAGCGTACGAATAGAAGTTGGAATGATAGCAATTAGTGTGGTATTAATCTTAAACGAGATTATAGGTTCTACCCAAGATTATTACGATATGTCAGCGACTGTAATTTCAGGCATTCTCACAACTATAGTTATGCGTAAAATCTTCCCTGATTGGCGGTAGGATCTCGTTTGAAACTCGAAGGGTACTATAACGTATAAATCGCTATATTTGGAATTCGTTTTTATAAATCAGAGATCTGTTATGAATCTGCTAAAGTGCTTATCTTCAGTGTCGTTGCTTGCCTATGCCGTAGTGGCTACAGGTCAGGCGAAGCAACTTTGTGATAGCATTGTGGTTGAAAATGCGAATGGGCAACAAATAAAGAAATCTTTTTTTACGTACGACGATGCTGGTCGCGAGTTGTCGTCCAAAAGTTATATATACAACAAGAAAAGCCAGACATGGTTTGGCATTAGCTTCGAACAATGGGAATACGACGCAGCCGGCAATTGCACACGCAGCATCACCGCGCTTTGGGATAATGCCAAAGGCGATTGGCAGCCTACCGTCGACAAACGCAGCACCTACGATGCTCAGGGTCGCCTGCTCGACCTCGACTCTCGCCGGTGGAATGTTCAACGTTCGGTTTGGTTCGGCGAACAACGCTCGACTACGGAATACGATGCCGAAGGTCGCGAGGCTTGTGTGTATAAGTATTTATGGGACGAAGAAAAACAAGATTGGAAATATGCCGAACGTACTCAGTATGAATACGATGCAAACGGCAACCTAATCCAAAAAATAGAAAGCAATTGCGATGGTCACGACTGGGAATACTATCTCAAGGAAGATTATACATACGATGCTGATAATAAGCATATTGTAACTATACTAAAGAGCATCGGTCAAGATGATCAGTGGTATCAATATGAAAAATACGAGTATACATACGCAACCGAAGCTGGCGTCACCACCGAAGAGAAAACCATGATGCTGATTGATTGCAATAGCAAATGGCAAAATGCCGAGCGCGTAACCACACGTCGCAACAGCCATGGAGCCGAAATAGCTACGCGCAATGAGTCGTGGAGAATAAATAAGTGGTTGATTGACAGCCAAGAACGCTCGGATGTTACGTATGACGAATTGGGCAACAAAGTCACGGACGTCCGCTACCGTTGGATTGGCTACGATGCTAAGCACAACGATGTTTGGGAAGGCGTAAGCAACATCAGCGAAAAATTCGACGCCAACGGCAACCGCATCAGCAATGTTCGTCTCGATTGGGACTACAACCGCGGCAAGTGGAAAGGCGTTGTGAACGAAGAGTTTGAATACAACAAAGTTGGCAAGGTTGCCAAAGAACTTCGTCGCCGCTGGAGTTTCCACGATTCCGACTGGGAGAACATGACGTGCAATACGTATGAGTATGACAAACTGGGCAACAAAATAGGCGAAAAGACCTCGCAGTGGGACATCTTCTCGCGCGACTGGAAACTCTTTTTCCAAGGTAAATATGTATATATCTACGATGCTCAAGGCAACATAAAGAAAATAGAAGAATATATGTGGGAACAAGAGCGTTGGCGCTTAGTGAACACAACATTGTATTATTAATACGCCCCAAGAAAAATGACAATAGAACAAGAACAAGCTCTCGCGAAACTGCGCAACCAACTTGAACGCGAAAAATGGCCGCAGAAATACGCTTTCAAATTCATTATGCCTAACGATGGCTTCACCATAAAGCAAGTAGAGATGGTGCTCCCGACCGATGGACAGCGCAGCGCTCGACTTAGCAAAAATGGTAAATACTTAGCACTTACGCACATCTGCATGGCTCCTGCAGCCGAAATGGTTACGCGCGTCACGGGCATGGCTATGGAAGTGCCGGGCGTGATGACTCTATAAAATACTTACGAATATGCAATTGCAGTCATTATCAGAGCGATACGGCGTGGATAAACGAACGCTGCTGGAATATGTGGGCGAGAACCACATAGCCATAGTGAAGATTGTGAAACGCCGCTTGCTCGTGGACGATGCCAAAAATTTTGTGGAGATAGCCAAGAAAATACAAGCCGTCGATCCACAAACGAAGGTGAGCCTAATATGTACGGACAACATCTGCTCGAAATCCGTTGCGCTGCTCGAACAAAACAAGATTGACGTGCTGCTGCAAACTGGCGAAGAGGAAGAGTGAACTTTTTTTTGACGCGTATAGAAGCATATCTCCCTTATGATCAATAAAAGAACGATAACGATTATATCTGTAGCTGTACTTTTGGTCGTTGCGTTTGTTATTTGCTGTAACGTAGCTGTTCGTTGTGCAGCAGAAACAAAAATCTATAGCAATGTAGATAGCCTTCCGCATAATCGTGTAGGTGTGTTGTTGGGAACAAATCCAGTAGGACGGACGGGAAGTCCGAATCCTTTTTACACACATCGCATAGATGCGTGTGTCGCCCTCTACAAGGCAGGCAAAATAGAACGAATATTGGTGAGTGGCGACAATTCGCGCATTACATACGATGAACCATCGAGCATCAAGGCTGACCTTGTAGCCGCAGGAGTTCCCGATAGCATTATATATCTTGATTATGCTGGTTTCCGAACGCTTGATTCAGTGGTGAGAGCAAAAAATATATTTGGACTAAACAAGTTCACAATTATTTCTCAGCAATTTCACAACGAGCGCGCATTGTACATAGCTATGCACAATGATATTGATGCAGTAGCTTTCAATGCTAAAGATGTTCCTGTGAAATATTGGCAAGTGAGGATGATGGTTCGTGAATGGCTTGCTCGTGTCAACGCAGTTGTCGATATATACATAGGAAAAGAACCACATTTTTTAGGTGAACGCGTAGCTATAGAATAGTAGTTGGCGAGTTAGAAAATGCTGATAGCTAACGCTTATGCTACCTGAACTCCGCCGCGCTCACCGCGAAAATGACGAGGCAGTACTCGCAGCCTACGGTTGGTCTTCCGCAAGGGAACATGCCCCTTTGTCAGAAGAAGAAATTATTGCGCGGCTGTTCGAGATGTACGAGAAGCTACGGCATGGAACGAAATAAAATTGCCATTTCTCAATTTTCAAGTAGTAATTTCGCACCCGAAAATTCACTATTGATACAATGGCAAGTCTAAAATCTTTGGCCAAGGATACCGCAATCTACGGTTTGAGTAGCATTGTGGGCCGTTTTCTGAACTATTTACTCGTTCCTCTCTACACAGCCAAACTGTCGGCCGAAAGTGGCGGCTACGGCATCGTTACCAATATATATAGCTACGTGGCATTGGTCATGGTGCTGCTCACGTTCGGCATGGAGACCACCTTTTTCCGCTTCAGCAACAAAGAGGACGAAAAACCGTCCGATGTGCTATCTACTACGCTCATTGCGGTGGGCGGCGTTGCGTTGCTGTTCGTAATATTGGTATTGTCGTTGCTCCAGCCCATTTCAGCAGCGTTGGACTATGCCGAGCATCCGTGGTACGTCGGTCAGATGGCTATATGTGTGGCAGTAGACGCGTTTCAAGCTATTCTATTTGCATACCTACGCTACCAAAAACGCCCGATAAAATTCGCAGCGCTCAAACTGCTATTTATTACACTCAACATCGGGCTCAACATTCTGTATTTCGTTACGTTGCCATATCTATACACTAAGTATCCCGACTTGGTTGGCACCATCTACGACCCGAATGTTGGCGTTGGATATGTGTTCACGCTAAACGTAGTTTGCACGGTATTTATGACAGTGTTCTTCGTGCCAGAGTTGCGCAGTGTTAAGTGGCATTTCGATGTGCAGCTGATGCGTCGAATGTTGCAGTATAGCTGGCCTATACTTGTGCTTGGCGTTGCTGGCATACTCAACCAAACGGCCGATAAGATTCTCTTTCCCAAAATCAGCACCGATGCCAATCCGCTCGGTCAGTTGGCTGTTTATAGCGCTTGCACCAAGGTGGCTATGATTATGGCTATGATTACGCAAGCCTTCCGCTACGCCTACGAGCCCTTCGTCTTCGGCAAAAGCAAAGATTCCGACAGCCGCGATACATATGCCAAGGCAATGCGCTACTTCGTTATATTTACGCTGCTGGCATTCCTCGCCGTGATGGCCGGCATCGACATACTGAAATTCATCATCGGAGAAGACTATTGGAGCGGTTTGCACGTCATACCTATAGTTATGGCAGCCGAGATAATGATGGGAATCTACTTCAACCTATCGTTTTGGTACAAATTGACCGACCGAACCATTTGGGGCGCATATTTCTCTGGCATTGGTTGCGTTGTACTTATAGCTATAAACGTAATTTTCGTGCCTATCTACGGTTTTGTAGCGTGCGCATGGGCGGGTTTCTGTGGCTATGGCATAGCTATGCTGCTGTCGTATTTCATTGGTCAGAAATATTATCCTATAAAATATCCGCTGAAAGCAATTGGCGGCTATGTACTATTAGCTGTGGCTATTTATGCTGTATATGAACAAGTTACATTTGAAAACATGTGGGTAAATGTGGCGTTCCGTGCAGCGTTCGTACTTATGTACATAGGTATAATAGTGATGGTAGAGAAGAAAAATTTCGTGCGTCGAAACGTATCAAAAAACGTAATTGCCAATTGACAATGTAAAAGTTAACTTTGCGCGTTTTTTTGAATAAGATATATCTAATTAGAAATGAACATATCATACAACTGGTTGAAGCAGTATATCAACCTGACTATCAGTGCAGATGCAGTTGCTGAGCTACTCACAAAGATTGGTTTGGAGGTAGACAGCGTATCGGAGGTACAAAGTATTAGAGGCGGACTTAAGGGCCTTGTGGTGGGCGAAGTGCTAACGTGCGAGCCACACCCCAATTCAGACCACATGCATGTCACCACAGTTGATGTGGGTGCTGGGGAACCGCTCGACATTGTTTGCGGCGCACCTAATGTAGCTGCAGGACAGAAGGTTATAGTAGCAACCATCGGCACAGTTCTTTACGATGGCGACCAAGAGTTCAAGATTAAGCCTGCCAAACTGCGAGGCGTTCCTTCAAACGGTATGATATGCGCCGAGGACGAAATTGGCGTTGGCACAAGCCACGATGGCATTATAGTTTTGCCACCCGATGTGAAAGTTGGTACGCCTGCGGCCGAATATTACAATATTGAAAACGACACGCTCATCGAAGTCGACATCACGCCAAACCGCGTTGATGCTGCTTCGCACTACGGTGTAGCTCGCGACTTAGCCGCTGCACTTGGCATAACCGACAAACCCGCAACTCTTTCGCGTCCTTCGGTTGACGATTTCAAAACCGACAATAAATCATACGAGGTGAAAGTTTCGGTAGAAGATCAAAACGCTTGTATGCGCTACTGCGGCCTAACTATCAGCGGTGTGAAGATTGCTCCTTCACCTGAATGGCTTCAAAAACGTTTGAAAGCTATAGGTTTGAACCCTATCAACAACGTTGTTGACGTTACTAACTACATACTTATGGCAGTTGGTCAGCCACTTCACGCATTCGATGGCGACAAGATAAAAGGCAACGAAATACATGTCCGCACTGGTCTCGGTGGCAAGAAATTCACCACTCTCGACGGTAAAGAACGAGAGCTCCACAACGACGATCTACTCATCTGCAACGCAGAGGAGCCAATGTGTCTTGCAGGCGTGTTTGGTGGTTTGGATAGCGGCGTGAGCGACTCGACCACAAAGATTTTCCTCGAAAGCGCATGGTTCAACCCCGTAAACATTCGTAAGACGGCGCGTCGTCAGCAGTTGTCTACCGATGCTTCGTTCCGCTACGAGCGCGGCACCGACCCGAACATAACTATTTACGCACTCAAGCGCGCGGCAATGCTCATCAAAGAGGTTGCTGGTGGCGAAATTTCGTCGGACATCGTAGATATTTATCCTAATCCAGTTGCACCGTTCGAGGTTGAAGTTAGTCGCAAGAGAATGTTCAGCCTCATAGGTAGAGAGATTGAAGAGACCGTACTCAAGCAAATCTTGAAAGGTCTCGAGATGGAAATCAAGAGCGACGACGGCGACAAGATGACACTCCTCGTACCTCGTTACCGCGTCGATGTAACACGCGAAGCCGACGTTGTAGAAGATGTTCTTCGCATATTTGGCTACGACAACGTAGAAGTGCCTTCGGAAGTTCATTCTACTATTGTGTATGCACAAAAACCCGATCCTACGCACGTACTCAACACCATTGGTGCTCAGCTAAGTAGCGAAGGTTTCAACGAGATTATGTGCAACACCCTAACGCGTGGCGCATACTACAATGGTCTCACGACATATCCGAGCGAGGCAAACATTGAGCTTGTGAATCCGCTCAGTTCCGACCTCAACACGCTACGCCAGACATTGCTCTTTGGCGCTCTCGAATCGGTTCGCCTCAACCGCAACCACCGCAACGCCAACCTCCGTCTGTTCGAAATTGGCAACTGCCACTCGTTCAAAGGCGGCGACAAGACGGTTCTCGATAATTACAAAAACGAGCAACGCTTAATGCTGCTTATGACAGGCCTTTCTGAAGAGCCAAACTGGAACACTCCGGCGCGTCAGTCAAGTTTCTACGACCTCAAGACGTCGGTTCTGAATATCATTCGTCGTCTTGGAATCCGCTTCGATTCTATTGAGGAGTTGCCATTGCAAAGCGACATCTTCTCCGATGGCATCACGCTCACCATCGACAAGAGCAAATCGCTCGGCGAGTTTGGTGTAGTTAATAGCAACATACTCAAGCAGTTCGATATTGATACTCCTGTATATTATGCCGAATTGCACATGCCAGTAATTATGGACAAGTGCGCTAAGCATAACAAGATACTCTTCAGCGAGTTGCCTAAATATCCGGAAGTTCGCCGCGACCTCTCTATGCTTATAGATAAGACGGTGACTTTCGCACAAATACGCAGCCTTGCGCAGCGCACCGAGAAGAAACTGCTCAAAGGCGTTTCGCTCTTCGATGTCTACGAAGGCAAGAATCTACCTGCTGGCAAGAAGTCCTACGCCGTAAGTTTCATACTTCGCGATGCTGAAAAGACTCTCAACGACAAGCAGATAGAGAAAGTGATGGAACAGTTGATAAACGTAATGAAAAAAGAGCTCGGAGCTGAGCTACGATAAAAGAATATGGAAACAAATAAAGAACAAGCAATTGAAACGAGATATGTATTCGTTACTGGCGGTGTAGCATCATCGTTGGGCAAAGGAATCATCTCGGCATCGTTGGCAAAACTGCTGCAATCGCGCGGCTATAACGTAACGATACAAAAACTCGACCCATATCTTAATATAGATCCGGGCACGCTCAACCCTTACGAACACGGCGAATGCTACGTCACCGACGATGGCGCTGAAACCGACCTCGACCTCGGTCACTACGAACGTTTCCTCAATATCGCCACTTCGCAAGACAACAACGTTACCACTGGTCGTATTTATAAGAACGTCATCACCAAAGAGCGCAAAGGCGACTACCTCGGCAAGACGGTGCAAATTGTGCCGCACATCACCGACGAAATCAAGCGCAACATTTTGTTGATGGGCACGCGCCATAAATTCGACGTAGTTATTACCGAAATTGGTGGTACGGTAGGCGACATCGAGAGCCTTCCATTCATCGAAGCTGTGCGCCAGCTCAAATGGGAACTCGGATACAAGGCTATGTTTATTCACCTTACTTTGGTGCCATACTTACAAGCATCTAAAGAGCTGAAAACCAAGCCTACACAGCACTCTGTAAAGGCACTCCAAGAAGAAGGTATTCAGCCAGACGTTTTGGTTCTTCGTTCGGAACACGATCTCAGCGAAGATTTACGCACCAAAGTGGCACGTTTCTGCAACGTTGAACCACAGGCTGTTGTGCAATCTGTCGACGTAAGTAGCATCTACGAAGTGCCTATTTTGATGCAAAAGCAGCACCTCGACGAGATAGCTATTCGTAAACTTCAATTGCCTATGAAGAACGAACCCGACATGACAAGTTGGATTCACTTCCTCGACAAACTAAAGAGCTCTACCAAGAAGGTTAAGATTGGTCTTGTGGGTAAATATGTAGAATTGCCAGATGCTTACAAATCTATCATCGAAGCAGTGAATCATGCTGCTACTTATAATGACAGAAAAGCCGATCTTCAACTTATTCATTCAGAGAGTCTTAATGCCGAAAATATTGCAGAAAAGCTTAATGGCTTGAATGGTATTATTGTAGCTCCAGGCTTTGGTCAGCGAGGAATAGAAGGCAAAATTTTGGCTGTTCAATATGCACGCGAACACGACATACCATTCCTCGGCATTTGCTTAGGTATGCAGATGGCTGTGGTAGAATTTGCTCGCAACGTGCTCCATTTCGAAGGTGCAAACTCGTCGGAGATGGATCACGCAACGCCATACCCAGTTATCGACCTTATGGAGAGTCAGAAAAACATAACCAACAAAGGCGGAACGATGCGTCTTGGCGGATATGAATGTAAACTCAAGAAAGGCACCAAAGCTTACGAGATATACGGCAAAGAGATTGTTCGCGAACGCCACCGCCATCGCTATGAATACAATAGCAAATATCTCGAAGACTTCGAGAAAGCAGGCATGATAGCTTCTGGTACGAACCCCGAAACGGGTCTTGTGGAGATTATGGAGATACCTACACTTAAATGGTATGTAGCTTGCCAGTTCCACCCAGAATATAGCAGCACCGTGCTCAAGCCACATCCGCTTTTCTTGTCGTTCATCAAAGCTGCGATAAAAGGCTAATGAACTGAAGTGTAAATATTTATATATACAATACCCACCCATAAACAGATGGATAAAAGAACATTTATTGGTTTGCTGCTGATAGTAGCCGTACTTATTGGATTCCAATATCTTAACCGCCCAAGCGAGGCAGATCGCGCACGTTGGCAAGCATACCACGACTCGATAGCTCAAGTACAGAAGCTAAAAGCCGATAGCCTTCGCGCATTGCAAACGGCACAAAGCGAAACTGCCGTTGTTGATGCTGCCGATAGTGCTGCTGTAGCTGCTGCCAAAGTTGCTAAATATGGCCAACTTGCCGACTTCGTAGAGGGCTCGGAGCAGTTCTACACCTTGCAAAACGACCTTATCAGCATAGTAGTTAGCAACAAAGGCGCGCGTATCTACTCGGCCGAGTTGAAAGACTACACTGCATACGGCGACAAGGCTCTGAAACTCTTCGATGGTAGCACCAACGAATTTGGTTTTCAGTTTACGCATAAAAATCGCTCGTTCTACACCAACGACCTCTACTTCACCACTGAAGGCATCAAGAGCGTTGGCGACACTGCAACCGCTATCGACCTCAGCGTAGCTATTGGCGATGGTGCTCTTACGTATCACTATGTGTTGAATCCTAATACCAACGCCGTAGATTTCTCTATCGAGAGCAAAAATCTTGGTAATGAGCTCTATATAAGCAGCGCTGCCATCGACCTCACGTGGAAGATTGATATGCCAGCTTTGGAGCGCAGCCACAAGTCGGAAGGCATGTGGTCGGGCATCTATTACCGCTATAGCGATGGCGATGTAGAAGAACTCGGCACCACTGGCAATCAAGATGACAACGTAAATATGAATATCGACTGGGTGGCTTACAAAGACCAGTATTTCAGCTCGGTATTTATTGCTGAAGACAAGTTCGCGGGCGCTCAACTCTCGTCTGTAGCATGCGAGCCAACCGATACTATAATAAAGAAAGTTAGCTCGAACCTCGGCGTGAAGTTCAACTTCGACAATGACAAGGCAGCCTTCAAGTTCCTCTTCTTGCCAAACTACTTCTACACGCTCGAGAGCTACGAAGACCTCGACCTTACGGAGCTTCTGCCACTTGGATGGGGCATCTTCGGTTGGATAAACGAATACTTCATCATTCCGGTATTCAAATTCCTCGAATCGGCATTTGTGAATTATGGTCTTATCATATTGATACTCACCATAATAATAAAGGTGATAATCTTCCCATTCACATTCTCATCTTACAAGTCGCAAGCTAAGATGCGAGTGCTGAAGCCTCAAGTGGACGCTATCAACGAGCGCATACCAGCCGAAAAAGCTATGGAGCGCCAGCAAGAGACGATGAAACTCTACAAACGTGCCGGCGTCAACCCGATGGGCGGCTGCTTGCCAATGTTGCTTCAGATGCCTATACTTATCGCTGCATTCCGCTTCTTCCCGGCAGCCGTTGAGCTACGCGGACAATCGTTCCTTTGGGCCGACGACCTCGCTTCGTACGACTCAATTCTCGACTTGCCATTCTCAATTCCGTTCTACGGCGACCACGTAAGCCTCTTCTGCTTGCTCATGTGCATCACCAACGTAGTTTATACGCGCTTCAATATGCAGTCGCAAGCCTCGTCGGCAACTATGCCAGGCATGAAGGCTATGATGTATATGATGCCAGTTATGTTGTTGTTCTTCTTCAACGACTACCCAGCTGGCCTCTGCTACTACTACTTCGTTTCGACGCTCATCACGGTGCTTCAAACCATAATTATAAAAGCATCTATCGACGAAAAAGCTATTTTGGCAAAGATGGAGGCAAATAAGAAGAAGCCTCAGAAGAAATCGCGCTTCATGGCTCGCTACGAAGAGATGATGAAAGAGCAGCAAAAGAAACTCAACAGAAGATAATCTTCTATAAATTATCACTATAAGTACGATTAAGATACATTCTTAGTCGTACTTTCGTTTTTGTTACAGACACAATACAGATGAAGCGAAACAAAGAAGGGCTACTACGTCGCCGATTGCGCAAACTGACATGGCCAATATTCGTTGAGACGTCGTTGATGATTCTGCTCGGCATAGGCGACACATTCATGCTCGGTGGCTATTCCGACTACGCTGTGGGCGCAGTGGGCGCAGTGAACCAGATACTCAACACTGTTTTCTTGCTCTTTGGTGTGGTTACAACGGGCACATCGGTTCTCGTTTCGCGCTACATGGGTGAACGCAACGACCTCTCGGTTCGCGCCATAATAGTGGTATCCATAGCCTTCAACTTGCTCTTTGGGGCTGCCGTGAGCCTTATCCTCTGGCTCAATGCCGAATCCATAATTACGAGCATGGAAATTCGCCCCGAACTCTTCGACGATGCCGTAATATATATGAAGATTATCGGCGCATTTGCATTCCTACAATCACTTGCGCTGACCATTTCGGCAATATTGCGCAGCTTGCAACGCCCTAAATTCCCGATGTTCTCCATAGCCGTAGTCAACGTGGTGAACATCATTGGCGACTACGTATTTATATACGGACATTGGGGCGTACCCGAGATGGGCGTGGCTGGTGCTGCTACTACGACTATCATTGCACGTTCGATATATCTTGGCATACTTATTTTCTCGCTCTTCGGCATAGTTATGAAGCGCCAATTTCACCACTCCGACGTGCTGCCGTTCAAATGGAAGAAGCTTAGCGAGGTGCTCAAAATAGGTCTTCCATCGGCTGGCGAACAACTCTCCTATGCCACCGCGCAGATTGTTATCTTGTTCTTTATCAATCAGATAAGCAACGAAGCTCTCATTGCGCGTACCTACGTAGCTAACATAGTGATGATTACCTATCTCTATACGTTTGCTGTGTCGCAAAGCTGCAGTATATCAGTTAGTTACTTGATAGGAGAACGCAGATTGAAGGCCGCCAACGTCATAACACTTATATGTACGAAAGAGACCATCATAGTGTCCATTATAGTTGGTGCACTCATTGCCGCCTTTGCCCGCCCGATAATTTCGCTGTTTACTGACAATCAAGAAATTCTAATGCTCACCGCCATAGTGGTTTGGATAGATGTTGTGCTCGAAGTGGGACGCGCGCTGAATATGGTTGTCATACAAGCTCTTCGCGCAGCAGGCGACTATATTTTCCCTGTTGCTTTTGGCGCATTATCAGTATGGGGTATTTCGGTTGGCATATCGTACGTATTGGGAATAACTTTTGGTCTCGGACTGTGCGGAATATGGCTTGGCATGGCTCTCGACGAGAATTTCCGCGGAATATGTATGCTTCATCGCTGGAACAAACAAGGATGGGCTAAGAAATTCAGAATTGAAAAATAAAAATTGAAAATTCACAATTAACAATTCAAAATTGACTAAGCATATATAATGACTACAAAGACTTCAAACGCAACGCTTTCAATTCTTGTGGCTCTTGGTCTTTCGCATTTGCTAAACGATTTGCTACAATCGGTGCTTACGGCCTCGTACCCAATAATAAAATCGGATCTTGACATATCGTTTGCCCAAATCGGACTTGTAACGCTTGTATATCAGTTGGCAGCATCGGTTTTTCAACCTATTGTTGGCTTATTTTTCGACAAGCACCCCATATCGTGGTGTCCGATGTTGGCTATGAGTCTCACGTCTGTTGGCATAACAATGCTCGCGTGGTCGAATAGTTTAACTGTTCTATTTATAGCCGTATTTATCATAGGTTTAGGGTCGTCTATTATCCACCCAGAGGCGTCACGAATAGCCTCGCTGGCTTCTGGAGGAAAACGTGGTTTGGCGCAATCAATTTTTCAAGTAGGCGGCAACATTGGTGGTTCGGTTGGTCCGTTACTCGTGGCGCTCATCGTAGCTCCATTTGGCCGACAAAACATACTTTGGTTTCTTGTTTTTGCACTTATAGCATTTGTAGTGGCAATGCCCATACAGCGATGGTTTTCACATTATCTGAATACTATGAAAGTGGAGCATCGACCTATGAAGGTGCAAACATCTATGCCACTTAGCCGCCGCACAACCATACTGACTATTGGCATTTTGCTCGTGCTGATATTCTCGAAATACATCTACATGGCCAGCATTTCAAGCTATTACACATTCTACTTAATAGAAAAATTTGGAATAAGTATACGCAATTCGCAAGTGTGTCTCTTTATCTTCTTAGCCGCCACAGCCATTGGCACGCTCATCGGTGGCCCCGTAGGCGACCGCATTGGGCGTAAATATGTGATATGGATTTCTATTCTCGGCACTGCCCCATTCAGCCTTGCCATGCCTTATGCAGACCTCTACACCACAATTGCGCTCAGTTTTGGTGCTGGACTAATGCTTTCGTCGGCATTCCCTGCCATTCTGCTCTATGCACAAGAGCTTCTACCATACAATCTTGGTCTTGTTTCGGGACTCTTTTTCGGTCTTGCCTTTGGTATAGCGGGCATTGCCAGCGCCGCCATAGGTAATATGGCCGATACGTTTGGACTTGAGACCGTATACAACGTATGCGCCTACATGCCTTTATTGGGTATAGTAGCTGGTCTGCTGCCAAATTTGAAAAGCCCTAAAAAACAATAGGAATTTATTGATGTCTGCTAAAAGTTAGAAATCGATAATTTCACTGCTTAGGCAATAAAACGTTTTAGATGGGGGCAGTTTAGGCGGATTTGCAATTCGCAATTCATCAGTCGGGAATTACAAATTTTCACGAGATTTGGTTGTCTGTAGAGACGTCACAATGTGGCGTCTCTACAATGTGTCTAAAACAAATCGCGTTCAAGTGTCGGGGATTGCAAATCCCCCATGAACCCATGCACTTTGCATATAAGAATGCACGTAGTTGCATCCCAAAATGATTGAAAATCCGCAGTAGAGTTGCCGATTTTTGATGTATTAGTGCCTATAAATCAACTATATATAAAATATTTCTTCGAAAAACTTTGGAAGGTAGAGATAGTTTAGTGGCAATTGTAAAATCCCCAAAGTTGGCTGACTTTCGGGATTTAATTCCTCAAAGTTCGGGTATTTTGAGGATTAGCGTGGCGAATTGGCTATAAGGTAGGAGAGGAGAGTGCGACTGACTAAAGAGATCCTTTGGCCGTTTTTTGTGGCAACATACAACTTAATTACACACAAAATATATCTTTACGGCCATAAATAATAACTTATAATTTTATAATTATGATAATAATAGGCTCAGGACCAGCAGGATACACGGCCGCAATATATGCAGCGCGTGCAGGCAAGAAACCAATTATTTACGAAGGAATGCAGCCTGGTGGTCAGCTTACTACCACTGTAACTATAGAGAATTTTCCAGGATTTCCGGAAGGTATAGATACATACACTCTCATGGATAATATGCGTAAACAAGCCGAATCGTTTGGCGCTGAAATCCGTACCGGACAAGTGACGTCTATCGATGTTAGCGAACGACCTTTTCGCCTTACTATCGACGATACAGATGTAGTAACCGACGATGTTGTGGTGATAGCTACTGGAGCATCAGCTCGATACTTGGGCATCGAAAGCGAGAAACGTTTTATTGGGCGTGGTGTGTCGGCTTGTGCAACATGCGATGGCTTTTTCTATCGAGGCAAAACTGTTGCTGTGGTTGGTGGTGGCGACACTGCTTGTGCCGAAGTACTCTACCTATCTACACTTGCACAGAAAGTATATATGATAGTTCGTCGTGATGTGCTTCGCGCTACTAAGATTTTGCAAGAACGTGTCTATAATAACGAGAAAATTACCGTTATACACAATGCTCAAGTGTCTGAACTTCAGGGTGCTGATGCGCTTGAACATGCCGACTTGGTTTTCACTGATGGACATCATGAAACTATAGATATAGACGGCATATTTATGGCAATTGGTCATACGCCAAACACTGCG
>JAEEGL014648812.1_pt1 | contig 16114 bp, 12 predicted proteins | sample 9134231 | NCBI WGS metagenome assembly JAEEGL01 (sample SAMN16246548, study PRJNA631951) | gut metagenome | biome: gut microbiome; feature: rumen; material: fiber-attached | host: Bos | place: Iran: Karaj | collected 2018-10
AAGTTTATCAAGGCATACATACATTGGTTCAATCACGAACGTCCAGCATATGCTTTGCAATATAAAACCCCACATCAGTATAAACATGACATGGGGTATTAAGGATCTTTTAGAACTGTCTACTTTCGCTTGACTAGTTCATTACTCATAGATCTTTTTCTTTACTCTCTCCCCACCCATATAAAAAAATATTAGATAAATAATACTTACTTTCTTATCTTCCTATATATAGACTTCCTACTCATACTTATCTATACACAACCATATCTACCATATATACTTCAGCTTCACTATTCTTTCACTATACCTTCACTAATCCTTCTGCTATATAACCATATTTATATATATAATATATAGCCACCACCAAAACTCACTTCTCACACCTTACTGACCGCCCGCCGAACCAACCGCACACGCAGCTACTTTCAGACCATGTAGCCACACTCGCATAAGCAAGCCAAACAAGCTCCACATCGCACCGAACCGACCAGCTTAAGCAAACACCTTCCGCCGACCGAAACACGCCCCGTAACGCCCCGCCGCAGAATTGCTATTTTGCCTGCTCGCAAATGCTTCGAAACACGACATAATATCGTTAGGCGAGATTGTGCAAAACTTGATGGATGGAGTTATACTATTACAAAAGCATTTGTAATTTGGAGTCTGGTTTAAAACCAGGAAGGACTCTTGAAGCGTGCATATCATCAAAAAGTTTGCCTCCATATTCAAGGTAAAGTTTGTCACCAAAACGAGAAATTCTTTTGAGATTATCCGTCCTTTGAATTATTCGGGTGTTGATATTGATACATCTAAACTTTATAAAGAACCTGCTAAGAATAGACATAACAAAAAAGCTGTTGAAGATTTAATTGTTTTATTAGAAAAGAGCGGATTCCATCTTGAACGCGTCAAAAGCAGATATTTGTATAGAAATGTAACAAATGAGTTTATTGCTGATTTTATCGCTGACTTAAATGTGCCACTAGAAAACAAAAAATTTGATGTTGAAAGTATTTCCTCGTTTATTAGCAAAGGGGAATTCTATGATAAATGGGATATTGTGTTTGCAACTGGTGAAGAAAAAGAGGCAAATGGTAATTATTTTGAAATAAATAAGGAAGTATCTATTTATTCTTTGTTAGAGAATGTTCTATGCAAATAGTTGATGGTGTCCACACTAGTGATACCTATATCGTGGAATTAGATAAAACCATGTCTAAAACCATTGGAAAAGAAATCTTCTTATCAAGGCCAACAGAGAAATGGGAAAGATATGATGTCGATCCCTATGTTTGGAATGAAGGACCTAATGTTTTATTCCATAATGGTAAATATTATTTAACTTATTCTGCCCATCATTTTATTGACCCTAATTATTGTGTGGGATGTTCTATTTCCAATATGATTACTGGGCCATATATCAAGACGAAAGAAGGACCGATATTAAAAAGAGTGGAAGGGGTTATCCATGGTCCCGGGCACTCTGCCTTTTTAAAAGATATTGATGGTAAAGATTTAATTGTTTACCACGTTCATATGGATTTAAAAGATGGGAATAAAGGGAGAAAAGCCTGCATTTCCCCAGTAATTTTCGATGGAGATAAGATTAAAGTCGATTATCAATAGTCTCTTTAAATTGTTTATTTCTATAGATCAATATGATGACCGCGACCGCCATAATTAAAGCGGATATTAACCATGCCGAAGCATTAGAGAAAGAAATACCAACATAACTTGCATCACTCAGTGTTTGTTTATAATTCTTATCAATTAAATAAGGAATAAATAAAGAAATACCAATTCTCGCCCCTAATTCTCCTAGACCTGCAATAAAAGGAAAAAGGGGCTTTTTGATACCTTGTAAAGCACCGCGAGAAACGACGATGATACCTTGCAAGATACACGCGGATATCGTGATATATAAGTAGGTAGAACTATAGAATTGTACTCTTTCATTAACTTCCACTTTAGGAAGATAGATATAAGGAATCAATCTAACCGTTGGTAAAAGGATGGCTAACATGAATAAATAGAATATCCCTGCGAGGATATATCCATCGATAATACCTTGTTTTATCTTTTTATAATTCTTAATGCCATAATTTTGTCCAACGTAATTAGAGACGGTCACACCTATGGTAGCCATAAAGGAATTGATCGCTAATGTCTCCCAAGAGGAATAGACCGCCATCCCCTTTGCGGCGTAGGCTCCAAAGAGGTTGACTTGACTATTTAATACAAATGTCCCCACAAAAAGAATGGACCATTGAAATCCAATAGGAAGACCTAATTTTAATAAATCTTTATAGATATTTTTTTCTATTTTGAATGACGATTTATTTATATGATATTTCTTAAAGACAAAGAAAGAACAAATAATAAAATTGATAAAAGAAGCGGAAACTAGTGCAATTCCCGCACCAATGGTATCCAAATTAGCGATATTCTTCGCTGTTAAAAGAAAGCAAAAACCAATCTGCAAACCAATAGTAATAACGGATGAAACTAAAACGATAAAAGAATTACCTAACGCTCTTAAAATATGTCCTGATAAATTGCTTAATAAAGTAAAAATATAGCCAACCAATATGACGATAAAATAGGCATAAGCCTTATCGTAATATAATTCATGCACATGTAAGAAATTCAATAAAGGTTTTAAAAATATCAACCCTACTACGCATACGATAATCCAAATAATAAAACAAAGGATGATAGAAGAGACAATTGCTTTCTTTACCCCTTCTTCATCTTTTGCGCCATGTAAATTAGCAATAATGACGCCAAAACCAGAAGTGCAACCAAATCCAAACTGTAACAATATCGCAGATAATGACGAGGTTTGATTAATCGCAGTTACGCTATCACCGCCCACCGTCTCTTTTAAAACCATAGAATTGATTAATGACATCCCATTATTGATTAAAGCAGTGATAATTAATGGAATAGCAAAAAGAATCATAACTTTGATTGGACGAGCGTTTCTAGTTAAATCTTGGAACCCGAATAAGCTTTTAAATTTTGCCAATCCATTTTTCATAATCAAACCTATCATAATGCAAAAAAATTGAAAGGTCATAAACATTAACGATAATGTTTTTTGAACGCCATTTTTCTTATATTAAAATGGTCTTATTCAGGGAGAAAACACATATGAAAGAAACATTGAATAAACTATTAAAATATCCTCGTCCTCTTTTTCGACGTGAATCTTTTATCTCTCTTGATGGAGAATGGGATTTCCTTTTAGAAAGAAGTGGTGCGGGTGAAAGAGAACCCCGCTATAAAGAATTCCCCAAAGATCATTTAAAGATTAAAGTACCATTTGCTTATCAAAGTCCTGCAAGTGGTATTAATGATAAAAGCAGATGTGATGAAGTGTGGTATCAAAAAGATTTTGTTTTCCCCCATAAAAGAAACGAAAGAGTAATCTTGCATATCGGTGCCGCGGATTATGAGACATATCTTTATGTCAATGAAAAACTCGTTGGTAAACACTTAGGTGGATACACCGCTTTTAGTTTTGATATCACTGATTATTTAAAAGACGATAAAGCCCATATCGCTATTTGCTGTTTAGATAGTTATAACATCTATCAACCACGCGGCAAGCAAAAATGGAAAAATGAAAACTTTGAATGCTGGTATCAAGAGATCACCGGTATTTGGAAATCCGTATGGGTAGAAGTAGTGCCTTATGTCTATTTATTAAATGCGAAAATGACTCCTAATAAAGAAGGCGCTATCGATATTGAATTAGATGTTAATGATGAAAAATATCAGGGTTTTGCGGATATTTCTATTAAATTCAAAGATAAGCATCTCGTTAAAGAAAGAGCGAATTTCTCTTTTGGTCATGCATGCGCACATATCTTATTAAAAGAAATACATTATTGGGATTTAGAAAATCCGAATCTCTATGATGTCATCTTTGAACTATCTTCTGGCGATATTGTTAAATCACAATTTGGCTATCGTTTTATTGAAACGGATAAAGGGCAGATCTATCTCAATGGTGAGCCATGCTTTATGCGCTTAACTTTAGAACAAGGATACTATCCTGCTGGCATTTATACTTTTAAAGATATTAAAGAAATGATCGATGAAGTCAATCTCATCAAAGACTGTGGCTTTAATGGATTAAGAATGCATCAAAAAGTGGAAGATGAAAGATTCTATTATCTCTGTGATTTGATGGGTCTTATCGTTTGGAGTGAAATGCCTTCCTGTTATGGCTTTAATGATCATTCCATAGAAAACAATAAAAGAGAATGGCAAGAGATTTTAAAAGAACATTATAATCACCCCTCCATTCTCGTTTGGACACCCTGCAATGAATCATGGGGTGTTCCTGGAATTAGACATACAAAAGAACAACAACAATTCCTCGTGGATTTATATGATATGACCAAAGCTTACGATAAGACACGTCTCGTGGTGTCTAATGATGGATGGTCACATTGTAAAACCGATTTAATCACTCTTCATAATTACATCCAAGAACCAGAGAGATTTAAAGAGGAATTCATCGATATCTTGATGGATATTGTTAAAAAGAATAAACCTCTCTATAAAGATCAAGGATATGTGCCTTTCGCCGATGGATATAAATATGAAGGACAACCCATCTTAATTGATGAATTCTGTGGCATTGGTTTCAATGTCGATGAAGTCAATAATGGTTGGGGATATGGAAATAAAGTCAAAGGAGTGGAAGAATTCCTTGATAGATATAATGGTTTAGTAAAACTCGCGAGCGATTGTCCTCTTCTTGCGGGATGGTGCATGACTCAAATCAGCGATGTATACCAAGAAGTTAATGGTTTAGTAACATTTGAAAGAAAAGAAAAATTTCCTCTTGATGAATTAATGAAAATTAATAGACAAAAAAGTTAATTGTAGTATTTACATTAACGATAATGTTCTAAATAATTAAGGTATGAAGCCATCATTAGTAGTTACGCAGAAGGATATCGCCGAAGCTTTAGGTGTGTCGATAAATACGGTTTCGCATGCCTTAAGAGGATTGAGTGATATTTCTAAAGAGACGATAGACAGGGTGAGAGAAAAAGCTCGTGAGATGGGATATGTTCCTAACTCCATGGCCATTAAACTCAAAACGGGAAATACTAAGGCGGTTGCTCTAGTATACGATAATCTCGTTAATCCCTTTTTCACTATCATGGCGAGTAAGCTCCTCTCTTTAATTAAAGAAAAAGGATATGACACTATCATTTTCCCTTGCAGTAATTATTTTGAAATTCCTTCGCAAACCTTGAATGAATTAATCGAATTACATGTTGATGGAATTCTTTCCTTCCTCGATATCAATGAAGCTTTGGTTACCACGAAAGCATTCCAAGCCTTCCCAATAGTTATCGTTGGAAGATTATCGAAGTTCAATATCACCTCTATTTATTCCGATGACTTAGAAGGTGGAAGAATTGTTGGACGTTATTTTAAAAATAAGAATTATCAAAAAGTTCTCTATGCTGGTCCTGAGATGATCAATGAATCATCCAAAAGATGCAATGGCTTAGAAGAAATATATCAAAGCCAAGTAATTAAAACCCAATATCGAGAACAAGATGACATGAATAAAGTCATTGAATTAATAAAGCAAGAACATGTGGAAGCGGTCTTCGCCTTCAATGATGTTCTCGCCACGATTATCACCAAAGCTATCAAAGCGCATGGATTAGATATCGAAGTAGTGGGATATGATAGCATCCATGAACAACTACCATTTGTTAATGATGTGACATCAATCCAATTCGATTTCGACGCTTTAGCGGAATTATCTGTCTCTTCTTTATTAGAGATTATTGAAAATCCAGAAACAGAAATAAAACAAATCAAAATACCTGTTAAATTACATACAAAAGGAGATCACTAATTTATGAAAGGTAAATCATTATTCCTCACTCTTGCCTTAACTTCGATGCTTTTAACTTCCTGTGGCAACAAAGACGCCGCTGGTAAAACAAAGATCCAATTCTGGGGCTGGGGCGATTCTACTGAAATTAAAGTTTTTAAAGAATTAGTTAAAAACTACAACAAGAATGGCAAAGATGGTGTCTATGTTGAATATACCGTCAAACCATCATCTTCCTATGTTTCCTCAATGGATAAAATCTTAGGACAAAGCAAAGCTCCTGATATTTTCTATGTAGGTGATGGTGACATCAAAAGATGGGCCACCTATGACTATTTAGAAGACATCACTAATTATGTGAAAAATAGTTCCGTTATCAAATTAGATGATATTTGGTCAGAAGGTGTTAATAGATATCGCTATAACACCGCGACTAAAACTAGTGAAGCCACTGATCCTTTATATTGTTTACCAAAGGATATTGGTCCTACAGTTATCTATTACAACGTCGATGCTTTTAAACAAGTAGGCATCAACATCATTTCTAAACCAGAAGCCCAATGCTCTGAAGAAGAAAAACACGGATTCAATATTTCCACGATGACATTTAATAACCGCATTTCTATGACAGTTGAAGAAGAAGTCGCTTTAGCGAAAATCTTAACTAAGAAATACAATGCGGCATCCCCCACAAAACATGGTTTTTATACCGAATGGTGGTTCAACTATGTTTGGTCTGTTGGTGGCGATTGCTTAGAAAGAGATGCTAATGGTACATATCATTGGACTTTAGGTGATACCACTCCCAATGGTCCTAATGGTGAATTACCCAGCAATCGTGAAATGTTTAAGCACTTCATCGATTTAGCGATTACTGAAGAAGTTATGCCTAACCCTGCTGATGTTTCTTCAGCGAGAAAAGTCAGTGCTTTTGAAGGACAAGAAATCGCTATGTTAGTCGGTTTAAGAGCCCATGTCCCAGAATTTAGAAGTGCTTGCACATTCGATTGGGATGTCGCTCCTTTATCCCATCAAGATGGTGGCGTTTTAGCCGGACACAGCGGTTCTATGGGCTTTGGTATTTCTAAGAAAGTCAGCCAAGAAAGAAAAGATGCGGCTTTCAAATTCATGGAATATTTAGCTGGACCAGAAGGTCAAACCGCAACTGCGGAAAGCGGCTTTAATTTACCAAACCAAATCAGCGTGGCAAATACCGAAGCGTTTTTACAAACCAATCAAAAACCCAAGAATTCCATCGTTTTCGTGGAAGCCGCGGAATATCAAACCGAAGGTGACTGGGCTTATTTAGTTGACAATCTTTGGATTGATGACTGGGCACAAGATTTAAACGGACCAGTCTTAAATGGTGAAATGACCATCGATGAATTCTTCGCTAAGCATCAAGCCGCAACCGATGCAAAACTCGCTTATTATTAATATTTTCATTACTAAAATACGCATTCATTTATTCGTATGAGACTGACATTGAGTAGAAACAATAAGGATCCTAAGTCTAATAGACATTCTAAGAAAGCTGAGAATATCTACGGTTTTGCTACAGCCGTAATTCCTCTTCTTGGCTTTGTAATTTTCGGAATGCTACCTATCGTTCTCTCCTCAATTCAGTCTTTTACTACTTATAAGGGCAGTGGTTCTCCTTATGATTTAATCAACACCATCAATGTGGGATTCCAAAAATATGGCAAAGTCTTATCTGATCCGACATTCTGGAAAGCGGTGAGAAATTCCTTCTTAAACTGTTTAGTGACACCATTCTGCATGATATTTGGTCTCATCATTGCTTTAATCGTTTCTAATACCAAATTATTCGGTCGAAACTTCTTTAAAGCTTTATTCTTTATCCCCTATGTCTGTTCCGTGGTTGCTAGCTGTTTAATTTGGGTCTGTCTATTAGAGAATGGTGGATTCTTATATCAATTCTTCCTCTCTTTAGGATGGAAATGGGTCAATTTAAATAATCCTGCATTCGTCACTCCGTTAATGATCTTTTTAGGTGTTTGGAGTGGTACGGGCTTTTCCGTCATCATGTATACCGCTGCTTTAACCAATATCGATAGCGGTATCATCGAAGCCGCGAAAATCGATGGCGCTAATAAGTGGCATCAATTCTGGCATGTTACTTTCCCAAGCATTATGCCAGTGACATTCTTCTTATTCGTTACCGGTATCATCGGTAATTTACAAGACTTTACTAGATATTCCTTAGTCGGTGATTATTACAAGGCTAATGGAAGTTATATCACAATTGCGTATTATCTATACCACTACATGGATAGCGATACCTTAGATTTAGGTTTAGCCTGTGCGGCTAGCTGGGTTCTCGCTTTAATCGTTATGGTGGTCACAGTTACTCAATTTGTCGTCAATCGTAAACAAGGAGACACAACGAAGTAATATGAGAGTAGAATACGTAAAAAGACAAGACCTCAAAGCGACATTAAACACCAATAAAGGTGAAGTTTTCTTCTCCCGTTTACTTTCTTATGTCGTTTTATTCTTCCTATCCATCGTCGTGGTCTTCCCCTTTGTGATGATGATTATCTCTTCTTTAACAGTTGGAGGATCTTATGCTGTTGGAAGAGGAGCTTTCTCCTTTAAAGGCTATGCCGATATCTTTACTTCCGTTGTCGCTGTTGATCCTAATACCGATGTTCCTTATTTATTAACCGGTATCAAAAATACCTTAATTATTACTATTCCTTCTACCTTATTAGGTTTATTTGTTTCCGCTTTCTCCGCTTATGCTTTTGCGAAGATTAAATTCAAAGGCAGAAACACATTATTCTTCATTATGTTAATTACCATGATGATTCCGGGAACTTTGATGTTTGTTCCTTCCTTCATCATTTATAATCATTTAAATTTAGTGAATACCTTCTTCCCTTTAATCGTTCCAGGATCCTTTGGTTCGGCGATGTGTGTCTTCTTTTTAAGACAAGCCTTTATGGCCATTCCTGATGATTATATCGAAGCGGCGAAATTAGATGGCATTGGCCATTTCCGCATCTTCTGGAAGATCGTCGTTCCTTTGAGCGCACCTGCATTAATTTCTCAAGGTTTGTTGGGCTTTGTCGGTGGTTATAACGATTACTTAGGACCATTACTCTATTTACAAGATCCAAGCTTATATACTCTGCAAATCGCGCTTCAATTAATCCATTCACAATCCGATACCGGCAATAACCAAATCTTTTTAGCGGCGACCGTGGTCTCTTTATTACCGACCATCTTAATCTTCTTATTTGCCCAAAAATATTTCATTAAAGGTATTGCTAATACCGGCATCAAATAAAAAGGAGAAAATAGATGAAAACAAAGAAATTCTTCTTAACTTTCCTTGTAGGAATATTGTCCGCTTGTAGTGGCGCTACGGCTTCCGCGGATTTTGGTTATGAATTAGATTTTACAAAAGGTTATAACAAAAACCTTTGGTTTAAAAATGATTTAGATCAATTATGTGCTGACCCGAGCATTATCTATTGTGAAGAAGATCAATATTATTACATGTATATGACTTCCGATAGCTTAGGTTCCACTGGTTTTAATGTTTATAGAAGTAAACAATTGAATTATTGGGAAGAATTATCCCCTTGTTTTATTCCTGATCCCTATTCTTGGGGCATCACCCATTTATGGGCTCCTAATATCATCAAAATTGAAGATACCTATTATCTATATTATTCCGCGTATAACTACACCACGAGAAGAAAGGGTATCAGCGTCGCTGTTAGCGATACACCTTATGGTCCTTTCCATGAATATGAAGGTTTAGATTATTATGGCAACACCATCACTAGAGGTGATCAAGTATTTGAATTTGGATACGCCACCATCGATGCCGCACCGTTCCAAGATGATAATGGTGATTTATATCTTTATTACGCTAAAGACCAAGTCAATTCCGTCAGCGAGTGCTACGGGGTGAAATTGTTAGATCCTGTAACTGCTGATTTTTCCACTAATACTTTATTAGCTACTCCAGGTAAATCATCGCTTGATCAAATTAGTACCGATTTAAAATGGGAAGTTCAAACTAGAGGTGGTCGCTGGAACGAAGCCCCTTACATGATTAAATTAGATGGAAAATACTATCTCTCTTATAGCGCCAATTATTTCGATGTTATGGAATATAGCGTTGGCTATGCTGTCAGTGATTCTCCATTAGGAACATTTGTTAAACCTCATGCTTATGAAATTGAGAATTTATTATTAGGTGTTGACCCCGATGATCAGATGGGTAGTTGGGACTTTATGGCTGGTCCAGGACATCATTGCTTCTTCTATGCTGGTGATGAACTCATGATTGGTTATCACGCTCATACTGATCGTTTATACGCTAACTCTATTAGAGCTTTTGCGATGGATCATGTCACCTTTAAAGATGGTAAATTAATCGTCAACGGTCCTTCTTATTCCTTACAACCACTTCCTAAATCCGTCAGTGGTTACGCTAATGTGGCTAAAGAAGCAACCATTACCACCGATAGCACCAATGATAGTGGTCTATTAAACGATGGCATCATTCCTATGCACATGTACAATCAAGAACAGATTGATTTACAAGCGCAATTTGCTAAAGGTAGTCATACCATCACTATTGATTTAGCCGAAGAAAAAGAAATCGCCGCTATTGCTATTTATAATTCCTTAGATTATTTAACCGGTATCACTTCCGTTGATGAAGTGAATATCGCCGGTGTTGGTAAAACCAGCAATGTCAAATTAAATGAAGAATATTTGGGAAGTGAATGGGATGGAGATTATTTAAGACCCGGTTCTTCCTTTATCGTTGAACTAAACTCTGCAAAAACCAAACAAATTACTATAAAAGTCAGTGCTAAATACGATTTCGCTTTGAGCGATATCGTCGTATTAGGGAGGTAATGAATGTGAATAAGAAATTATTATCCTTATTATCCGTTATCATCTTAGTGGGTTGTGGTGGTGCAAAGCAACAATCAAAATATTCCTATGTCAATCCCGAAGAACCCCAAGGCGATTATCGTATAGGCGTAGAAGCTAATGTCGAATTAGATGGCTTTGCTAATGAATCATTCTATGATAATGAACATGTCTATCGCATTGACAATTCCAATGGTGAAGCTAGTTATGGCGAAGTGCGTTTTGGCTTTGCAAATAAAGGTTTATTAGCCTTTGCTTATGTCCATGAAAATAGGATCTTTGAAAATCCTGAAAGATATATCTATCACCAAGATAGTTTTGAATTATATATCAATCCTGGTATCTATAAAGATGAATTAAGAAGTAACTGTGTCCAATTTAGATTATCACCGAATTTAAGAACAGAAACCTGGTTAGGTATGCATTCTCCTGTCGATGATTATTCCTGGACTTATTATCCTGTTCCTTTTAGAAATGGCACGCATATCGATGGAAAAGTCATCACCGATAAAACCGAAGAACAAGACCCTGAATTCGCTAATTCCCAAGGCGAGGGATATGAATTCTATATTCCTTATTCTTCCTTTGGTTTAGATTATAACCCTCAAGGTTTAGATATCCTTCCTGCGATGGTTACCGCCCATTCCACCGGTGAAGATGACCGTGTATGGAGCTCTTATAACGGTGTGGATATCACCGATTTAAATAATTATATTTCCGTTGGTCATCGCGTTTTTAAAGATCAAGGAGATAACATCTTCAATACCGATTTCACTTCCAGTGGATTCATCTTAGATCATCAATTGGATGAAGCTTATCCCTATGTGAAAAACTTCGGTTATCATGACCAATATGGCTATTATAATGCCTATGGCAAAGTCTATTATGCGAAAGCGAGAATCACCCTTTATCGTAATTTACAAAATGACTTATATCCAAAAGTTGGATTAGGTTCTATCAATGATATAGGTACATCTGTCATGTTATTAGACCCACGCGTTAATAAAGATAATTATCAGGCTTTAGTCGTGGACCGCGTGGGAAAAGAAGATTGGCAATGGTCTTCTGCACCGATTTCTTGGAAAGGTGATGAAAGCTATGAAAATCCGATTTTATTCGAGATTTGCCGATATTATGACGATATTTATTATTACATGAATGGTCAACTCATCTTCGCTTTAAGCGCGGCTACTTTAGGTTATGAAGATAGTTACCCCATCTTAATGACCATGAATTATAGTGCTTTATTCGATCAATGTTCTATCAGTGAAGATGAACAAGTTGTCTTAAATAGAATTGGGGAAGTGGATCCCTATATGTCAAAAGAATTATCCACCGGTGGATTCCTTTACGATAGTGAAGATCAATCCTATAGCCAAAATGGTACTTATGATCAATATGCTGTCTTTAATTTAGAATCGACATCATACACGATGAGTGTGGATATCGATTTAGGAAATAATCTCAATGGTGATTTATATCCAAAAATCGGTATTGGTGAAATGACGGGTAGTGTCATTCAAGGATATCTCTTTGATCCTCGCCCCAATAAAGATTATTTCAAGATGGTCCATGTCACTGGTACCACTCAAGAAGCTAAACAATGGTCTTGGCAAGAAGAATTTTGGCAAGGCGAAGAATCATATGATCGCACGATCAATTTAAAAGTAGTTAGAGAAGATAGCGTTTCCTATGTCTATATGGATAACGTATTAGCCTTCACCTTAATGGATAACGGATTTGAAAATAATGCCTCTCATCCGATGTTCTTTACGATGAATCATTCTGGCATTTTCTCTAATATAACCATTACCGATAACGCCTAAAATAGGAGGGTTTTGATATGAAAAAGAAAACACAACCAGTGGAAGAAGAATTAAAGCAAGAACCCCAAGAAGTCTTGGATGAATCGAATATTCGTCAACACGAAGAAAAAAGCGACGAAGATATCATCGAAAACTACATTGCTTTAATCGATATCAATAAAATCTATGAAGGCGGTGTCCACGCAGTCTACGATTTTAATTTAGAAGTTAAAGAAGGCGAATTTGTCGTCTTCGTCGGTCCTTCGGGATGTGGTAAATCCACAACTTTAAGAATGATCGCCGGTATTGAAGAAATCAGCACTGGTGAATTATATATCAATGGTTATTATTCTAACGATGTCACTGCTAAAGATAGAAATATCGCGATGGTTTTCCAAAACTATTCCCTCTATCCCAACATGACCGTTTATGACAATATGGCCTTCTCTTTAAAGATGAGAAAATTCCCCAAAGAAGAGATTGATAAACGCGTGCAAAAAGCAGCGAATATCTTAGGTATTCAAGAATTATTATCCCGTAAACCCAAAGCCTTATCCGGTGGTCAAAGACAACGTGTCGCTTTAGGTAGAGCAATCGTTAGAGACGCAAATGTCTTTTTAATGGACGAACCATTATCCAACTTAGATGCTAAATTACGTGTCCAAATGAGAAGCGAAATTATCGCTTTACACAATAGATTAAAAACCACAACAATCTATGTTACCCACGACCAAACAGAAGCCATGACTATGGCGGATCGCATCGTCGTTATGAAAGATGGATTTATTCAGCAAATCGGCACCCCGATAGATATCTATCGTAAACCCGTTAATAAATTCGTCGCTTCGTTCATCGGATCCCCTGCGATGAACTTTATTCCTGCCATCTATTCCAATGGTTGCCTCCGTTTTAATGATGGCAGGAATATCACTCTTCCTGAGGAATTAGTGAAGAAATATCAAGAATATTACGCTGATCCCGATGCTAAAATCGAAATTTGCCATCAAAGATTAGCCCAATTAAAAGAGAGATTAGAAGCGCATAACCGCTACCAATTAAAACATCGTAAATTATTTAAAAAACCCAAGCTATACGATATTGAAAATGATGAAGAAGTCCTTAAACTCAATAAGGCTATCGACTTATTTAATAGAGTGAAGAATAAAAAAGATGTTGAAGTGTTATTTGGTATTCGTCCCGAAGATATTAAATTATCTGATAGCAAAGAAGCTTTTGTTCCGGAAATTAAATTATCGGAATTATTAGGCGATAGTTATTTTGCTCACTTCGATTTCGGTGGTGTTGATATCATCGCTAAAATCATGAGCGATGATATCATTGATAAAAATAGCAAGATCAAATTAGCGATGGAAGAGAAGAAAATGCATCTTTTCGATCCCTATTTAGAAGACGCTATCGATTAAGATATGAAACTCAATATTAATCAAAACCAATCACAAGCAGATCCTTATGTCATCCAAGAAGGTGATAAATATTATATGTATGTCACCGGAGAAGAAGGCGTCTTTCTTTATGAAAGCGATAACTTTTACGATTGGAAAGAAATAGGGATTTGCTATAAAAAAGAAAAAGAAAAGAGCTATTGGGCCCCTGCTATCATTAAAATAGAAGATAAATTTTATCTCTATGTTTCCTCTATGCCTTTCAATAAAGAAGATACCCATGAACAGAGATTACAAGTTGCGGTGTCATCTTCTCCTAAGGGGCCCTTCGAATTTATTCGTTTCATCTTACCGGCTTTTTCTATTGACGCCCATGTCGTTAAAAGCGGTAATGATTTATATCTATTCTATTCCACGAACGATTATGACGCTTCGCGAGCGGGTACTTATATCGTTTTAGATAAGATGGTTTCTCCTATTGAAGTAAGGGGAAAACCAAAAGCTATTGTAAGACCTACTTTAGATGAAGAAATCTATTTAAAAGACCGCTTTAAAAAAGGTCAGCATTGGCATACGATTGAAGGCGCTTTCTATTTTAGAGAAGGTGATTATCACTATGTCATGTATAGTGGTAATTGCTATCAAAATGAAAACTATTTTATCGGTTATAGTGTCGCTTATGGTCACACCGATGATTTAACACAATTAAATTTTAAAAAATACCCGTCAGATTCCGTATATTTGCCTCTAATTCGTAAGAATTCTTTTGAAGAAGGGACAGGGCATAATTCCTTCTTAAAGGTAGGCAATAAGGATTACATTATCTATCATGCGCGAGATTATGGTTTAGATAATAATAACGATCATCGAACTGCTCGAATTTGCCAGGTCAAAATAGATAAAGAAAAAATTGAAATTGTATGGAGATAATTATGAAAAACATTAAAAAACTATTTGTCGTTTTATTAACACCGTTATTACTAAGCGGTTGCATTTCTCAAAAACCTGATTCTTCTCAAGATGGTTATACAGTCTCTTTCGACACTCATGGTGGTAGTGCGGTTGAAACCATGGAAAACGTTTTAAAAATAGAAGAATCACCTCTCACAACAAGACAAGGTTATGAATTCCTCGGTTGGTATGATAGTGAAACATATTTCGAGGAAATAGAGTTCCCTTATGAGGTTAAAAGCGATATTACTCTTCATGCTGGTTGGCAATATATAAAGACAGGTCATACAGTAACATTTGTTAGTAATGGTGGCAGTGAAGTAGCATCGTTAAGCGATGTAACGATTCTCACCTCTTTGCCAGAGACAACCAAAACGTTTTATAGATTTGAAGGCTGGTGTTTGGAAAATACTAGTGAAGCAACTCCAATTGCTCTTCCTTATACAGTAAGTAAAGACGTGACCTTATACGCTAAATGGACATTTGATGACACTATGTCTGAAAATGTTTGGACTGATGCTGTTAAAGAAAACAAAGTCACTCTAGTTGGGAATCAAAAAGGTTCAGCATTAGACGACTTTAACTTTTTAAGATTTTACGCAACTAGAGATGATAAAGGTATTTATTTCTATGTTGATCAAAGGGTATCTGGTGAATTGCTTCACTCTTCAGATGAAAATTGGTGGGAAAACAACAATTTTGAATTCCATGTTAATAACGTTGCTACTTGGGGTGGCTTCCAATTGTATGGTTCCACTTTAGATAGTGGACTTGGTTATAACTTCAATAACTTTGGATTTTCTATCAATAAATATAATCGAGAGTATGATTTATGGACAATCATCAGATATAAAGCATTTGCATCTTACGAGAAATTATCTTCATTAGGTGAAGAAGTTACATATGATAAAGATACTTCAATCTATATTTGGTATGGTTCTAATAGCGGACATGGTTTTGATCATTGCGACTCTTGGGAACATGATGCCGCAGTTAAGCTAACCGTTAATGGTATCGTTGATGTTAATAATGTAAACGACGCCACTGATTACGAACATAACCGCGGTGGCTGGAACGACCTATTTGTCGAAATAGATGACTCAATTCAAGATAAAGAAAGATCCTATTTAGCAATTCACTCGAATGCCGCATTAACT
>JAEEGL015336639.1_pt1 | contig 16114 bp, 15 predicted proteins | sample 9134231 | NCBI WGS metagenome assembly JAEEGL01 (sample SAMN16246548, study PRJNA631951) | gut metagenome | biome: gut microbiome; feature: rumen; material: fiber-attached | host: Bos | place: Iran: Karaj | collected 2018-10
TGAGGATTGATTTTAATAATGATAAACGCAATAGAAGAAAAGCAGTTCCCCACCATTGACGGCGGCGTGTGCGCCGCTGAGGGCTTCAAGGCAAACGGCGTTAACTGCGGTCTCAACAGTGATAAAAACAAGAATGACCTTGGGCTTGTGGTATGCGACGTTATGTGCAATGCCGCCGCGGTATATACAACTAACAAGGTCAAAGGCGCGCCGCTTCTGGTGACAAAGGAACACCTTGCCGCCTGCGGAGGCAGGACGCGGGGATTCATTGCCAACAGCAAGAACGCCAATACCTGCAATGCCGACGGCGTTGAAAAGGCGGAAATGATGTGCTCGCTCGCCGCAAAGGCGCTTGGTGTGGATCCGAAAGAAATTGTTGTCGCGTCTACAGGCGTAATAGGTCAGATACTCCCGATAGAGCCTGTCGCCCGACATATAGAAGAGCTTGCGGCAGGTCTTTCGCCCGAAAATCACGGCAGGGCTGCCAACGCGATCATGACGACTGATACGGTGATGAAGGAAATCGCCGTGGAATTCGAGCTTGGCGGCAGAGCGTGCAGAATGGGCGGCATGGCTAAGGGCAGCGGAATGATTCACCCCAATATGGCTACCACATTGAATTTTATTACTACTGACGCCGCCGTGAGTCCCGAAATGCTGCAAAGGGCTCTTTCGGACGTGGTTAAGGTGACGTACAACTGTCTCAGCGTTGACGGGGATACCTCAACCAACGACTGCGTGCTTCTGATGGCGAGCGGTCTTGCGGGAAATGACGAAATTACCGCTGAATGCGCCGATTATTCCGAATTCAGATCTGCTTTGTACTTTGTAATGATGAATTTGACGCGCATGCTCGCAAAGGACGGCGAGGGCGCAAGCAAGCTTATTGAATGCAAATGCTCCGGAGCCCCTTCTCTTGACTGCGCTATCACTGTTGCCAAGAGCGTGATACGTTCTCCGCTTGTAAAGTGCGCGTTCTTCGGCGAGGACGCAAACTGGGGCAGAATACTCTGCGCTGTAGGCTATGCGGAGGCTGATTTTGACATAGACAGGGTTGACGTCGATATTTCCTCAGAAAAAGGAACCGTTTCCGTATGCCGCCAAGGCGCCGGAATTGAATTTTCCGAGGAGGAAGCCGCCAAGGTTCTTTCCGCCGACGAGATTTTTATTATGATAGACCTGCATCAGGGCGAATGCTCCGCAAAGGCGTGGGGCTGTGATCTGACATATGATTACGTTAAGATAAACGGCGATTACAGAACATAATTATTTCTCTCAAATAATCAGCGCAAATAAAAAGCAAAGCAAACATGATCCACTTAGGTGAATGAATGCGCTTTGCTTTTTTATGTTGTAAATGATGATAGCTATGCGGTTATATTCCCATGTCGAAAATGCCCTTGAGCCTTTCCTCAAAATCCGCGTCGGAGCAGTAGCCGGTTTTGTTCAGCTTGTAATACTCGTCGATTGAGAGAAGGTTCCAATCGCCGTCGGAATAGTCGGTCAGGCGGTGGAGCAATTCGACGCACCGTTCCTTGTCAATCGTGCCGGCGCGATATTTGTCGCGAATTATTCCGATGAGTGAACGCTGTACAGTGTTGCCCGCGTTCCTGTCGGCGGTATAATTGCCCTGTAGATTGTAGAATATCACGTTTATGACTTCCTCCTGCCCTTTGTCAAGCGAGAGGAACACGTCGGTGTAGATATAAGGCACTTCCTTTTGCTTTAACGCGCCGTTGATAAATTCCCTCAGCTCGTCCAATGTAAGAAGTCCCATGTCAAGACCGATTTCAAATTTTGCCATTTGTTCATATGCAGTCAATTCAAACCACTCCAGCTTTTTATATATAACCATTTTATCACAGTTGTCCGTAAATGTAAACTAATTCCTGCCTGAATTTTGTTATATTTTTCGCAATGATATGAATGCTGCTACTGAATATTATTATAATAACAAGAATTCAGGTGAGAAATATGAGAAATGTCGTAAAAATGTATAATTCTCCGTTGACATGAAACGGAAAATGTACTATAATATTTGAGTTGCAGAAAAAGCATTGTTTATTCTGCCCGTTAGTTGATTAAATTGTTAAATAGGAAAAACGGAGATGAGCGTGAATTGGTTAAGGCTATAGTCGGAGCTAACTGGGGCGACGAGGGCAAGGGGAAGATTACTGATATGCTTGCCGCTGAGTCGGATATTGTTATTCGCTTTCAGGGCGGAGCCAACGCAGGACATACCATTATAAATGATTTCGGCAGATTTGCACTTCATTTGCTGCCGTCGGGCGTTTGCCATCAGCATACTGTAAATATTATAGGCAACGGCGTCGCACTCGATCTTTTGAAATTTGAAAAGGAGCTTGCGGCTGTCACCGAACAGGGAGTGCCTACCCCAAAAATCCTGATTTCGGAGCGCGCACAGCTTATTATGCCGTATCATGTCCTTTTTGACGTATATGAAGAGGAACGTCTTGGCGGCGAGGCTTTCGGTTCCACAAAATCCGGAATCGCACCGTTTTATTCAGATAAATATTCAAAGATCGGATTCCAGGTCAACGAGCTTTTTGCCGACGAGGAATATCTGAGAGCAAAGGTCAGGAAGGTACTGGATATTAAAAATACGCTTATAAGGCATTTATACGGAAAGCCGGAAATTTCTGAGCAGGAGATATTCGACTACCTCATGCGCTGCAAAGAAATCGTCGCGCCCTATGTGGCAAATACGTTTGAGTTTTTGCAGAAGGCAGTCCGCGAGGATAAGAATATTCTGCTTGAGGGACAGCTCGGCTCCCTTAAAGACACCGATTTCGGCATTTATCCCATGGTCACTTCGTCCTCGACGCTTGCGGGCTACGGCGCTGTTGGCGCGGGTATTCCCGCGAGGGCTATCAGCGAGGTAATTACTGTGACAAAGGCGTATTCAAGCGCTGTTGGCGCGGGCGAGTTTGTCAGCGAGATATTCGGAGACGAGGCTGAGGATCTTCGCAGACGCGGAGGCGACAGGGGAGAGTACGGCGCGACTACAGGCAGACCCCGCCGCGTCGGCTGGTTCGACTGCGTTGCCACGCGGTACGGCTGCATGGCTCAGGGTACGACCAAGGTCGCTATGACCTGCCTTGACGTTATGGGATATCTTGACGAAATCCCCGTCTGTGTCGGATATGAAATCGACGGCAAGATAACGCATGAATTCCCCGTCACTCACCTTCTGGCAAAGGCAAAGCCCGTATTGCAGACTCTTCCGGGCTGGAAGTGCGATGTGCGCGGCATAAGATCATATGACGAGCTGCCGGAAAACTGCCGTGGATACATAGAATTCATAGAAGGTCAGATCGGTTTCCCGATAGACATTGTATCGAACGGTCCTGGCAGAGACGAGGTTATCTACAGATAATTCCCTGAATCGGTCGTGATATGTTATTTGCCTAAAAATTCAAGAACGCACGGCGGCTTTTGGTTCAATCGGCAGAATTTGCGGAATTTGTGATGAACTCATTGACATGACCGTTCGGCTGTGATAGAATTAGTGCATGCTTTGGAGAACAATGGCGTTCGGGAAAGTTGTTTTTCCGGACGCCTTTTTCTCATTTTCAAGCTATTATTTTGGAGGTTGATTTGTTTATGGCAAAGTATACCAGAGAGGACATCGTAAGGATAGTCAAGGAAGAGGACGTAAAATTCATACGCCTTCAGTTCACAGATACCTTCGGTCACATGAAGAACGTGGCAATCACTGTCAGCCAGCTCGAAAAGTGCCTTGACAATCAGTGTATGTTCGACGGCTCTTCCATCGAGGGCTTTGTGCGTATCGAGGAATCCGACATGTATCTCAGACCTGATATTGATTCTTTCGTGATATTCCCGTGGAGACCCCAGAACGGCAAGGTCGCCAGATTTATCTGCGACGTTTACAAGCCGGACGGAACACCTTTTGAGGGCGATCCGAGATATGTGCTCAAGCGTGTCCTCAAGGAAGCCGAGGAAATGGGCTACACTGTAAACATAGGTCCTGAAGCCGAATTCTTCCTCTTTGATACCGACGAGCACGGTCACGCGACTACAAACAGCTATGACGAGGCGAGCTACTTCGACCTTGCTCCTACCGATATGGGCGAGGACTGCCGCCGCGATATTTGCACTACTCTCGGTCAGATGGGCTTTGAGATAGAAGCCTCTCATCACGAGGTCGCGGAGGCTCAGCACGAGGTTGACTTCAAGTATGACGACGCTCTGACGACTGCCGACAATATCATGACATTCAAGCTGACTGTGAAGGCTGTCGCATACCGTCACGGACTTTATGCCACATTCATGCCTAAGCCCCGTTACGGCGTTTGCGGTTCCGGTATGCACACAAATATTTCCCTCTGCACGCTTGACGGCAAGAACGCGTTCTGCGATCCTGACGATCCAAAGGGTCTTGGACTTTCCGAGGTTGCTTATAATTTCATTGCCGGTCTTATGAAGCATGTCAAGGGCATGGCTGCCATTACAAATCCCCTCGTGAATTCATATAAGCGTCTTGTGCCAGGATTTGAAGCCCCCTGTTATATTGCGTGGTCTGCGAGCAACCGCTCCGCGCTTATCAGGATTCCGGCTTCCAGAGGTGCGGGAACCCGTGTGGAGCTTCGCAATCCCGATCCGGCGTGCAATCCGTATCTTGAGCTTGCGGTCTGCATTGCCGCGGGTCTTGACGGCATAAAGAACAATATGGTTCCCGTCGATCAGATAAGCGACGATATCTATGCTATGACGAAGCAGGACAGAAGGGCTGTCGGCATTGACAGTCTCCCAGGCAATCTCAAGGAGGCTCTCGACGCTCTCGAAGCGGACAAATACATCGTCGGCGTTCTTGGCGACCATGTTTACAAGAGCTATGTGGCAGGCAAGAAAGCCGAGTGGAACAGTTTCCGTACAGCCGTTACCGAATGGGAAATAGACAGATATCTTTCAATTTATTAATATATATATAAATATAAGGAGTGCTAAAAATCATGGAAAAGAAAGAACAGCTTTACGAAGGCAAGGCAAAGAAGGTTTTTGCTACAGACGATCCCGATTACTGCATTGTATCCTATAAGGACGATGCTACGGCTTTCAACGGTGAAAAGAAAGGAACCATTGCGGGCAAGGGCGTTGTGAACAACAGAATGTCCAATATGCTTTGCAAGCTGCTGGAGCAGAAGGGCGTTCCGAACCATTATGTTGAGGAGCTTAACGACAGGGAAACTCTGGTTAAAAAGGTGCAGATAGTTCCTCTTGAGGTCATTATAAGAAATACCGCGGCAGGCAGCTTCTCCAAGCGTTTCGGAGTGGCTGAGGGTACAAAGCTCAACAATCCCACTCTTGAATACTGCCTGAAGGACGACGCTCTCGGCGATCCTATGATAAACGATACCCAGATTCTCGCTATCGGCGCCGCCACTCAGGAGGAGCTTGACAAAATCGCTTCAATGGCGTACAAGGTAAACGATGTCCTCTTAGAGTTCTTCAAGACCATCGGCATTGAGCTTATCGACTTCAAGATCGAATTCGGCAGGTTCCACGGCGACATAATCCTCGCGGACGAGATTTCTCCCGATACATGCCGTCTCTGGGACGTTGAGACACATCAGAAGCTCGACAAGGACAGATTCAGACGCGACATGGGCGGCGTTGAGGAAGCCTATGCCGAGGTATTCAAAAGACTGAACATTCAGTAATCATTTTTATTATTTCAAATAATACAGAACTTAATGTAAATAAGAACAGCCGCAAAGCACTTTCACGTGACCTTGCGGCTGTTTTGCAGTTGCCGGAAAACAGAGCGCAATGAGAAACGCGCTTCATTCTCCGTCAAATACTATCTGTTCCATTGAAGTACGGCTTATCATATTATTATTCATTATAACTAAAAATGAATAATACAAAGCAAAATCCCATCGTCTTGCGACGACAGGATTTTGCTTTGGCGCGCTTGGAGGGGCTCGAACCCCCGACCTTTTGATTCGTAGTCAAACACTCTATCCAACTGAGCTACAAGCGCATACGTTATACTGTTTTCCTCAACGCTAAAACAGTATAACACCTTATCAGGCAAATGTCAAGTGTTTTTTTTAATTTTTTTATTTTTTACGACTTTATGGCTCTACTAAGCGGCTCCATCCGACCGACATTTGTTCTTAATGAAAATTAATCCCACATGAGCATATGCCCGTTTTCAAGCAATTCTCCGCATTCGGGACAGCTTACTGGAGTTTCGTCTGTAAGGCGCATTACATCTTCCTTTGGCATACCGCAATTGGCGCAGATATGCTCGTGCTTTTCCACAAGCTCATATTCGTTCATGTCCGGTCCGAAAATGTCGTCCTCCGCGTTCCTTTCGTCCCCCTTAGGCTTGTAGAAATCAAGGCTGCTTTCGCATTCGACCGCACGGCAGTCCTTGCAGTAATAGATATTGTTCATCGCGTCGATACAGCCGTCGGGATATTTTTCAAACAACTCTTTAAGCCTTGCTCCGTACTCGCCGCGTCTTGCTTTCTCCGATTTTTCACGCAGCACTTCATTGTACATCATGCCGCACCCCGCGAATAAATTGCGCGTATATCCGCACTTCCTGCAGACAAGTGAATAACCGATTCCCATTATTCATGCAGCCTCCTTAATTTTAAATAAATTGCGGAATTAATGCAATGCAATTACTTGTTTATTCTATCATAAATTAAATTGAAAATCAATTATTTTTTACAAGATTGACACAATGGCTTTTTTGTGATAAAATGAAAAAGCAAAGCCTGAATATTATTATCAGGCTGAAAAAGGGGCGTATCATGAAAGAATACAGGACACTCATCAATTCAGGAAATGATGAATTTACCGAAAAGCGTTCGCGGTTTATAGGCTATGCCTGTCCGGTGGCTTCGGAAAAGGAAGCTCTCGATTTCATATCCGGGATTAAATCAAAGCACTGGGACGCTAAACATAATGTCTATGCCTATTGTCTGCGGGAGGGGAATATCTGTCGGTATTCCGACGACGGCGAACCTTCCGGAACAGCAGGAATGCCCGTTTTGGGCGTTATACAGAAATCGTCGCTCACGGATTGCGCCATTGTGGTTACGCGATATTTCGGAGGAATCCTTCTTGGCGGCGGCGGACTTGTCAGGGCTTACAGCCACGCGGCTTCCTTAGGAATCGCCGCAGCCGGAATTGTGACTATGAGAATGTGCGTCATATGCCGTCTTTTGTGCGACTACAATCAGTACGGCAGGGTTTCCGCGCTGATACCTGAACGCGGCGGGTCCGTTTCGGATTCGTCATTCGGGGAGAATGTGACAATCACATTCAGCATGACGCGTGAAGGCTTATCTTTATTTGAACCCGTGCTTGCCGACGCGACAGGCGGAAGCGTCAGGGCTGAAATTTTGGGAGAAGAGTTTTTCCCCGTGAAAGACGAATCATAATAATCATATATTTTCGGGAAAATCATTTCAGCTGTATAAATGCCGGTTTATTTCGGACTGAACGGGTTATTCAGATTTAAAAAGGAGATGCTTTTTATGAAGAAAATCGCAATTGCTATATCAGTATGTATTTTAACGCTTTTTATTTCATCGTGCAGCGCGGTGGATAAATCAAAATTCATAGGGGAATATGAGCTTTCAAAGGCGGAGGGAGTCGGAATCAGTCTGTCACAGGAGCAGATTGATTCCATGAAGGCAATAGGTCTTACGGCTACTCTTGAAATAAAGGACGACGGCACTGCCGTTATGGATATTTTTGGAGAAAAGCTCAATCTTACCTATGACCTGAGAAAGATGACCTTCACATATGAAGGCAAGGATGAAAAATTTACGTTTGACGGCAGCAGGGTTGCTTTCAACAACGAGGGCAGATCGCTTGAATTTACAAAAGTAAAATAAGGATGTCCTTCTTTGATTGTTTCCGGCAGAACAGTCTGAGAAGGGTATTTTTTTTTGTGTAATATTGTCGGTTTTTTTATTTGTATTATAAAAACCGCGATATTTATTCTTGACAAGTATATTATATTTTGATAAAATGATTTCAGGCGATTTTTATTATTTTTCGAGAGGAAGCGCTGGTTATGAAAAAATTTAACATTAAGGCGGCATTCGTTATTGCGTCGATAGCTCTGATGATATCACTGCTTACCGGCTGCGGCGGCAAGACTCCCGTTTCCACCGCTGATTTTGAAAACGTCGCAAATCAGAAAGGGTATGTCGTTCAGGACGGAACCGATTATTTCGCGGATTACGATTACATCAAGCTTGCGACTCTGGCGGCGCCGGAGAACAAGTCTTTTCAGATTGAATTCTATGAGCTGAATGACGAAGCTGTAGCTAAGTCATTCTTTGACAGCAACAAGAGCAATTTTGCTATGATGAGGGTTGACGATTGCGTTGAAGTCGCCGATTCAGGCAAGAATTATGATGTCTATAAACTTGAGATGTACGATAAATTCATGATGGTGGAACGTGTGGGAAAGACAGTCGTTTATGTTCATACCACCGACGCTTCCAATAAAGAATCTATCGAGTCCTTTCTGACCGAAATCAAGTATTGATCGCGTTTATATGGCATAAGAAGGTATCTTTTGAAATGAGAAAAAATATCAGATCGGTTGTTTTTATTGCCGCGATTGCGTTTGCGGCGGTATTGTTGACCGCATGCTACAAAACCCCGTTGAATTCCGACGTTTTCAGGAAGGTAGCCAAGGAAAAAGGGTACAATATCTATAACGTCACGGATCAGTACGTCAACGCGCCTCAGATCAAGGAGGTATTCATTGCCGCTCCGGAGAACCGCGAATTTCAGATTGAATTCTATACTATTACCGACAGGGATAGTGCGATGAAGCTCTATCAGGTTGAAAGCGATGTTTTCGACGGCTATCAGGGACAAAAAAAGGAAAATAAGGTCACAAGCGGAAAGAATTACGCCAGAAGAGTTGTCGTTGCCGAAAATGAGAATTACCTTATGGTGTCATACATAGATAATACGCTCGTTTATGTGCCGCCCACACCAAAGGAAAACCGTGAAGCTATAGAAGAATTTTTAAATGAAATAAAATACTGACAAAATGACGAAATATTTTTAATTTGCCACTTGACAAATTCATTCAGGCTGAATATAATTGATGTAAAGCTGAATACCAGAAAGACTGTGAAGGGAACAAGACACAGCCCCGTAGTCTTAGAGAGCCGGCGGTTGCTGAAAAGCCGGCGTCACGAGCTGTGTGTATAACTCATCCCGGAGTTTTCCGTCCGATTGCTTAAATTGTAGGGCGGAACGTCCCGGCAGCGTTACTTGCCGGAGCCTTGTCAGAGGTTCGCTGAGGGCGCGTTTTTTATTGAGAGCGTGCCGGAATCAGGGTGGTACCGTGCGGAATGTTTTACTGCAAAATGTTCTGCGCCCCTGCATGCCGCAAATTCCGCGGTGGCAGGGGCGTTTTTTGTTGCCTTTGAATTGTTATGAAGTAAGGCGTTCAGTTTTGTTTTTTTATTATTTTTATCGCAGGAGGAATTATTTATGAAAGGATTTGAAAAATACACTCCTTTCGGACGTGTGACTCAGCTCAAGGACCGCAGATGGCCCGATAATCTCATTGAAAAAGCGCCTATATGGTGTTCTGTGGATCTTCGCGACGGCAATCAGGCGCTTGTTGACCCCATGAACTTAGATGAAAAGATCAAGATGTTCCGCGAGCTTGTCAGAGTCGGATTCAAGGAGATAGAAGTGGGATTCCCGTCGGCAAGCGAGACCGAATATGAAATACTCCGCGCACTTATCGAACGCAACCTTATTCCGGACGACGTGACAATTCAGGTGCTTGTTCAGGCGAGAGAGCATCTTATCCGCAAGACGTTCGAGGCAATCGACGGAGCAAAGAACGTAATCGTGCATTTTTACAATTCGACATCGACGCTGCAGCGCAAGGTCGTCTTCCACAAGGACATGGACGCAATTACCGAGATAGCCGTCAACGGCGCGAAGCTCATTCGCGAGCTGACCGACAAGATGGATACGTCCGGTATGAATATTCGCTTTGAATACAGTCCGGAGAGCTTCTCCGGCACGGAGCCGGAATTCGCCGTGTCGATTTGCAATGAGGTTGCCAAGGCGATAGGCGCGGATAAGGAACACCCGATAATTTTCAATCTGCCGTCAACCGTGCAGCTTTCCACCCCGAATATTTTTGCCGACCAGATCGAATACTTCTGCCGCAATATAGCCAATCGCGAATCGGTAATCGTGAGCGTGCATCCCCATAACGACCGCGGCACGGGCGTCGCCGACGCGGAGCTTGCGCTTCTTGCCGGAGCCGACAGAATAGAGGGCACGCTTTTCGGCAATGGCGAACGCACGGGCAATGTGGATATTGTCACGGTAGCTCTGAATATGTTCAGCCAGGGCATAGACCCCATGCTCGACTTCAGCGACATCAAGCGCACCCGCGCCGTCTATGAGGAATGTACGAGAATGCGTGTGCATGAACGCACCCCTTACGCGGGCGATCTGGTATTCACCGCGTTTTCCGGCTCGCATCAGGACGCGATAAAGAAAGGCACGGATTACATGGCGGAGAGCGGAAGCGACAAGTGGGAGGTTCCGTATCTGCCGATATCTCCGGCGGACGTCGGCAGGGAATACGAGCCTGTCATCAGGATAAATTCACAGTCCGGCAAGGGCGGAGCGGCATTCATAATGCAGCAGGTGTTCGGCTACAATATGCCTAAGGGGATGCACCCCGAATTCGGATATTACGTCAAGAAGGAAGCCGACGCGAAGGGCAAGGAGCTTTCGCCTCAGGAGATATTCATGCTCTTTGACAAGCAGTATCTCCACGCACGTTCTCCCTACGCGCTCGGCAGGCATGAGCTTTATCATACCGACGCGGTAAACGACGAGGAAACAGTGACGACATTCCGCGGCAGGCTTAAATGCCACAATGAGGAGATAATGATAGAGGGAACCGGCAACGGTCCTATCGACGCTTTCTTCAACGCCATGAAGACACTTGGCATACCGGATTACAAATTTGTCAGCTACCATGAACACGCCATAGGCGTCGGCGCGGACGCAAAGGCATGCGCCTATATCGAGCTTCGCACTCCGGAGGGCGCAAACGTGTTCGGAGTGGGCGTAAACAGCAATATAAACGTAGCGTCAATCAAGGCGGTAGTATGCGCCGTCAACAGAGCGCTCAATCTCGACCATGTTTACAACGACTGATCAACGACTGATATTATTTACAAAAATATAAATGTAAAAACGACTGCTTCCCCTTGTTCGGTGGGGCAGTCGTTTTTTTCCGCGTTCAGTTAAATCTTGTTTCGATAAACTTATCTGAGCAGCAGGGGGAATAGACAAATCTGTCCATGTGTTCTCCGGTGAAAAAATATCTTGGGGGAGATGGCGGAGAGTCGCAGCTGAATGTGTCAACAAGCACCAGTTTAATTTTCATTCGTTCGGGAATGATGCTTTTGATATAGACGCTCGCGCCGCAGCCGGGTTCTATGCCGTCCCGACGTTCGGCAAGTCCGGCGAGGTTAGGCATTATCTCGACGAACACGCCGTATTCCTCCACGGAACGGACGATTCCCGTGACGGTTTCGCCTATCCGGAAAAGCGCGGCGTTTTCAGCCCACGTTCCGAGAAGCTCGCGGTGGCTGAGGGAGATCCTTCCGCCCTGCTCCTTTGCCCTGACGACTGCCTTTATGTCCATTCCGACGGTAAAGCGGTCGGAGGGGTGTGATATCCGTGAGACCGACATGGTATCTATGCTCATGAGCGACGGTATGCCGCAGCCCACGTCCACGAATGCCCCGAACTGCTCCAGATGAGTTATTTTGCCGTCGATAACGTCGCCGCAGCGGAGGGTGGAAATGTACTGCTCCATGCACTGCTGCTGCACCGCCCTGCGTGAGAGCGTGGCATATGGAATGCCGTGCCGGTCGGAACTGATTTTTGTAACCACAAAGCACACAGGCTTGCCTACGCGGGATATTATGGCTATGTCACGGGTAGTGCCCTGAGCGATTCCGAGGGCGCATTCCTCGCGGGGAATGACCCCGTTCATACAGCCGAGATCCACAATGAGATTATGGCTGCTGTCGCAGACCGACGCTCTCGCCTCCAGAATATTGCCGTTTTCCATAGCAGCTGTCAGAGCGGCGGGAGTAGACATTGCTTCTCTGTTTTTTTCGGTATTCAATAATTTTCCTTCTGGCATAAATATTTTCATTTCAGCTCTGCCTTCCTGAAGACAGCTTCATCATTTTTTTTGCTGCCGTTGTTTTATTCTCTGAATGTATATGAGATTCAACATGCCGATATGAATTAAAGATTTATTTGTTGCAAGGGCTATGAAAAAACAATCCCTTTCTGACATATTCCGACAAAGTTGCAAATATATATGGCAATATAATGTAATGAGAGAAAAAAGCGGGGAGGGGAATTGGTTTGAAGCAGACTGTTTACGCGGACGTGCTTCTTGCGCTGAATTTCTTTATAAATTATTTCCTGCTGCTTTCGGTGGGAAGAATAATGAAAGCTCACATAAGCCGGACGCGTGTCTGTCTTGGCGCGGCGTTCGGGGCGGCTTGTTCCCTGACTCTTTTTCTCCCGCCAATGCCGTTTGGAGTGGGCAGTGTCGTCAGAATAATAATTTCTTCCGTTATGATTCTGATTGCGTTCCGGCAGAGAAGCGTCAGGGCGTTCGGACGTTATCTTCTGGTGACCTGCGCCGTCACATTCGGCTTCGGCGGGGCGATGCTCGCGCTATGGCTGACGGTTACGCCGCATGGAATGTATTATCGCAACGGTACGGTGTATTTCAGTCTGTCGCCCGAATTCATTATAGCGGTAACGGTAGCGTGCTATACGATTATCACGCTTGCTGGCAGGATATGCCGGAGACTGGAGCTTAATTCGGGAGAATGCGGCGCGGTTATCCGCACGGAATCGGGAACGCGCTCGCTCCGGCTTATCTGCGACACAGGGAACATGCTTACCGAGCCGTTTTCGGGACTGCCTGTGATAGTCGTCCGCAGAAGCTCGCTTGGAAACGCGATACCCGACGATCTGATTTCGGGGTGGAAGAACGCCAATTTCAGGGTAATACCGTATTCCGCCGTCGGAGGCGAGGGATTGCTCTGCGCGTTTTCCCCCGAAAGCACTCAGCTGCGTATCGGCAGGCGAAAAAAATCCGTAAAATGCTACGTCGCGATATCAGACAACCTTGAAAACTGCGAATACGACGGAATTGTGAATCCGAAAATACTTGATTACTGACGAGAGAGACGATAAATTATGAATGTGCTGAAAAAATTAAGAATGCTTGCTAAAAGGATAATCGGCAGTCTGATTCTGAAAATGACCCCTAAACAGGGCATACATTACATAAACGGACCTGAGACGCTTCCCGCGCCGCTCAGACCCGATGAGGAGCAGGAGATATTCGACCGCATAGTTAATGGCGACGAGAGCGCGAGAGAACCGCTGATAACGCATAATCTGCGTCTGGTGGTGTATATAGCGCGAAAATTTGAATCCAGCGGCGTGGGGATAGAGGATCTGATCTCAATAGGAACCATTGGACTCGTGAAGGCTGTGAATACATTTTCGCCTGAAAAGAGCATCAAGCTTGCCACCTACGCGTCTCGCTGCATTGAGAATGAAATACTCATGTATTTGCGCAAATCAGGCTCGGCAAAGCAGGAAATATCCATCGACGAACCTCTGAACGTTGACTGTGACGGAAACGAGCTTCTCCTTTCGGACGTGCTTGGAAGCGATCCTGACAGTTTAAGCGTGAATGTGGAGGAGGAAAATGAGCGGGACCTGCTTCTGAAGGCGGTGAACCGTCTGGACAGCCGTGAAAAGCTGATAATGTCGCTCCGCTTCGGGCTTTTCGGCTACGAGGAACGCACCCAGAAGGAGGTTGCGGACATACTCGGAATTAGTCAGTCGTACATTTCACGTCTGGAAAAGCGTATTCTCGGCAAGCTGAAGGAGGAGCTTGCACATCTCGGATAACAGAACCGAGGTGTGAAGATTTAATATGTATAGCGCGGATTACTCTGAAAAAACTGTGCAAATATTTCAAATAATTATATAAAATGCTTGACTTATTGTGTAAGGTAATATAAAATAATATAAGGAATGCTTGCTGTATCGGGGGGGTTCTGTGAATGTGACTGCGGAAAAAATACGCGGAGCGGTTATAGGCGCCGCGGTGGGAGACGCGACGGGCGTGCCGTATGAATTCATACCGCCTGAGAAGATAAAGCTGAATCCGGTGACGGATATGGTTGGCAGGGGTACATATAATATGCCTGCCGGCACGTGGTCTGACGATACCACAATGATACTTTGCACGCTGGATAAGCTGGACGGGTCGCTCGATTATGACGCGATTATGAGGGCTTTCTTATCGTGGCTTGATGACGGGAATTACACGCCTTACGGCGAATGCTTTGATATAGGAAATACGACCCATACCGCGCTGGTCAATTATTCCCGCGGAGGCGGGGCGCTGTCGTCCGGTCTTACCGACGCTTACAGCAACGGAAACGGCTCTCTTATGAGGATAATTCCGGTTGCGCTGTATGCTGACGCGCATGGATTGTCGGCGGGTCAGGCAGTAAATCTCAGCCATGAGATATCGTCGCTGACTCACGCGCATCCCATTTCAAAAACCGGCTGCGGAATATTCACATGCGTTGCGACGTCGCTTTTGGAAAGCGCGGACAGGCAATCCGTCCTCAGGGGAATAAAAACAGCGGAAACGGTTTATTCGTCGGAAATAAACACACCCGAAATCGTAAAATACCGCCGGATTTTTGACGAGGGTTTTCCGGAGCTTCCGGAATCCGTGATCAAAAGCTCCGGATATGTTGTGGATACGCTTGAATGCGCCTTGTGGTGCGTTTTGAATACGGATAATTACCGCGACTGCGTTCTGAAAGCGGTCAATTTCGGAAACGATACCGATACCGCCGCCTGCGTTGCCGGCGCGCTGGGAGGACTGCTTTACGGCTTGGAGGGAATTCCGGTCAGATGGCGCGAAACGCTGGTGAAATCCGATTATATCAATACGATCATATCCGGCTTCTGTCAGAGAAACAATATTGAATGAAAAAACACTTGCAATCCGGTCGTCTGTGTATTATAATAAATGCTGCGCTTTAAATCGCTAAATTTTGCGTTTATTTTTGTTGAATTGAAAGGAACAAACGACCGATGAAATTTCTCAGACAGCTTCCCATACCAAGTGAAATAAAAGAACAGTTCCCGATATCGGAAAAATGCATTGCGGTCAAGGAACAACGCGACCGTATGATAGCCGACGTATTTACAGGAGCCAGCGACAAATTCCTGCTGATAATAGGACCCTGTTCCGCCGACAACGAGAATTCTGTCATGGATTACGTCGGAAGGCTTGTAGGACTTCAGGACAAGGTTAAGGACAAGATCATCATTATTCCGAGGATATACACAAACAAGCCCAGAACCACGGGAGAGGGCTACAAGGGAATGGCGACCCAGCCCGACCCCACCAAGAAGCCGGATCTGTTAGAGGGACTTATTTCTATACGCCGTCTGCATCTCCGTGCCATCGAGGAGACGGGATTTGTTTGCGCCGACGAAATGCTTTATCCGGAAAACTACCGTTATCTGAGCGACCTGCTTTCATATGTGGCAGTAGGAGCGCGCTCTGTGGAAAATCAGCAGCACAGACTGACGTCGAGCGGAATCCGCGTGCCTGTCGGAATGAAGAATCCGACCAGCGGCGACCTGAGCGTTATGCTTAATTCCATCAAGGCGGCTCAGATCAGCCATACGTTCCTCTACCGCGGCTGGGAAGTCGAGACGGAGGGCAATCCGCTCACTCATGCCATTCTGCGCGGTTCGGTAAACAAGCACGGCAGAGCTATGCAGAATTATCATTATGAGGATCTGATACTTCTCCACGATATGTACGCCCAGCGCAATCTGGAAAATCCGGCTGTGATAGTTGACGTCAACCACAGCAATTCCAACAAGCAGTATCTTGAGCAGATACGCATATGCAAGGAGGTTCTGCATTCCCGCAGACATAACGGCGACA
>JAEEGL010423816.1_pt1 | contig 16113 bp, 14 predicted proteins | sample 9134231 | NCBI WGS metagenome assembly JAEEGL01 (sample SAMN16246548, study PRJNA631951) | gut metagenome | biome: gut microbiome; feature: rumen; material: fiber-attached | host: Bos | place: Iran: Karaj | collected 2018-10
AAAAATCGGGGGCGCTCCCACAGTTAAACCGCTCCTGAGAAATCGCATCTCCGCGTCTGGCGAAGCGGCTTTCTCCTTCGCCCTGCGCAGGAGAAGGCCGCTTTGGTTTTTGTTTTTCCGAAACGGTCTCCCAAAACGCGGTGGGACCCGCTTTACAGAGTATCACAACAAAAATTTATATTTTAAGAAAGGAAGATCAAATCTATGAAAGAAAAGGTACAAGCCCTCTGCGCAGAGTACAAAGACCTTCAGACCGATCTCTACAAGCAGCTCCACATGCACCCTGAGCTCTCCTTTGAAGAGTTTGAGACCAACGCCTTTATCAAGGACTTCCTGACCAAAAATGGAATCGCCCTGATGGACGGCATCACCGGCACCAACGTGGTCGGGATCCTGAAGGGCGACAAGCCCGGCCCCACCGTGGCCTTCCGCGCCGATATCGACGCTCTGCCCGTGCAGGAGTGCACCGGTCTTCCCTATGCCTCTAAGGTCGACGGCGTCATGCATGCCTGCGGTCACGACTGTCATTGCGCCACCCTGCTGTGCTTCGCCAAGCTGCTTTCGGAGCACAGGGATCTTGTGAAGGGAACGGTCAAGTTCCTCTTCCAGTCGGCCGAAGAAAAGCTCCCCGGCGGAGCTCTCGGGCTCGTTGAGGACGGCGCCATCGACGATTGTGACGTGGTCTATGGGTTCCACAGCAGCGGCGCCACCAACAGCGGCGAGATCACCATCAACGTCGGTCCCCTCTCGGCTGATATCTCCACCTACCAGGTCAAGGTGCACGGAAAAGGCGGCCACGGCAGCTCTCCCCACAAGGCCCTGAATCCCGTGCCCGTCGCATGCCAGGCCGCCATGGCAGTCAATCAGGTTCTGGCTGAAAAGGCAAGCCCGCTGGAGCAGGCCGTTCTCACCGTCGCCTACTTCAAGAATCTGGGCGGCAATTACCCCAACATCATCGACGACGAGGTCATCTTCGGCGGAAATCTGAGAACCTTCAACCACGAGCTCACCGTCGACCTTCTGGCAAAGATGGAAAAGCTGGTCAAGGGCATCTGCGAAGCCAGCGGCCTCACTGCCGATTTTGTCACTGAGCTGGGGTATCATTCCAACTTCAACCATGAAAGAGAAGCTCTGATCGCAAGAGCCGCGGCTGAAGCGATGGGATATCCCTGGAAGACCACGCCTCCCGATCTCGGCGGAGAAGATTTCTCCTACTACGTGGAGAAGAAGCCCGGCGCCTATTTCAGCATCGGAATGAACGACCCAAAGACCAACCCCAATCCCGCAACCCATCACAACGGCTATATGAAGCTCGATCTCAACAGCCTGATCATCGGCCTCGAGATGGAACTGGCCGTGTATCTGAAGGAGCTCGAGGCAAGAGCGTAACCGCAGAGCCTGCTCTGTTCGATAAATCCAAATCAAATATAAAAGCAGCCGTCCCTTTTTGAGGACGGCTGCTTTTTTCAGCAAAAGCCTCCGTTGATGCCGATCACCTGTCCCGTGATAAAGCCCGCCTTCTCCGATGCCAGCCACAGCGCGAGCTGTGCAACCTCTTCCGGCCTGCCGATGCGCTGCAGCGGGGTCTCCTGTGCGAGGGCGTCAAGCGCCTCTTTGCCATAAACCTGATTCATATCGGTATCGATCACGCCCGGCGCAAGGCAGTTCACCCGAATCCCCGCAGGGCCCACCTCCTGCGCCAGCGCCCTGGTAAAGCCGATCACCGCAGCCTTGGTCGCCGAATAGGCCACCTCGCACGAGGCTCCCACCTGCCCCCACATGGAGGAGAGGGTGAGGATCATGCCGGAGCCCCGCCGGATCATGGCGGGCAGCACGGCGCGGCTGCAATAGAGCGTCCCGCTCACGTTGACCTCCCACAGTCTGTGCCAGGCCTCGTCGGTGAGATCGGTAAAAAGCCCGTCGGCCGAGATCCCCGCGTTGTTGATCAGCACCGTGATCTGTCCCAGCTCCTCCTCACAGCGCCTCACCATCTCCTCTGCCTGGTGAGGATCCGCCACATCCGCCCGATAGCAGGCGGCCACCCCGCCCTGCCGCGTCAGCTCCTCCGCAAGTCGGCGCGCTTTTTCTTCACTCTGCCGATAGTTGAGGGCAACGGCATACCCCGCCTCTGCAAAGGCACGAGCCATGGCCGCGCCAATCCCGCGCGAAGCTCCGGTAATCAAGGCTGTTTTCATGGTGCTCTCCTTCCCGAAAAAGATGCGGGCTCCCTTTCGTAGAAAGGCCCGCATCTTTCCTCTTTGCAGCGTCAGGCATTCGCCGTGCCGTACAGACCGGCGCTCTCTCCATCGGCATAGTAGCGGTGCAGATCATAGGGGGAAAACATCCCCTTGTCGGTCGCCACGCCCGAAACCAGCGTGGGCGGCGTGATATCGAAGGCGGGATAGAACCCCTTCACGCCCTCCTTGGTCGTCCGCGTGCCAAGCGCATCCATGACCAGATCGCCGTCGCGCTGCTCAATCACGATGCTCTCTGCCGACTCATGCTTTTGATCCGGCGCGCCGGTGACAAAATACGGGATCCCGTGGTAATGCGCGCACAGCGCGATCTGAAAGGTCCCGATCTTGTTGACGATATGCCCGTCCATACAGATGGCGTCGGCCGCCGAGGTAAAGAGCGAGACCTTTTTCTCCTTTATCACATAGCCCGGCATATTGTCGGTAATCACGGTCACATCCACGCCCTGATCCACAGCCACCGAAGCCGTCAGACGCGCACCCTGGAGATAGGGCCTTGTCTCGGGACAGATCAGCCGGATCTCATACCCCCGCTCCTGGGCCTCACGCAGCATCGTTCCCACAATGGTCTCGGCAAAACACTGGGTCATCACCGTGCCCTGCTTAGGGAACTGATCCACCAGGGTCACCGCCGTGTGGGAAAGTCGGGTATAGCGGTGCTCCAGCAGCCCGATGGCATGCTGGAAAATCGCCTCATCCGCCCGCTCGCCGCGTTCCAGCGCCGCGAGCCCTGCCTTCAGGCATCCGTTCGTGATGGATTCCATCCGCGCCACCGTGGTGGGGCGGGCATGCGACAGGGTGTAGGCCGCCTGACGCAGAAATTCGGGCAGATCTGCCCTGTTTTTTCCCTCATAGGCGGCAAGCGCCATCCCCATTGAGGCGGCCGTATACGGTCCGGCCGACTGGGTCACCATGTCGGCAATGGCCTGCGCAACCTCTTTGTAACTCGAGCAGGTCACGAATTCCGTACGGATCGGATAAATGCGCCGATCCAGGATCCGCACCGCTCCCTTCTCATACCACGCCACATTTTCATAGCGCAGCAGAAATCCCAAACCCTCGTCTGCGCGGCTGTATGCTCTCATTTCTTCTGTGCTCTCCCTTCGTGGTATGCTCTTTCCGAGACTTTTCTTTTATCATACCGGCATTTTTTTCTTCCGTCAACAAAATTGTCTTGACTCTGTAGTTAACCTATGTTATTCTTAGTTAGTCAAAGCTAACTTATTTGAGAGGGGAAATGGGAATGACGCTGGAAGAGCTGGCCGTTGGAAGCGCAGCTGTTGTCACCACCGTCGGGGGACAGGGCGCTCTGCGCAAGCGTCTGCTCGATATGGGGCTGACCCCGAAGGTCACCGTATCGGTACGCAAGATCGCCCCCATGGGCGACCCTATCGAACTGACCCTTCGCGGCTACACACTGACCATCCGCCGCGAGGAGGCAAGGAAAATCGAGGTGCGGCCGTTATGAAGGAACTCACTTTTGCTCTGATCGGCAATCCGAATTGCGGAAAGACCACCCTATTCAACCAGCTGACCGGCAGCAATCAGCATGTCGGCAATTTTCCGGGCGTAACGGTCGATAAAAAGGAAGGCCGTGTGCGCTCCCATCCGGACGTGGTCGTGGTGGATCTGCCCGGCATCTATTCTCTCTCCCCCTACACTGCTGAAGAGGTGGTGTCGAGAGATTTTTTGCTGCACGGGAATCCGGCCGGCGTGATCAATATCGTCGATGCGACAACTCTGGAGCGAAACCTCTATCTCACGCTGCAGCTCGTAGAACTCCGCATCCCCACGGTTCTGGCGCTTAACATGATGGACGAAGTTCGGGCAAACGGCGGATATATCGATGTGGCCGCCATGGAGGCCGAGCTCGGAATCCCTGTGGTGCCCATTTCCGCCTCCAAAAACGAGGGTGTCGAGGAGCTCTGCTCCCGCGCCATTCGGGCAGCTCGTGAAAAGGCCTTGCCCCGGCGTGTGGATTTCTGCACCGGCGAGGTGCACCGCGCCATTCACTCGATCACTCACTTGGTCGAGCAGAAGGCTGAGCTTGCCGCCATTCCGGCCCGTTTCGCGGCTTCCAAGCTGGCGGAGGGCGACTCCCTGATGGCCGATTCCCTGCACCTGACGGAGAGCGAACGCCACCTGCTCGAGCATCTGCTTTCGGAGATGGAAGCAGCCCATGGGATGGACCGGGAAGCGGCCATGGCCGATATGCGCTACACCTACATTGAAAAGCTCTGTGCACAGACCGTGGTGCGCCCCGGCGACACCAAAGAGCAGCTCCGCTCCGTGGAAATCGACAAGGTTTTGACCTCCAAGTTCTGGGCCATTCCCATCTTTTTCGGCATCATGGTGACGATTTTCTTCCTCACCTTCGGACTGATCGGGCCCTTTCTCAACTCCATCATGGAGGAGGCCCTCGATCTGGTGGCGCTGGGGCTCTCCGACGCTCTGGTCCGATGGGGAGTAAATCCTACCCTGCGTTCTCTCGTGCTGGACGGGGCCTTCGCCGGCGTGGCAAGCGTGCTCTCCTTTCTCCCCACCATCGTCACGCTTTTCTTCTTTCTCTCTCTGCTGGAAGACAGCGGCTATATGGCCCGCGTGGCCTTCGTCACAGACCGTCTGCTGCGCCGGATCGGCCTGTCGGGCCGCTCCTTCGTCCCGTTGCTTATCGGATTCGGATGCAGCGTGCCCGCCATTATGGCCACCCGCACCCTCGCAAGCGAGCGCGACCGCAAGATGACCATCCGGCTGACTCCCTTTATGTCCTGCTCGGCCAAGCTGCCCATCTACAGCGTGTTTACGCTTGCCTTCTTCCCGAAGCACCGGGCTCTTGTGATGTGCTGCCTCTATTTCGGCGGCATGCTGGTCGGCATCCTCTATGGACTGCTGCTCAAAAACACCGCCTTCAAGGGCAATCCCATCCCCTTTGTCATGGAGCTCCCTGCCTACCGCCTGCCCTCGCCCAAGAGCGTACTTCTGCACATGTGGGAAAAGGCCAAGGACTTTCTGGTCAAGGCCTTCACCATCATCTTCGTGGCTTCTCTGGTGGTCTGGTGCCTGCAGTCCTTCGACTTTGGCTTCAACCCTGTGGACGACAGCAGCCGCAGTATGCTGGCCTCTGTCAGCCGCCTGATCGCCCCCATTTTCATCCCGCTCGGCTTTTCCGATTGGCGCGCCGCCACGGCGCTGGTGACCGGTCTTTCGGCCAAAGAGGCGGTGGTCTCTACCCTCTCCGTGCTGCTGGGCGCAGGCGATACTGAACTGCCCACCCTGCTTGCCGGCTTTTTCACGCCGCTTCAAGCCGTTTCGTTTTTGACCTTCACGCTTCTGTATATGCCCTGCGTTGCCGCCATGGCCGCCGTCAAACGGGAGATGGGAGGCTGGAAAGCCGCCGTTTCGTTGATGGCACAGCAAACGGGAGTCGCCTGGCTGGTCGCCTTTTTCGTCTATCAGGGCGGCCGCCTGCTGGGGCTCGGATAAGAGTCCTCTCTTTTTCATTCACCTTCCGCCCTCCCCTGCAAAGGGGACATACGTTTCCCTGACGCGTACAAGTTTCCCTTCTGTCCCTCTCTTCGAAATCTTGTCTGAAAGGAGCCGGTTTCCCCATGTCTTTTGCCGACTGGATCGTTCTCTTTGTCTTGGGCGTCTGCATCCATTTTGCCATGCGGGCGGCGCACAGCTCCTCCTGCTGCTCCGCAGGCGGCTGCGCGGGCTGTGCGAGTTGTTCGGGCTGCAAGGGAGAGGCCTGCAGCTCCTGCCGGGAAACCTCAAAACCCCGCGCATAGGGAAATGGAGGTTTCTCCAAGCGCCGGTCTTTTATGATCTGCCCAACACAAAAGGGTGCGAAAGGAATTCCTTTCGCACCCTTTTCCCATTGCAGAAGCCCGCCGCAGGCATTCCCTATGGAATCACGCTGCGTGCTTTATGGCTCTACTCCATTTGCGCCGACAGGACTATTTCCCGATTTGCAGAGGCGCGGCGTCGCCGGTTGTCCAGAGCCCGCCGACCGATCCGGTCAAAACAGAGCCCTCCCACACAAAGCTGCCGGGCAGAACCGCACGGACATAGTATACCAGCTCTGTCTCGGGGCTTCCGATCTCCAGCTCGTCGTCATGGAAGATCCCAAACGACAGATGCTGTCCGTCTCTGTCCAGCAGTCCCCAGGTCACAGTATCTCTGTCATAGTCATATCCCATCGGGGCGTGCACAAACCGCAGGCAGGGGGGCAGCGTCTCGTCGATCCGATAGAAACCGCGCGGGGCGCTCTCGTCAAACGCCGCCCGGACCGTCACCTTCAGAAGACCGGACTGTGAAAAATCTCCGTCCTCGGTCGGCTCAACGGTGCGGGTCAGATTCGCCGAAAGCAGGGTTTCCTCCGGAAGCTGCTCCCGATCTCCCTTGTAACAGCAGTAGAATGAAAGCGCGCCGGCGCTCTCCGGCTGGGCTTCGTCCTTGTCTTTCTTTCCCTTTCCGGCCTTGGCCGCCGTGCCGTCGTCTGTGACCTCAAAGGTTTTGAGCTGTTGTCTGGTCAGCGAGAGGGTTGCGATTCCGCGCTGGCCGAGAGAAATCTCCTGCTCCGCGCCGTCCATGCGGACCGTCACCATTCGCTCCTCCGCCGCCGGCAGGTTTTTCCTGACATAGAAGAGCTGCTCCAGCGAAGTATCGACCAGAGGACTTCCATTTTCTCTCAGATAGCGCACCATGGCCTCGGCGTCCTGCGGCGCGGCCACGGAGGCCGTCAGCAGGGCAAGCGCCGTGCACTCGGTTTGATCCGCCTCATCCTCACAGGCGACATACAGCCATTCTCCCCGCTGCTCCAGCAGGGGATGAATCAGGCCCTGATAGGTTGCGCGCGCGCCCTCTCCGTCTCCAATGGCGGCCAGAGCGGCGGCCAGCTCCAGCTGCTGCCGCAAATTCCATGGCTCCACCCCTTCGACCTGGGGCTTCCAGTTCAGCAGCTCATGCACATCCTGCAGCACCGGCTCTTTCATCGAAGCCAATGCAAGGTAGGCGGCCGCCACGTCGTCGGCACTGCTGTAATCTCTTTCCAAAATACCCTTGAGATGATTGGTGCAGCGCAGCGGCAGCAGCTCGGGCGCCGCCGCGGCAATCCGTGCCGTGACAAGAGCATCGCTCTCCGTCGTCGGCAGCAAGGAGACGCCGTATCCGAAATCGGGCAGCTCTTCCTGCTCCGGCAGCGTTTCCGCAAGCTCCGGCGCCAGTTTTTTCAGAAGCTCCGCTGCCTCATGGGCGGCGACTCTTCGGTCTGCTCTGGCGCTCACCGTTCCGGCAAGGTCGGTTAAAATCTCCCAGGCCATCGCGTTCTTCTGGTCGGTGATGGTCAGAAAAACGGGCTCATACTGCGGCTGAAGCGCCGCAAGCTCCGGCTCGGAAACCCATTTGCCGATGCGCAGAGAAGTATTGCTCTCCACCACCGAAAGCGGCAGTTCCAGAGCATCCTCAAGGTCGCCGCTCTTCCCCGACACCCGAAGCAGGTAGCTTCCAACCGGTTGCTTTCCAAAGGAAAGGGAGTTGTATTCCCCTGCTTTTCCGGAACCGGAACGAACCGTGCCCACGGTCTCGCCCTCCCGAATGAGTTCGGCGGTGAAGGCCGTTTCCGCATTCGGCTGCAGCTCCTCTCCGAAGGCTCTCAGGGAAACCGCCACCTCGTCTCCGGCGGTGTAGCGGTCGCTACTCAGCACATTCACGAAGAAGGGAAGACCTGCCGACACCGAGCCCTCCCATTGTCCGGCACTGGCTCCTTCCGTCACGGCAAATGCCGCGATATGCCACCGGGTGAGACTGTCGGGCAGCTGTATCGAAGCGGAGGCCCTTCCGCTCTTGCTTGTCGCAAGGGTAAGGAAGGCAGGCGTGTCGCGGAAATCGGTGCGTACAACGCCCTCTCCGTCTCCGCCTCCTCCGGCTCCTCCCGCAAAATCTTCCAGCGAACGGTGGGAGACCACGCTTTTGACTTGGGCATCGTAGATCGCCTGATACAGTCTCTGCAGCAGGTCAAAGCGGTTGCCGGAAACGGCGAGCGCCGCATCGTCCACCACGCTGACCAGCACCTGCGCCGCGACCGGCGCTCCGCTCCGGTCGGTCACCGAGATCTCCAATGAAACCTTATCTCCCGGCGCATACCGGTCCCGATCGGCCGTCACGTCGACCTGCAGCTCCTTCTCCGTGGTGTCGTAGTCGAGGTAAAGCGGATAGATGATATAGGCCGTGCGCCCGTCGAAATAGGCGCCGTACAGCACAGCGTTGGGGATATGCTCTCTGCTCATGGTGAGGGCAATATCGTCGGCCTCACACACCTTGACCTCATGCACCGTATCGGTCACAGGCGCCAGCAAAACCCGTCCTTCGGGGTTGGCAAGCGGCTCGGTATAGTTTTCCGAAAGGGCGAATTCCAGAGTCTCTCCCGGGAGGAAGGTCGTCTTCTTGGCATAAAAACAGTAGTTCTCCCGGAACCTGTTTGCCGGATACTGATCCCTCGGATAGAGATTCACCGTTGAGGAAACGGTGCGGCCTTGACGGTCAGGCGCCGTAATTTCCACCTTGAAATTGCTCTGCTCGGCCAGCGGGTAAGACGAGAGATCCAGATGCGCCTTGCCCTCCTCCGGAAGCAGCGTCACGGTATCCACCGGCTGCTCGGTCGTGTAATACCGATAGGTATAGACGTTTTTCTTTTCCAGGTAGTCGTAGCGCGTGCTCTCGATCTCGCTGTGCCAGGTCACTTCGGTGATCGTGCAGGTCACTTCCTCCGAAACGGGATCTCCGCGATATTCCTCGGGATTCCAAGGGGCCGCGCCCTCTTCCCCTTCAAACGCCGCGGCGTTGATCTCGCTGAAGGTCACGGTCAGCCCAAAGGCGTCGCGGTCGATCTCGGTCTCCAGCATCCGGTCGCGCGGCAGGAAGATCAGGTCCTTGCCGGACCAGATCTCGGCGTCTTCCGCCTGCGCATTCGAGAAGCCCGCATAGACCGAAAGAGGATGCCAGTCGTTTGTCGTATCCAGGATCCGAACCTCGCCGGACGCCTCCCCCGCCGCATTGGTCGCGGGCAGCTTTTGATTCACATAGTTCTCTTGGTTGTAGTAGCCAAGAGAGAGCCGGAGTCCTCCCGCAGGAGTTCCGTCAAAGAAGGAGGCCTTTGCCTGAAGGGCCGCCGTTTCCGAAATATCATAGGCCTTCTTTTCGCTGGAGGAGTCGATCACATAGATGGGCTTTTCATAGTCCGCAATCTCGACGCCGCCCAAGTAGATTCGTTCTCCTTCGATCTCGGCAACCAGATCGTAATATCCTCTGTCCAGCGCTTCATAGGAGAAAGAGCCGCTGAACACGCCGTCTCTTCCCGGAGTCAGCGTTTGACTCATCAGCTCCCTGTAGGGCCACTCCGTCTCCCCCTTATAGTCCCAAACACAGAGGGAGACCTTGAGTTCCTTGGGGGTGACCGATCCGATCCTGGGCTGGATCACGCCCCAATACCGCACCTCGTCCTTGTGCAGATAAAGCGAACGGTCTGTATAGAGCGCGAGATAATACTTTCTCTCCAGTGTTAAGCCGTCGCGTTCGGGCTTTGCCATCGCCTCCATCAGGAAGGGGGTCTCCCCCGTCTCGATCGCGAGATAAGAGAAGTTCTCCTCCACAGCATCCGGCGTATCGATCAAGCAGAGGCCGTTTTGATCGGTGGCTCCCTTCGAATAGCCGTCCTGCGTAACGGTGACGCCTGCGAACGGCTGGCCTGTCTTCGCGTCGTTGGCCCAAACCGCAAGGCGTCCCTCGCCGGAGATCAGATACACCACGGTGTCGCTGACCTGCAAAAGCTCATCCATGCAGCAGTTTTTCTCGCCGCAGATCGCACGGATGAGATAATAGCCCTCTGGCAGCGTATCGGGCAGCGGAAGGGTGAGAGAGTTGTAGTTCTCGTAAAACCGGCCGTCAAAGGTCAGAAACTCCTCGGCGCCGTCGGCGGGAAGCGTGCAATTCTCGTTTCCCATCTTCTGCTTATAGTCATGCAGCGCCTCCAGCGCATTGATATATCCCGCCGAATCGCGATAGCGATAGACCGTAACGTGGTAGTCGAGATCGGTCAAACGGCTGTTTCCCATGCAGGAGATTCCCGGCACCTGATCGGTCCGCACCGAGGAAACCTGCCCGGAAGGACGCCAGGGCGTGTAAAACTGCGACTCTTCCGGCCGTGTGCGGAAGGAAAAGCTCATATCTTCTCCCAGCGTGGCTCCGCCTTCACTCTGCAGCGTGCCCGCAACCTTCACGGTGTAGAAAGTGTCGGGCTCCATACCGTTATGCAGGTAAACATAGGAATCGCGGATGCGTTCAAAGCGGCCTTCCAGCTCCGGTGTGATGGTGACCGCCTGCTCCAGCGCGACCGGCTTTCCTCCCAAAAAAGTCAGCTCGATCCCGCTGTCGGTCGAGGTGTAGGAGCCGATCGGCATCGTGCGGGAAAGTGAGAAGACCGTCTTGGTCTGAAAGGCAAAGCTGCGCGCCCTGTCTCCCTGAGAGAGATGCAGGTTGTAAACGGTGTTGCTGCGCAGCTGCTCCTTGGGGACGATCGCAAAGATCTGCGACTCCTCCCCCTTCGACTGTTCCTTCACCTCAAAACCGGTCTCGGGTTCCAGCCGGATAAGCCCGGTCAACTCGTCCTTTGTCACGTCGAGGGGCGCTTCCACAAGAAAGCCGGAATCCGTGTGCAGCCCGTCGGCATCCTGCGCCACGGCGGTCACAGAAAAGGCCTCAAGGTCGATCGGGGCCTTCTCTTCCGGTCTGGATCCGCTCAGCAGAGGATAGTAGCGCAGGGCCGCCGCTCCTCCCGCCGCCAAAACGGCGATCGCCAGCAGAGCCTTGAAGAAACTGCCCTTCTTTTTCTTCGGCGGCTCCTCCTGCACTTCAGGCCGGATCTCCGGTTCCTCTGTCCGCTGTGGATTGCCGCGCTCCACCACCTGCCAGGCGTCTTCCCTCGGGCGCTCGGGCTCAATGTTTTCGTTTTGCGAAACGAATCCTTCAGGTCTGTGCTCCAAGAGACGCACCTCCTTATCCATCAAGTTCGTTGAACTGCGCCAAATCACGATGATTGCTCTTATTTTTCGACGCAAAAAGGGAATGAAAGTTTCCTGTTTCCGCGGGTTTTCTGCGTTTTTTCTTATTATATCAAATTTCACGCAGAAGCGCCAATTCTTTCGCATGCAGACAAATTCTTAACGGAATGTAGCGCAGTCTTCGCCGATGTGCTATAATACCGTTGTGCCAAAGCAAACACCGCAAGGAGGTAGATCCATGAACCAACGGGGACTCCCCTTTCTCAACATTGGGCCGGCGCGGGAAAGCGCGATTCAGGTTGTCCGCCGCGGCTTTCTTGCCACGGTGTCGGGCGATGTGATTGAGCTGGGCGCGGGCGATGGGAAGAGTTTGCCCTATTATCCATATCAGAATCTCCACACGCTGACGCTGGTGGATCAGCGTTTCTCAAAGGCGGCCAGAAGCTTTGAAATCCCCAAGGTCCCTGTCACCTTTGTCCGCCGCAAGCTCGACGACCTGCCCTTTGCCGGAAACAGCTTCGACTATGCCTGCCTTTTCTTTGCGCTCTCCTCCACAAACGAGCCCTATCGGGTTCTGGCTGCGCTGCGGCACACGCTGCGCCCCTCCGGACGGATATTTTTCATCGACTACCTGCGTCCGACCGGCCCCGCCGCTCTGCTGTATGACAGTGTCAGCCTGTTCCACCGCATCACAACCCGGGGCATCAGTCTCAACCGCAACATCACCAGCATGCTGGAGGTGTCTGGCTTCCGACTTCTCTCCTCCGAGCGCTATGGAAATTTCTTCGTCTATGGCGAAGCCGAGCGAATTTGAGTTCTTTTTTTTGCTCCCCTGCATGCGGCCTGCGGGCTTTTCGTTAAATAAACAGGCAGCGTTTCTCCTCGGGAGAGACGCTGCCTTTCTTTTTTTCTTTGCAGGTTTTCATTCCTGCCGACACAGAGAGCCCTTCGGTTTGCCGCGCGCTCTTGCGCCGCTTTTTGCCGCGGAGCTTTTTTATCCTCTCCGCTTGCCGCCCGAGCCCCTCTTGGATTCCACATTCCGGCGCAGGGCAGAGATCTTGTCGTCGCTGTCGGCCTTGAATTTGGTCATCATCTCTTCAAAGGTGACCGGCTGCACCACCTGCTTCGGTTGCCAGCCCACATTGCCGCGGCGCTGCACCGGACGGCGGGCAGGACGCTGCTGCGGCTGCTCCTGCTCCAGCAGGCGCTTGATCGAGAGGTTGATTCGCCCGTTCTGGTCGATCTGAATGACCTTCACCCTGACGATCTGATCTTCTTTTAGATAGTCAGAGATTTCCTTCACAAAGCCCGTGGAGATTTCCGAAATATGTATCATGCCGGTCTTGTTTTCCGGCAACTCCACAAAAGCGCCGAACTTGGTGATACTGGTCACTCTGCCCTCTAAAATCGCGCCTACTTCAATCTGCATCTTGATTCCAACTGCTCCTTGTCCGATAATATCGAAGGATTCTGCAGACACTCAACCGGGGATCGCCACAAATACCGTTTCATCCGCATCGTGCAGCCCCAGCTTTTCCTGTGCGATTCTGGCAACCTGCTCGTCGCTGAGGCCTTTTTCCAACTCGTTGGTCAACGTCTGATTCTTGATCTCGAGCTCCGCGTTTTTAGCCTCATATTCCGAGATGAGCCGTCTTTTCTGCGCAATTTGGATTTGAAGGTCGGTGATCTGCAGGGAGGCATAGATCATGAAGGCAGCCATGACCAACTTCAGCAACACGCCTTGTCTAACTTTCTTCATGCTCGTCCCCCCCATCTGTTTCATTCATAATATTATTGCAGATTTTTTGCAGCTTTACAATAGCTTTTTGAAAGAAGTTTGCAACCTTTTTCTGAATTGCCTGTAAAATGTGGGCGGCTCTTCCCCCTGCGAACATGACCACGCGGCCCGCCGTGACCCTGTAGAACAGCGCGCCCAACAGGGCGCAGACCAAAATAAACGCCCGGGGCTGTCCGCGATTGGCAAAGAGCAAGAAGGCAAGACAGCCGAGCGTCAGCAGCACCCAGTAGAGCAGATCCTGCAGATCGGTCGAGACCCTCCCCGCAGGGAAGGCCAACCTCCAGATTCGAAACAGATCAAAGAGCAGCATGCCCGCCGCGCCAAACAGCAGTGAACAGCCTGCCAACCAGAGTTCAAATGCGGTGGATTGTTCCATGAGACGTCAGCCGAAGACCCGTGTGAAGAAGCCCGGGCGGGAAGGGGCGCTGTCGGAGTATTCCACGGAATCGATCTGTCCTTCGATCTGGAGCTCCCCATTTTCCACCGAAAGCTTATTGATATGCATGCCTTCTCCGCGCAGCAGCAGCGAACCCTCGGTAGTATCGAGCAGGATCTCCCGTTCGTCGAAGCTCACCACGTCCTCCACTCCTGCGATAAAAAGACGTTCTCTGCCTTCCAGGTTCAACCGATGCGCCGAGGCACCGCGTTTTTCTTCACCGCTCATCCCGCATCCTCCAGATTCTTTTGAGATCGTCCCTGCATCGAAACCGACGCAGTCTATCCCATATCTATGCGGCAGAGCGAACCGCTATTCCTCATCCAGCACGCGATAGAGCGCCGCGGCGTTTTCCTTTGGCGCATGCTCCGGCGTCTCCAGCACCTCTACCCTGAGGCGGCGCTCTCCGAAGGCAATCTCGATGATATCACCCGGCTTCACCTGATGGGCAGGCTTGACCACCCGTCCATTGACGCTGACCCGCTGTCCCGAAGCCGCATCGTTTGCCACGGTACGCCGCTTGATGATGCGCGACACCTTCAGGTATTTGTCCAGTCTCAAAGCTTCTTCTCCTTTCAAAACAAAAACGCGCCGCAGCAAAAGGGCGCTTTTCTCTTCTTTTCTGTTTGAGTATACCGCGGAAAAATCACTTTCGTCAACAGGGCAGATCAAAAGGCAAACACCCCCTGCATTGCCGTCGCCTATCCAGAGCTTCGCTTCTAGGCCGGAAACAATCCTGCACAAATTACGCCGCCGTTTCGACAAACTGTGCGGCGAGCATGCTCTTTCATGTGAGTGATCTTTGGGGGAGCTTTCTCCAAAATCAAATGCAAAAGAACGGCGCGATTTGATCGCACCGTTCTTTTGCAGCCTTATCGGCATAGCTTTTCTTTGTTTCTCTGCTTATTCAGGCAGGTCTCATTCGGCCGCCGCCTGCCCCTTGGGCTGGCGGCCCTTTCTGCAACGCTTCCCTGTTCCTTTTTCTCTAATGACTGATCCCTTACTGACGGTAATCCTTGGGATCGCAGTTGACCATCAGGGTCTCGTAGGGCGGGTTGTTCTCCAAAGACTCTTTGAAGGCTTCCTTGGCCTTCTTGATCAGCTCGGGATTCTCGATCACATCGATGGCGGAATTGGCCATCACCTCGGCGGCTGCGTGCATGCCCTTCTTGGCCGTGCTGCTCTTGCCCTGAGAAACGGTCATCCAGCTGTGGCCCAGCGTGCCCTGCGCCAGCGTGACGCCGAAGAAGTGGCTCAGCGGAGTCACCCAGCTGACGTCGCACACATCCGAGCAGATAATGGCTTCGCCGTGTGTAGCCTCGGACTTATACGGCGTCTTGACATCCTTCTTGGTTCCGATATCCACAAACTGCTGTCCGTAGGCCTTCTCTTCCTCGGTATACTCCAGAGGCAGGATTTCCTTCAGATTCTGCAGAACCACCTCGTCCAAAACGGAGTTGGGGTTGATGTTGGCATAATTGCTGATGATCTGAGAGCCCACAAACTTGGTTCCGGTCATCAGCGCCGCGCCGCGGGCAACATCCTCAACGCGGGCAAAAAGCTCCTTGAGGTAGGCCTGACTCTCGTTGCGCAGAATGTAGAAGCCCTCGGCATTCTGCTGAACGATATTGGCGGCCGGACCGCCGGTGTTGGTGATTGAATAGTGCATCAGGGTGCCTGCACGGACATGCTCACGCAGGAAGTTCACGCCCACGTTCATCAGCTCCAGCGCATCCAGTGCACTGCGGCCCTGATCGGCAGCCGCGGCATGGGAGGCAATACCCTCAAATTTGAAATAGGCCGAAACAATGGCCAGTCCCTTGGTGGTCACGTCCCAGCTGGAGCTGGGATGCCAAACGAAGCAGGCGTCCACGTCGTCGAACTGGTGGTCGAGAACCATGTAGACCTTGCCGCCGCCTCCCTCCTCGGCCGGCGTGCCATAATAGCGGATGGTACCTGCCAATTTGTTCGCTTCCAGATACTCCTTCACGGCGCAGGCGGCTTCCATTCCGCCGGTGCCCAGCAAGTTGTGACCGCAGCCATGTCCCGGCGCCCCCGCGGTGATGGGGGTGCACACCGCAAGGTCTGCCTCCTGCGACAGGCTGGCGAGGGCGTCGTTCTCACCGAGAATGGCGATCACGGGAGAGCCGCTGCCCCACTCGGCAATGAAGGCGGTGGGCATATTGGATACGCCGGTCTTTACGCGGAAACCTCTCTTCTCAAGATAAGCGCTCTGAAGTGCGCTGGACTGGTTCTCCTCAAAGCAGGTTTCGGCAAACTCCCAAACCTGATCGGAGATCTGCTCAAATTCCTTCGCACTGCGGTTCACGATTTCATGGATCTCTTTCCTGATCATCTTTTTCACTCCTTTATCAAACTGGATCGCCTTGCCCGCCGGCCAAACGATCCCTGAATACTGGTTTTCGCAAGGCCTTGTTCCCCATGAGAAACTGCGGGAAATCGGCCGCTAAAAGGGGCGCCGCCCTGCTTTGCGGCATCCCGTTTCCGAATTTATATTTATTATACCATATCAGCCGGCTTCTTGGAAATGATCAAAGGTGCCGACAA
>JAEEGL017213506.1_pt1 | contig 16113 bp, 21 predicted proteins | sample 9134231 | NCBI WGS metagenome assembly JAEEGL01 (sample SAMN16246548, study PRJNA631951) | gut metagenome | biome: gut microbiome; feature: rumen; material: fiber-attached | host: Bos | place: Iran: Karaj | collected 2018-10
CCGCCATGCTACGGCTGCGGCTATCCTCTCTGCTAACTATATGGCTTCGCGGCTCAAAGAGGCGTACGGCGTTGTTTATACCGGCGCTACGGGAAGGGTAGGGCACGAACTGATTCTTGATTGCCGCCAGTTCCACGCAATAGGTATTACCGAGGCGGATATCGCCAAACGTCTGATGGACTATGGCTATCATGCGCCGACACTCTCTTTCCCGGTACACGGAACATTGATGGTTGAGCCTACCGAGAGCGAGTCGCTCGTGGAGATAGACCGTTTCTGCGATGTGTTGCTGCAGATCCGTCAGGAGATAGCGGATATCGAGTCCGGAAAAGCGGATAAAAACGATAATGTCCTTCTTAACGCGCCGCACCCAGAATACGAAGTGGTGGCGGATGAGTGGACGCATCCTTATAGCCGCAAACAGGCGGCATATCCGACTGAATGGGTGGCGCAGACCAAGTTCTGGTGCCCGGTTGGAAGAGTGGATAATGGTTTCGGGGATCGCAATCTGGTAGCTAAGTTCTGATGGCACGAAGAAGAATTCAACATCCTAATATCCGCGAGCACTTGCGGCAGTACAGGCGTATGTTGCCGTGGATCACATTGAAGGAACTGCTGATGATTGCCATTAGCACGATTCCTTATGCCCTTACGGTCAACCAGCTTCTGGTCCCGCATGCTATCGTCGGAGGAGGAGTAACAGGTCTCTGCGAGATTATTTATTTTGCTACGAACACGTATGTGCCTATCTGGCTCTCCAGTGCGTTGATCAATGTGCTGTTGCTTGTCATTGCGGCGCTTACTGTCGGATGGAGATATGCGCTCAAAACGATTTGGGGTGTCATGTGGCTCACTATCTGGCTTAAAGTCATTCCTATCGCTACGGTACCTCTCCTTACCGATTCGTTCATGGCAGTGGTCGTCGGGGGACTGTTTACAGGCTGTTTCCTTGGTATCTGCTTCCTCAATAACGGCTCTACCGGAGGAACGGATATCATTGCGATGATTGTCAATAAGTACCACCATCTGCCGATGGGACGTGTCTTGCTGATGGCGGATATGACTATCATCTCCTCGGCTTTCTTCCTGCCTACTATCCAGGCTGCAGGTACACAAGGCGCGATAGAGAAGATACTCTTCGGTCTTACCTATACCTTCATGTCATCTACGGCGGTGGACTGGGTGATGAACAGGATGAGGCAGTCTGTCCAGTTCATGATCTTCACCCAGAAACCCGATGAGATAGCGGAAGCTATTATTACCCAGGCGCACAGAGGATGTACGTTCCTGGAGGCGGAAGGAGGATATAACAAACAGCCGATGAAGGTTGTCACTACCATAGCACGTTCTTATGAATCGGCTACGATCTTCCGGCTTGTCCGGTCAATCGATCCCAATGCTTTTGTCAGCCAGAGTCAGGTTCGGGGTGTCTTCGGGCAAGGCTTCGACCCCATGGCAAACGGTAAATAACCCTTTCACCTTTCACCTTTCTCCTTTCACCTTTCACTTTTCACCTTTCTATGCGCTACAGTCAGTTAGTCAACCCTCATAACACGCCGCAAGTTTCGCGCGCAAGAACCGTCTTCGAGTACTTGGTTATTATCATAGGCATTGCCCCTATGGCGCTTATGGTTAACTGGGTACTTCTGCCGCACGCTTTCGTCGGCGGAGGACTCACGGGTATATGTTCGGCTATTTATTATGTCACGGGAGGACTCTTCCCCTCGCTCTTCCCGGAATATGGAGGAGCGGTGCCTGTATGGCTTACTACTTTCGTTTTCAATGCGATACTGCTCCTGATTGCGGGACTCACTGTCGGCTGGCGTTTCACCATCCGGACGATGGTCGGAGTGGCGGCTATCACCTTCTGGTACAGGGTCATTCCTATCTTGCCGGAACCTATTATCGAGGATCCGTGGCTCGGTGCTATCATCGGAGGTTTTGTCTTCGGACTCTCGCTGGGATGTGTCTTGGCGGCGAACGGCTCGTCTGGAGGTACGGACATCGTAGCCATGATCGTGAACCACTATCATAATATCTCGCTCGGCAATATCATGCTGGCATGCGATATTCTCATTATTGCCTCTGCCTTCTTCCTCCCCCTCCCGGAATCGATGTTGCAGGAATACACCCATTCTTCCCCCCTTCAGGGGGGGATTGAGGGGGGCTTGCTATTCCTTAAAATCAAACGCGTACTCTATGGCGTGGCAATGACTATTTCTTATACGGTGGCGGTGGACTGGCTCATGGCGAGGATCAACCGTTCGGTCCATTTCCTCATCTATTCGTCCAAATATGAAGAGATTGCTACGGCTATCAATACTACCGTCAACCGCGGTGTGACTGTCTTGGACGGCACGGGATGGTATTCCAAGAAACCGGTCAAAGTGATTTCTGTTCTTGTCCGTAAACCCGAGAGTTCGCTGGTCTTCAGTATTGTCCATTCCATTGACCCCGAAGCCCTTGTCTCCATCGCGGAAGTAAGCGGTGTCTTCGGCTCCGGCTTCGACAAGATCAAAGCCAAACCTCCACGAGGACAAATAGAGAGCTTTCAAGCACTCAAAAGGGGGTGATTAAGGGGCTATTCGAGGCACATAACCGAAGAACAAGCGGAAAAAATTAACCTCTCTCCCGCAAAAAAATGCATCCCTTCTTGCATATATGCAAAAATTGTTGTATCTTTGCACCGTGTTTCAATTAATCATCAAAATAGTTGCTGTATTCGGGGTTTGGCTCTTGGGGGTATGCTTCATCGGATGGTTTATTGAATTCATTAGAAAATATTAACTTGCGTCAGCAATCTGCGAACCTAGGAAATTCGATTTATTGCTAACAAGTAGTGCATCCCTATCGGGGCGGCATCTGTCTATGTTATAGGCTTTCCTAGGGCCTGCAGAGTGGACGGATTGCCGCCCTGCTTTGTAGCCCGAAGAACCTTTGACGCGCAAACTATATTTGCGCTATGCCCAAAAATCCAAACGAGACCTACGACATTACTGGTATTGTTGTAGAGAAAGCAGTTAAAATCTTACTTGTTATCTGCCGAATTAAACACGTTAAGTGCGACCGTATTAACTTCTCCTTCCGTGATTTCGAACGGCAATTTATGTGCCGGTGGTACGACCTGATGTACAAGGAATTTCCGTACGACACCAACTCTAAAATGGCGAAATCTACTGACGTTTCTCCGGCTAAAATACGCTATATTGTCAACAAAAAATAGATATTTTGCACCCTCGCTAAAATTTAGCGGACTTTCAATCTGAATACCTCTACCTTTGCACCGCCTTTCGGAACAAGCGCCTCACGTTTAGGTGACTCATTCCCGCCGAATGGCGGTGTTATGATTTATACTTTTTTATCTTCGGTGTTTATCGCCTTGTTCCTGGTAGTCGGCACGGTCGCTTTCATGCTCTTTTTGGAGAACTGCACGAAACCCCTGCCTTTCTCTTGGACTTGCTACCAGCATGTTATTGTGCTTGCGATTATCGCAGCCTTGTGTTTCATCTGCGCCTGTGTCTTCGGTGCCCAAATCCCTGACTGCTATGCCCGCATTTAAGATCGTACGGATTCCCGACAAAGAGCCCATGGCGCTCCTTTGTAACAACGTCCTTGTCTATTACGTGGGTACGTGCCCGGAGACGGGATGCTCCTTCTATTGCTCCATGTTTCACAACTACGGCGTCCGCGTCTGCGACAAGACTGGCGAGAAAACCATTGTAAACCCAAACATGCGTGGCGGAAACGGAAAACAAAAGTACATGAATTTCGCCAATGCTTTCGGACATCATATACACATCCTCATCCATCAAGCCGTCTGGATGGCTGTGGGGAGGACCGTGCCCGAAGGATGGGAACTGGACCACGTCAACGGAGACAAGCGGGATAACACGCTCCCCAACCTCCGCACAGTCACGCGGCAACAGAACTGCCGCGATGGAGGATTCTTAACGAAACTGCGCAACAGAAAGATAGACCCCGTCCGGATACAGAGACCCTACCTACTGCGCTACTTCGACCGGATGGCGATCATCAAAACCGCGCTCTCCCCGCGGAAATATTATACACTCTCGCGTAACGACCTGCAGACGGTTCTGTACGACAACCCAGGGAGTCTTTCGACCTATTTTACAACATTTTTTAACGTACAAATTTATTTTAGACAATGAACGATATCAAGAAACTGCGCCGCCTGATGAGAGCGGCACACGCAATGCAAAAAAATAATCCCGTCATCCTTCGGGGAACACCTATCTCACAAAGCCAGGCGGTCAAGTACGCATGGTGGTTTGAATCTTTCCGGCTCAAACTACAAAACGGCATCTACCGCTTCTCCTATTTCAAAACCGACGGATCAATCCGAGAAGCTACCGGTACGCTCAATCTTGAACTCATTCCGGAAGAGCATCGCCCGAAGGGAGATATGTCCGACGGCGCAGCACGCGAGCCCGCCCCGGGCGTCTTTACTTATTACGACCTTGAGAAGAAAGCATGGCGCTCCTTCCGCTATGATAACTTCATCGGATTTATCACGCAAGTATGAAACTCCTACTCGACGATAAGACAACCCGCGGCTGCAACCTCAATGCCAACGAGGCCTGTATCTTTGCCGCTATCCTCAAATGCACCCGCGCAGGACGAGGATGGTATGGCAATTACCGCGAACTCGCCGCCGCGATGCCTTTCGTCATTAATCATTCTACCGTTTATCGGGCTATTCAAAAATTGTTGAACTTGGGGTTAATAGAGAGACGAGACGAAAAACTATTCGCTTTGTTGCAAAATGAAACAGAGTTGTTGCATAGTGAAACAGAGTTGTTGCAAAATAAAACAGAGTTGTTGCAAAATGCACTCCCCCCTAATAATCCCCCTATTAATAATAATATGAACGAAAATAAAGAAGAGCAGCAACGCGCGCTATGCGCACGCGATTGCGAAGAGCAGCAGGACTGCTTATTTGAAAAGTTTTGGAAATTTTTCTCTGTGGCTATGCCTTCCGAATTTCATAACCGAAAGGGTGCTACAAAGGTCGCTTTCGAGCAACGTTCCGAGGTCGCGCAAAGGGCGATGGTGGAAGCCGCGCAAGAGGGCGCGCCCGGACATCCCGGAGACGCCTCCAACCCCTACTTCTTCGTGGTGGACTTCCCCGAACCACAACCTTATTTCCTTTCGGGTGTTGAGCAGGATAATTGTCACATCGCTTGTATTCCGCTTGTGCAGGTCAAGCACAACGGCAAGTTCCTTATCTGCACACGCGAGACTATGGAACTCTTCGGACTGGAATGGGTCCGCGATTGGTAAAAGTTGACTACGCGCTTTAGAAAAGCGCATACTGAAAACAAATTTTAGTAATTACGCCGCCTCGTATGCGGCATTAAAAACAATTTAATTTTTTAACAACTATGGCACAATGTGAATTTCCTAAAGCATTCGGTAAGGTACGAGGTACTCTTTCCGAAGCACGTAAACAAGACATTCATGGACGGTGGTATACCGAAAAACTCGTCGCGTATGTAACACCTTCCGGGAAACAAAAAATCCGCATTCAAAAGTACTACGACAGACCCGGTACTATTTCCGACAAAGAACTCGGGCTGCGCCAGCGTTTCTCCGACGCAGCGAGGTTCTATGCCGCACTCACAGAAGAAGACAAGGAGCGATACCACCGGCTTTGGCGAAAAGACAACCTTAAGTACCGCGGCAAGAAATACGCTACCCTGCGTGGATATGTCGTTGCGCGGTTCTATGCGTATGACATAATAGAGACAAACAAGGGGTAATTAGCTGTCATTTACGGGTTCCCAAACTAACTTTTAATAATTTAATCATTATGGAAATCGTCTTAACTAAGCAATGCGAATCGCTCACCGGCTCTGTCGGACGAGGGTTTGGATATCACATCCAGCGGCGCGGAGAGCACTTCTACGGGGTGCGGCAGTCAAAAGGATATGTACCTTCTTCGGGACACATCCGGTTCATCATCGCTTGCGCGAAGATGGCACAGATGAAGTTGCATATCGCGGACATCAATATCGAAACGTACGAACTATGGCAAGCACTCACCGAAGCAGGGCTGTCCTCATTCGCCGCCACGCTCAAACTTGTGTACGGACCTACGGTTCCCTCGCGGACACTCAACGCCAAGCAGGTGCTCGACTTCGCCGAGGAATACAAATTAGAGGAGGTGCTGAAATGAATAAGGACGCTATCACATTCACTACCCTCTGTGCGCGGCTGGAGAGAGCTATCCGCTGCGATGTCGGCATGCACGGCTTGAACATACTCATCTACGGATGGATTACCAAACACGGAAAGGTGTCGCGACCGCTACTCAACCTCCGCAAACACAAGGACGGTGAGTTCTGGTTAACCGCCGGAGAAGCCAAACATTTCTCCAATTATGCGGGCTATGACCTCACCAAAGAGTGAAAACTATTTCTTGGAAATACTTTTCGGAGCGGCTTTCTTGGTCGCTTCGTTTTTTTGTACTACCTTTGCACCGCAAATGAAAACGAACACCGAAAATATAGCCCAATTGATCATCGCCGCTCTCGTAGTACTCGGGGGAATGGTACTCCTGCATGTAGGCATCCAGATTGACCCCAAAGGCGAAATCCACGAGTCCGTCCTCGTTGCTTTTGGCGAAGCTGCTACCTTTGCGGGATCTATCATGGGTATTGACTATCATTACAAAAGAAAAACTAAAACCAATGAGAGTAGCAGTCCTGACACGAAAGAAAACGGAGGGTAAAGCCGTACTGGGTACGATGGCGATACCGTATAACGATGCCACCTACCTCGCGGACACCATCGAGAACGCCGATTTCCTCATTCCCGAAGGAGAATATGTCCTCGATATCACCTGGTCACCCAAGTTCAAGAAACCCCTCCCGCAGATCATGGATGTACCCGACCGCGACGGCATCCGCATCCATATGGGCACCAAGCCTGAACACTCCACCGGTTGTGTCCTTGTGAACTTCCGGGCTATGCAGATAGTTAATTCGTTTATCAAAGTAACCCAATACCTCGAAGAAGATGAAAAAGCAATTCTCAGAATTACTTAATCGTACCCTTGCGGTTAAGAAAAAGCTATTATCCGTATTGTTGATGATTATGGCGCTTAGTGCCGTTACCATCTGTAATCAGTCCTGCAAGGCGTGGCGCACTGTCTCCACCTCTGCTACCTACGTCCAGCAGACCGACTCCACCGGCAGAAACACCGCCACTATCTCTACCAAAACGGTAGAGGAGTACCAAGGAGTCAAGAAACGGTAACTCCGTGCACCTCTCGCGCATCATTGCGCGAGCATCCCACAGACGTAAAGCCCTCGCGTCTATAAAGAATGAGTTCGTAACATTAGTGTGAAACCTAAACCTTAACTACTATGGCAAAAGTAAAATGGGCAAAAGGTATTGACTATGTTTCAGGCCTTTTGTCGAGCCGTCCGAAGAAAGGTGCTCAGCACAGCGACCACAGCAATGCTCTCTTGGCTACCCACCGTGTAGCGCCGACGTCCAACCCCGTCTGCACGCGTATCTACATGGTAGGCGAGTACAACCGCAGCACCCAGCCGACCGCCACTGAGTTGGCTAACCGCGAGCGCTTCACCGAGGTGCGTGCGATGGTAAAAGCCCGCCGGAAAGATCTGAACAAGATCTCGCAGGACCAGCTGGACTTCATCGCCCAGAAGGACACCGCTACCGGCAAGAAGACCATGACCGCCTACCTGTGGAAGGTATGCGGACAAGAGTACGACGCCGCCCACAACGGCTAACCGCGTAGCAATCAACGGAAAGCGTCCCGAAATATCGGGGCGCTTTCTTTTTTTCTTCGCTTTGCGGAGAGTGAGGGATTCGAACCCCCGATACGACGTATTGCGTATACCGCATTTCGAGTGCGGCTCTTTCGACCACTCAGACAACTCTCCTAAAAAGCGGGTGCAAAGGTACTGCTTTTTTTTTATATACGCAAATTTTTTTGTAAAATTATGAAATTTTGGACCTAATTTGCACCGCTTCTTGCATATGTCAAAAAAATATTGTATCTTTGCAGCCTAATTTATATTGGGTAAATATTTAATAAGCAATAAGAATGTTTGATAATTTAAGCGAACGATTAGAACGGAGTTTTAAGATCCTCAAAGGTGAGGGGCGTATCACCGAGATCAATATTGCGGAAACCGTCAAAGACATCCGCAAAGCGCTGCTGGAAGCGGATGTGAACTACAAGACGGCAAAGCAGTTTACCGACCGCGTGAAGGAAAAAGCAATCGGACAGAACGTCATCAATGCCGTTCGTCCGGGGCAACTGATGATCAAGATCACGCACGACGAACTGGCGGAACTGATGGGCGGTGAGGCGCAGGAACTGAACCTCAAAGGCAATCCGGCTGTGATTCTGATGTCCGGTCTGCAGGGTAGCGGTAAGACGACTTTTGCCGCCAAACTGGCGAACTATCTCCAGACGAAAAAGAACAAACGCGTCATGCTCGTGGCCTGCGATGTTTACAGGCCTGCGGCTATCGAGCAGTTGCGCGTGTTGGGCGAGCAGATTAAGGCGAACGTCTATCTCGGTCTGGACGAAGCGAACCCCGTGAAGAAAGCCCAAGCCGCTATCGCTGAGGCAAAGCGGATGGGATATGACGTGGTGATCGTCGATACTGCCGGCCGTCTGGCTGTGGATGAACAGATGATGCAGGAGATAGCGTCTATCAAAGAGGCTATCACGCCAAGCGAGACGCTGTTCGTTGTGGATGCCATGACCGGTCAGGACGCTGTCAACACCGCAAAAGAGTTTAACGACCGCATTGATTTTGATGGCGTGGTACTGACCAAGTTGGACGGTGACGCCCGAGGCGGTGCCGCGCTCTCAATCCGTTCGGTGGTGGACAAACCGATCAAGTTTATCGGAACGGGCGAAAAGATGGAGGCGCTTGATGTCTTCCATCCGGCGCGTATGGCGGACCGTATTCTCGGTATGGGTGATGTTGTTTCGCTCGTAGAGCGTGCGCAGGAGCAGTACGATGAAGCAGAAGCCCGCCGTATCAGCAAGAAAATCGCCAAGAACCAGTTTGACTTCAATGATTTCCTCTCTCAGTTGGCGCAGATTAAGAAGATGGGCTCGATGAAGGACCTGATGGGTATGATACCGGGTATGGACAAGGCGCTGAAGGGCGTGGAGATCAGTGACGACGCGTTCAAACCGATCGAAGCAATGATCAACTCCATGACGCCTGCAGAGCGTGCCAACCCATCGCTGCTGAACGGCAGCCGAAAGGCGCGTATAGCACGCGGAGCCGGGGTGGATATAGTGGCACTCAACCGATTCCTCAAACAGTTTGACCAGACCGCCAAAATGATGCGCAAAGTGCAACAGATGGGCGGAAGACGGAGATAAGTGAAAGTTTAGAGTTGAGCGAGGAGAAGACATATCAGCCGGGATGGGGTGAGAAAAAGAAGAAACATCATCACCGCCACTATTCCTACCATTCTTCAAATAACCGAATGGGCGGGTCTGTGAGAATGAAGGACAAACAGGCCTACTACGGCTTGATGGTGATTCTTCTTGCAGGGCTGGGGTTCGGAGCGTACAAAGTGATCCGGCTTTTCGCCGATGAGTTACGAGCTATGCCGAATGACGATCCGGCGACAGAGATGAAAGTGGACGAACTGCGGATACACAAGGTGGATGAACAGAACGCCCTCTTGCTCGGCGACAGCCTTGCACAGGCCTATAATGTGGACTCGCTCAAACGAAACGTACAAATAGACACCCGTCCTGTCTATCGCCCGCCGCGCAAGGAAGACAAATGGTATATCACCAAACGCGAATGGAAGAAGATATGGGAGGATTACAAGGTTATGCGATGGGAGAAGAAACACGAGAAGGAAGTATCAAATGACCAAGCACCAAGCACAAAGGAGGAAGGCAAGTGATTTTAGACGGTAAAAAGATAGCACAGGAAATCCGCGGTGAGTTACGCGAACAGATTCAAGCCATTCGTGCTGAAGGAAAGCGTGCGCCGAAACTGGCGATTGTGATGGTGGGGCATAATCCGGCAAGCGAGACGTATGTTGCCAATAAAATCAAAGCTTGCGCAGAAGTGGGTATTGAAGCGGAAAAGATCGCCTATGACGAATACATCACCGAGCAGACGCTCCTGACTGAGATACAGAAACTCAACAACGATTCGTCCATTGACGGTTTTATCGTGCAACTGCCGTTGCCGGAGCATATCCGTGAGTCTGTCATCCTCTCGGCAATCGACTATCGCAAGGATGTGGATGGTCTGACGCCGATGAATGTAGGCCGCACGGTGCAAGGTCTGCCTGCTATTATTAGCGCTACACCGCGTGGAATCCGGGAACTGCTTGCGCGATACAGCATTCCGACGGCAGGCAAACATGTAGTTGTTATCGGACGGTCGAATATTGTAGGCAAGCCGGTAGCATTGCTGTTGATGCAGCGTCCGTATCTGAGCCTTCCGGGGATGAGTGCTTCTTCGCTGGGTGACGCAACGGTTACTATCTGCCATTCCAAGACACGTGATCTGGCGTCTATCTGCCGGACAGCGGATATTATTATCGCGGCGGCCGGAAGTCCGGGATTGCTGACAGCAGACATGGTCAAACCCGGTGCGACAGTAATAGATGTAGGTATCAACCGGGTGGACGACCCGGCTTCGGCAAAGGGTTATAGGCTGGTTGGTGATGTTGATTATGAGCACGTGGCACCTGTTGCGGGTGCAATCACCCCGGTGCCGGGAGGAGTAGGACCGATGACAATCGTCAGTTTGCTGCAAAATACGTTACAGGCATACAATCATAGCTTTGAACAAAAGCACTAAAGCACTTGGCACTTGAAATATGGATATTTTATCAAAGATAGAAGGACTTGAGGCAAAGTTTCACGAAGTGAGTCTGTTGATTACCGACCCGGCTGTGATAGCGGATCAGGCGCGGTATGTGCGTCTGAACAGAGAGTATCATGACCTGGAACGTGTGCTGGCATGCGCACGCCGGTATAAGAAGGCGGTGACGGATCTGCAGGACGCAAAGGACTTGTTTTTCAATGAGTCAGACCAGGAGATGAAAGAAATGGCAAAAGCCGAGATAGACGAACTGGAACCGCAGATACCCAAACTGGAGGAGGAACTGAAACTGCAACTTCTGCCGCAAGACCCCGAGGACGGCAAGAACGTAGTGATGGAGATCCGCGGCGGCACGGGAGGTGACGAAGCGGCTATCTTTGCCGGAGACCTGTTCCGTATGTACACCAAGTATTTCGAACTCAAAGGATTCAAATACACAGTATCTTCTTTCACGGAAGGCGCTGCCGGCGGATACAAAGAGATCATCTTCAACGTCACGGGTGTGAATGTCTATGGCACGCTAAAATACGAGAGTGGTGTTCACCGCGTGCAGCGTGTGCCGGTGACGGAGACACAGGGACGCGTGCATACTTCCGCCGCAACAGTGGCTGTATTGCCTGAAGCGGATGAGTTTGAGGTGCATATCAACGAAGGTGAGATCAAATGGGAAACCTTCCGTTCCGGCGGAGCAGGAGGACAGAACGTCAACAAAGTGGAGTCCGGTGTGCGGCTCCGTTATAACTGGAAGAACCCCAATACTGGCGAAGTGCAGGAGATACTGATTGAATGTACCGAGACGCGCGATCAGCCGAAAAACAAAGAGCGCGCTCTCTCGCGCCTGCGCACGCAGATTTATGATAAGGAGCACCAGAAATATATCGACGATATTGCGGCGCGCCGCAAGACCATGGTTTCTACGGGTGACCGCTCTGCCAAGATACGCACATACAACTATCCGCAGGGCCGTATCACCGACCACCGTATCGGATACACGGTGTATAACCTTGCGGCATTCATGGACGGTGATATACAAGGTGTCATCGACGCCCTGCAAGTAGCCGAGAACGCCGAACGCCTCAAGGAAAGCGAATTATAATTCTCAATTCTCAATTCACAATTCACAATGTACCTTTTTTATTGTCCGGATATAGAAACGAAGCAGACACTCTCTGAGGAAGAGAGCGGACACTGCGTGCGGGTGCTGCGATACAGCGTAGGTGACGAGATACTGATTACGGACGGTAAGGGCACTACTTATACGGCGCGCATCACCAACCCGCATCCCAAACATTGCGATTTCGAGATCATCAGCCGCGAGAAGCAGGAGCCGCATCACCATTTTCATTTGCATATCGCCATCGCTCCTACCAAGAACATCGAGCGTCTGGAATGGGCGGTAGAGAAATGCGTGGAGATCGGAGTGGACGAGATCACGCCGCTGCTGTGCCGTTTCTCGGAACGCAAACAACTGCGGACGGACAGGCTGGAGAAAATAATCCTCTCTGCTGCCAAACAAAGCCTGACACCATACCTGCCGGTGCTCCATGAACTGACGCCCTATGACGCTTTTATACGGGAGCAGGCGCAGAGGGACCAACAGAACTTTATCGCTCATTGTTACAAAGAGGACAAAAGGTTTCTGAAAGAAGAGATAGAGCAGGGCAGGGATGTGTTAGTGCTTATCGGTCCGGAAGGCGATTTCAGCGAACAGGAAGTGGCTGACGCTCTTGCGAAAGGATTTATTCCCGTGAGCCTGGGTAACAGCCGTCTTCGTACCGAAACAGCCGCAGTGGTGGCATGCCATACAGCGGTGTTGATCAATGAATAAAGAAGAGTGAATATTGATGCGGACATATTGCTCTGGATCAACGGTCATTCGGAGGAATGGCTGGACGAGGTGATGTGGACTGTAAGTCAGACGAGGACTTGGATTTTTCTTTATGTGATGCTGGCGGGGCTGATTGTGAAGAAATTCCGTAACTGGAAAGTGGTGTTACTTCTCTTGGCAGGATTCGGTGTGGCAGTGGGACTGAGTGATTTTATATGCAGCGGTGTATTAAAACCTCTGGTGTGCCGTTTGCGCCCGACGCATGAGCCTGCGCTTGATCCGCTGCATTTGGTATATGGCTATACCGGCGGACGATATGGGTTTTGCTCCTCTCATGCCGCTAATACCATGGCGGTAGGAATGCTCTTTAGTTTGCTGTATAAGAATAATTTAGCCACCGCAAGTCTGATGGCTTGGGTGGCATTAGTTAGCTATAGCAGGATGTACTTAGGAGTACATTATCCTAGTGATATTATTTGCGGACTTGCCGTTGGGGTGCTATGGGCTGCGCTTGTTTATTTGGCGCTATCACATTGGCTCCTCTCGGGTGACGCGGCTGCTCGGCAGGGTGGTTCATGAACCGTTCGAACTCCTCCGGCGTGAGCAACCTCTTCAGCTCCTCATAGATAGCCTGCATGCGCTCCATGTTTTCCCCTCGGGTAAGCCCTTTCTGCCTAAAACGGGCATACTTGAGGTGCATACGATAAATCGTATCAATCCGTACGGAGTCCTTGATCCCTAACTCGCGAATAAGCCGCGTGGTTTGTTTGAGCGCTTCCTCTTCGGGTGTACGCTTGGGTCTTTCGTTGTTAGCCGGCTCCTGTGCCCACAAACAGCCCGATATAAGGGCCATAGATAAGATAAAAAAGAGTTTTTTCATAACTGATCTCTAGTCAACTAGACAACTAGCTAACTAGTTACAAAAGATATAACAAAAATCATGCCGAAATGGCCAGAAATAGCATTGGCGATGCGACTTTATTTTTCTGCCGCATCAGAAGGCGAGGAACGTCATTCCCGTCCGGCTATCCGTGTGGCGTTGGCAGGAATGGTAGTAGGTGTGATGGTAATGATCCTGACGATTTGTATCGTAGTGGGATTCAAGCAGACCGTGACGCAAAAAGTGGCGGGTTTCGGCGCGCATATACAGGTCGTGTCGTTTGATAACAACAATACGTATGATCTTCATCCGATAGAGGTGTCAGACAGCCTTCTCCTGAAACTGGGGTCGTATGATCACGTAGTTAAAGCAGCTCCGTTCATTACCAAACCCGGCATGTTGAAGACAGACAGTGCTTTTCAGGGTATCGTACTAAAAGGCACAGACTACTGGGATTTCTTCGCCCGTAATATTATTGAAGGTTCCATCCCCTCGAAACCTAACCAGGTAGTACTTTCCCGCCAGGTAGCGGAGAAGATGCGGTTGGGCATAGACGATGCTGTCTTCGCATATTTTGTGGACGATACGGATATACGCGTACGGAGATATTCCGTCTCCGGCATTTATGACACCGGATTCGGCCAGTTTGACGAACTGTTTGTGGTTACGATGTTAGAGGATGCGCGCAGACTGCAAGGCTGGGAGACGCATACTTATTCGGGCGTGGAGATACTGGTAGATGATATGCGTCATCTGGATGAGACGGCAGATCGGATTTATTTCGCTACGGTAAACCATCTGGACGAGGACGGGTATAATGTTTATTACGTCCAGACCCTGCAGGAGCAGAACCCGGCGATTTTTGCATGGCTGGATTTGCTGGATATGAATGTGGTGGTAATTATTATTCTGATGCTGCTGGTTGCGGGGTTCAATATCGTTTCCTGTTTGATTATTCTTATCTTGGACGGTGTACAGTTAATAGGAACGCTTAAAGCTCTTGGTGCGAACAACAGGTTCGTTCAGAGAGTGTTCCTGGCTCAGGCAGCGCTCCTGATAGGCAAAGGTATGTTATGGGGAAATGTATTAGGTTTCTTTCTGGCGGCATGCCAGTATTTCACCCATCTTATCCCGCTTGACGCCGCCACCTATTATGTCTCGTATGTGCCGATTGCTTTTCCGATAGGATGGCTTGTAGCTATCAATATATTGACTATCGTTGTTTCGCTGTTGATATTGTTGCTGCCATCCATGATTATTACAAAGATCAGTCCGGCGAAGGTGATGCACTATGAGTAATGAATAATGAATAATGAATATCTCGTTGGAGGATGGTTAAACTGCAAACGATAGTAGATAGCAAGCCTTCGGATTGGAAGATAGGGTATGAAGACAGGATACTTATGCTGGGTTCGTGTTTCTCGGACGAGATAGGCGAACAGATGCAGCAGCGTCATTTGCCGGTCACATGCAATCCGTTCGGAACACTTTATAATCCGCTATCCATAGCACAGGCAATACAATTGACGGAGTTGCCGGAGCTCGTGGAATACGACGGCTTATGGCATTCGATGGCGCATCATGGTTCTTTCTCGCATCCGACAAAGGAAGAAACAGAGACGGCGGTCCGTACTTCTATAGAGAGAATGCAGAAGGCATTTGCGGATGCAACGGTCGTTATTGTCACTTTCGGTACAGTCTGGGTGTATGAGTGGAATAAGGAATCAGGAGTCAGGAGTCAGAACAAGTATGTTGTCGCTAATTGCCATAAGATGCCGGAATCGTGGTTCAGCCGCAGACGGCTATCGGTGGAAGAGATTGTAGCTGCGTGGCGTCCGATCTTGGAGCAATACAAAGACAAACACTGGATATTTACCGTTTCGCCTATCCGGCATATCAAAGACGGACTGCACGAGAACCAATTGAGTAAAGCAACGCTGCTGATGGCGGTAGAGGAATTAAGGAATACAGAATACAGAGTACAGAATACAGAATGCAGAGTACAGAATCCAGACCGAGTTACCTATTTTCCGAGCTACGAAATACTGCTGGACGAGCTGCGCGATTACCGCTTTTACGCGGATGATCTGGTACATCCGTCCTCGCTGGCAGTCAATTATATCTGGGAACGGTTTACGGATACCTTCTGCACACCGCAGACCCGGAATCAGATGCAGGTGGAGCATAAACGATGGAAATTTGAACACCACCGTCCTTTGCACTAAAAAGAAACGACTCGTTGAGCCGTTTCTTTTTATATCTGCCATGCTTGGTGCAAGGCGATAAGTATCTGATTATTATCCTTTTAGCGCTTTGATTGCTTCTTCAAGAGATGCGATGCGTGATTCGGCATCTGCTTTTTTCTTGCGCTCCAGTTCCACAATCTCCGGTTTTGCATTCGCCACGAAACGCTCGTTGGACAGTTTTGCCATTACGCCGCGTAGGAATCCCTGCTGGTGAGCGAGATCCGCCTCCAGTTTCTTCAACTCCTCGTCCACGTTGATGAACTTGTCCATCGGAATAGCGAACTC
>JAEEGL010214002.1_pt1 | contig 16112 bp, 9 predicted proteins | sample 9134231 | NCBI WGS metagenome assembly JAEEGL01 (sample SAMN16246548, study PRJNA631951) | gut metagenome | biome: gut microbiome; feature: rumen; material: fiber-attached | host: Bos | place: Iran: Karaj | collected 2018-10
ACTATTTCACGAGAGTACGATGGCTTTTGAGGAAGACGTGTTTATCAGCCCATCACATTTATGACGGTTATTGTATGATTATAAACTACAGGCCTACCAGACAAACTTCTATGAGTAGACACGGACTTGTCCGTACCACAATTTACTTCTTCAGAATATATAGTAAGACGCAACAATCTAATAGAAGAGGACACCTTTGTCGGCACCTCAGATTTAAGCAGGAGTCGTCTTATGAAGTAGTCTGATAATCTGTATATATTTATTTATCCCATTGGTATGGTTCATATGGTTTGTCATGCTTCAGAACTGAATAAATGATGTTTGACATCTTCCTGGCAACCTTTACGATGGCTTTTTGTGGTTTCATCACTTTCTTGTAGTCTGCATAGCAAGCCCCAAGACCCATATCCTTGTAGATGGCTACCCAGCAAGCTTCGATGATCATCGGTCCAAGATGTTTATTTCCACGGAAGGTCTTCACACCATCAGACTTATGCTCTCCAGTATCGTGACAAGTAGGTATCAATCCAAGGTAATGGGCAAACTTTTTCTCATTAGAGAACCGTTTTACATCCCAGACCTCTGTAAGAATACACATTGCCACATTTTGTCCAATTCCAGGGATGGTCATTAATAGTTCAAGGCGGTGCTTGTATCTTTCAGTCTGACTCAGTTTTCGTATTTCACGGGTAGCTTCCAACAAAGTTCCTCTTATAGTCTCAACTTGTCTGATAAGTAAATTGAGTGAGGTTCTTGTTGATGACAATAGCTTCACATCCTGCATCAACCATGTAATGAAAGCTCTTGACCAATAGTTAGTGGGGGTCGAAAAACGCTTAGGCAACTCTACGCCGTTGCAGTGCAGCATATGCTTTACTCGTGCCTTGTAACCAGATAGTTGCTTCTGGATAGTCCTGCGTATACGAATGACGCCACGGTCGTCTATGTTGTCCCTTTCACGAATATAGACGGGACGTAGTATCTCACCCTTCTTCAAAGCACGGACGAGTCTTTCTGCATCCACTCTGTCTGTCTTCATAATGGACTCATACTGTGTAACAGGGACATCAGCAGCATGTATAACTATACAATTGATGCCATATTCCTTCAAGGCGTAGTACGTGGAGAAACCACTGAAACCCGACTCATATACCGCATGGTACTCACCATCAGGATAATGCTTCCTCAAAAAGTCAAAGAGCACTTTGGCAGAGGCTTCTTGCGGGTGCCTCTTCAAAACCCCAGACTCCGTCAGTATTGCTACCTCCCATGTTTTCTTGTGGACATCAATTCCTACGAATATCTTTTGTCCTTTGAAATTTTTTTTGTTACTTTGCATCTTGGTACGCTTTTAGTTGGTTTTGTATGATGTTTACTTCGCAGTTACAAAAATACAATCCAATTATTATCGTACCAACTTTTTTATGCAAAAACTATGAAAAACACCGAGGGGGTGCCATGTGGCAGGGGGCTCGCAGCCCCCGAGAACGGAGTATCATTTGTTTCTCTTAATCGTTTGCACCTGCAAACATAGTAACTAATACCTTTTTAGGATGGTATGCTCTAGAATCTCTGAGAATTCCTAACAGCGTGACATCAATAGCTCCTGGTGCTTTCTCTGCGTGCACAGGCCTGAGAACTATTGTATCTGAAATCGAGAAACCGTCTGCAATTTATTGTTTCTCGGATGAAACATATAAAGTTGCAGAGCTGATTGTTCCAAAAGGAACAAAGGCTCTTTACCAGACCACAGAGGGATGGAATAAGTTTACAAAGATTACTGAAGCAGAAGTTGAGGTGAGTGAATTCTCGGTGGATGGTTTTTGTTATAAAATAGGGGGAAATAATACTGTTTCTATTACATCAGGAGAAAATGCAAACTTCTATGGAAACATAATCATTCCAAGCCAGGTCACCTATAATGGAACGACATATAGCGTGACCTCGATAGGGAAAAATGCATTTCAAAATAATTCTGCCATTACTTCTGTGACGATACCTAGTACCGTGACCTTTATTAATAAGCGTGCTTTCGGAGGTTGCACCAGTTTAACTTCTGTCAGCATACCAAATAGCGTGACGGAGATAGCCTCTGCTGCATTCTATGGCAGTACCGCCTTGAATAGTGTCATTCTCCCGTCTGGATTGAAACAAATAGAAGAAAATCTGTTCTGGGGGTGTACCAGCCTTACCTCCGTAACCATCCCAGCGGGTGTGACAAGTATTGGCGAGGAGGCATTCCGTGAATGCCTGGCTCTCCCTTCCATTACAATACCATACAGCGTGACGATGATTGGCGAAAGAGCTTTCGAGGAATGTACTAGTTTGAAGGAGGTTATCTCGGAGATTCAATATCCGTTTGCCATTTCAAACAGCGTGTTTGTTGGTATACCTTCTTATGCCACCCTTACCGTACCTGCAGGAAGAAGATCTGCCTATAAGGCTACGACAGGATGGAATGCCTTCCAGAATATTATTGAACCAAGCCTGGTTGGCGAGATATTTGAGGTTAACGGTTTTTACTTTACAATTGGAGAGGGAAATACTGTTTCTGTTACATCAGGAGAAGGCGCAAACTATTTTGGTGACATTATTATCCCGAGCCAGGTCACTTATAACGGAACAACATATAGTGTGACCTCGATAGGGAAAAATGCATTCCATGACAATTCTGCCATTACTTCTGTGACGATACCCAATACCGTTACCTTTATTAATAAGCGTGCTTTCGGAGGCTGCACCAGTTTGACTTCTGTCAGCATACCAAATAGCGTGACGGAGATAGCCTCTGCTGCATTCTATGGTTGCAGTGCCCTGAAGGATATCATTCTCCCATCAGGATTAAAGATAATTGATGATAATCTGTTCTGGGGCTGCACCAGTCTCACCTCCGTAACCATCTCTGAGGGTGTGACAAGCATTGGTGAGGAGGCTTTCCGTGAATGTTTGGCCCTTCCTTCCATCACAATACCAAACAGCGTGATGCTGATCTGCAATAGAGCTTTCGAGGAATGTACCAGTTTGATGGCAATAATAATAGGTAGTGGAATAACCGCTATTGGCAGCCATGCTTTTGCCAACATCAATGGTGAGTCATCGTCGAGAACAAGAGCAGGAAATAGTATTCTAAAATTGTTCTGCAAGGCTGAGACTATTCCTGCAACTGCCAACGATGCTTTTGAGAACTCGCCGATTGGACAAGGCTTGTTGATTGTGCCAGACAATGCAGTTGATGCCTATAAAGCTGCTGTTCCTTGGAATGCATTTGGTAATATTTCAGGAGAAACAGAGTTTTTATCTATTGATAGGGTATTTACTGATTCTGTAGATGCAAGAATATACGATTTGCAAGGTAATCGGTTGGTGAATCTGCGTAAAGGTGTGAACATCATAAAGATGAGCAACAATAAGGTAAAGAAAGTGCTAGTTAAATAATATGAAGATATAGTTGATATTTTTCGTTATGATTCTGTTACAGATAGCAGCGAATACCAATGATAATGGGAAATGAGTCAATAACGTCTATTATTTCAATGATAGCGCAACTCATACGCTTACTATGCCTGTGATTCGTACTGCAAAAGAAAAAGAAATGAGAATATATTTGGTAGTTTCAAAAATTATTGTTATCTTTGCGCTGTAAAAGTATGTCAAGAGAATAAAACGATCGTTTATGAATTAAAAATCCTATACAACAATGAAGAAGATACTAACTATTATTGTAATCCTAACAGCCGTCATGCTGACATCGTCCTGTCAGAAGGAATTGCCAGACGCTGTTAAAAAAATTGAAGTGAACCAAGGTGGCCAGGACAAAAATCCTGAGGTTGTGCCAACGCCAGAGCTAAAGGTGTCTGAGCCTGGTCAGTTTGGTCCCAAGGGAGGAGAACTGATAATTACGGTCACTTCAACTGCTGCATGGAGTATCAGCAAGGGTTCTGGGAGCGATTGGCTCACCGTTAAACCCGAGTCAGGTAATTCAGGAAGCACCAGTGTTACTTTGGTGGCTACTGAGAATAAAGCAAGGGAATCGCGCACGGCGACTCTTACCGTAAAGTCAGGAGAAATCACAAAAACAGTTGAAGTTTCCCAATCAGCAAACAATCCTGAATTTTCGTTGGATACCAATAATCTGGAGTTTTCTTCTGGTAGTGGCTCTAAGTCGTTCACGATAACTTCAAATACATCATGGACTGTATCGAGTAGTCAGGCATGGTGTAGTGTCAGCCCGTCTTCAGGTAGCAGTAGTGGCAGCGTTACGGTGAAGGTGGATGAGAACACCTCAACGGCAGAGCGAACAGCGATGATTACATTGAAGTCGGAAGTTGGAGATTTTACGGTCAAGGTTATTCAGGGTGGTGCTGCGGCTGTTCTTTCATTGAATACGAGTAGTCTAGAATTTGCATCTGACAGTGGTTCCAAGTCGTTCAATATCAACTCGAATGTATCATGGACGGTGTCGAGTGATCAAGTATGGTGTAGCATCAGTCCTGTCTCTGGCAGCAACGATGGTAGTGTAACGGTTAAAGTGGAGAAGAATGCCTCTACAGCTGTGCGTACGGCGACGGTTACCGTAAAGTCTGACGCAGGCAATAAGATTATCAGCGTGACTCAGAGTGGTGCTGCAGCTGTACTTGCATTGGATGCAAGCCTTATGGAGTTTACCTCTGGTAGCGGGAGTAAGATGTTTAGAATCAGTTCTAATACGTCGTGGGCTGTATCAAGCAATATGAACTGGTGCAGCGTCAATCCGACATCGGGCAGTGGTGACGGTAGTGTGGCGGTGAGTGTGGAGGAGAATACATCCACTTCAGAGAGGAAAGCTGTCATTACGGTAGAGAGCGAGACCATCACAAGGACGTTTTCCGTGACTCAGGCTGGAGCAGTAATAACGCCAGAGCCGACACCTCAGGCAACGGACCGCACTTTCACCGTTCGCGGTGTGAAGTTTAGGATGATTTATGTCGAGGGCGGAAGCTTCACGATGGGGGCCACATCGGAACAAGGCAGTGAAGCAAAAGATAGGGAGAAACCCGCTCACACCGTCAGGTTGAGCAGCTACAGTATCGGCGAGACGGAAGTGACACAAGCTTTGTGGATGGCTGTGATGGGCAGTAATCCATCATACTTTAGAGGCGACAATAAACCTGTTGAACAGGTTACATGGTACGACTGCCATGAATTCATTTCCAAACTGAATATCATAACTGGTGAGAATTTCCGTTTGCCGACAGAGGCAGAGTGGGAGTTTGCGGCCCGTGGTGGTAATAAGAGCCGAGGATATAAGTATGCCGGCAGTAATATATTGGATAACGTGGGGTGGTATTACAATAATATTCCATCACGAATAAAAGATTCAGCAGGATATGGAACTCAGAATGTAGGCACTAAACTGCCCAACGAGCTGGGACTCTACGATATGAGTGGCAATGTGTGGGAGTGGTGTAATGACTGGTACGGAAGCTATAGCTCATCTACACAGACGAATCCTACAGGCCCCTCCAGTGGCGAAAATCGTGTGGGTCGCGGTGGTGACTGGTACAACGAGGCGGGGAGCAGTCGTATTACGTACCGCCCCTTCCAGCTCCCCACGTTCAGTTACTTCAACTTGGGCCTGCGCCTCGCTCTCTAGTTCAGCAGCTGCGGCAGCATAATATTTTAAGATTTAAGAATGCTTACAATAAACCAAGCAATTAAGAAAATAACATGGGCAATCCATGCAAGTAGCACTTCAAGCCCATGTATGTTAAGAGGATGGGCTAAGTAAATAGTTTCACCACTTGGATGTTTAACTACTCTTCCCCATTCTTACGATATGGAGCATCCTCTAATGTTTCGATAAAAGAAAAGGATGGAACGTTTTATGTTTGGCATTTCCCCTCCTTACGGTCTAGGGTATCCTTTTCATTTCGGCGACAAAGGTACTAATAATCTACTATATATCCAAGGAATTTGCAATAAACTATCATCATCTAAACAAGTTATGCCACCAATAACCCAGGAGTGGGGCAGCAGGATTTCGCTTCAACTTGCTCGTGTCAATGATTTCTGTGACATGAAGCTTGTACTGCCTATTTAGCTTTCTTGCCATCTTCTGGAATTCCTTGCCATGACTACCCTTATTATCAATGCGATTCAGTGAAAGATAGTAATGAATCATTTCGTGAACCATAAGGTTTATCACCATCTTTTTTGAAAAATTCCAGTAATCACTGATGTAGATGACTGGGTTGCTGATATCCTTTTCGTACCATTTTCTATCTGCTTGGAAATACGCACAATACTTGTAACTGTGAATGACATCAAAGCCAGGCACAGGCAGTTCGTTATTAAAGAACTCCTGGTTACAGTAGTTGAAAAAATCCTCTATGTCTTGCGCGTTTACAATCATTTACCTCTTGATTTCAGCAAAATGGTGCTACCCTCCTTGGAATAGCACCGTCATCGTCATTGAATCTACAAACTATGAAACTCTTTTGAACTTATAGAATGCTTTCAATATTCCCCAATCAATATTAAACTCCAATTCTTTTGAGGTCAATTTCGTAACGTTATACTCAAAAGGAACATTAACACCAGAGGAATCACCAAGCCTTACAGCTCCATCTATAATAAGAGTTTTCCCTCTCAGAGACCACCTTCCAGTGTCAGACTCTCCATCACTAAAATGAGCATAAATTGTGCCATCCGATTGAAAACGTACTCTATCACCAATATTGATACGAGATTCCACATACAAACCAGAAAGATTCTCATCATAATTCATATTCGTACATTCCCACTCTCCGACAATGGAAGCATCACCACCATTATCAACCTCATCATCATCACCACCGCAAGCGGTTAAACTCAATGCTGCAACCATCATTGCCAGCATCATCACTGTTGAATACAGTTTCTTCATATCGTTATTGTTTATTTATTATTCATCATACACAGTCCATCCTGATGGAATTCCGCTATTTCCAGTTGTCCAATCGTTCATTGATGATGCCTTGATGAATGTACCTGTTGATGCTACGTTATAAGTCCAAAGCAACGTACATCCTTCTCCTGATGGTATACTTGTTGCAAGACATTTAATATACCTCAGACTAGTACAATTGGAGAACATATGATAATAACATCCAACTGCCAATGTTGTCGCTGGAAGGTCTGGAGCTGTTGTCAGTGATGTACAATCATAGAACATACCATTATAACAGCCATTTGCCAATGTTGTAGCAGGTAACTCTGGTGCTGTTGTCAGTGATGTACAACCAGAGAACATACTATTATAACAGCCTTTTGCCAATGTTGTAGCAGGTAACTCTGGTGCTGTTGTCAGTGATGTACAACCATCGAACATCTGCATGTAACATTGTAATTTCAATGTCGTAGCTGGTAATGAAGGTACAGCTATTAGATTTGTACAACCTTGGAACAATAGGCTGTAACAATCATGTTCCAGTGTCGTAGCTGGAAGACATAATCTGCTAGCATCTACCACTCTCGTATTGCAGAACAACCCACCGAAAGCCCCATGATACCCAGCAAGGATTGTCTGATTCTCAAAGTTATCACCAAAGAGCAGTGACATTATGTTACCCTCAATGTTGAACTTACCTGTTGACGAAAAACGACCTACTCCATAAATGGTTTGTGACTCTAGTTCTCCCTTCCACATAATCTTCTGACCAGCGTATACAGTTGGTGAATAAGCACCATTATCTAGCGTTGACCACGTTGAACCTTCATCAAGTGAGTACTTCACTTTATTACCATTGTGATTGTCAGTAAAAGAGAACTGACCATCATCTATTGCGACAAACGTCAAGTAGTTGTCATCTTCATCACTATTTTTCTTTGTTTTATTTATAATGAAAACTATATCTGCAACATTAACAACCCCATCATTATTAATATCGGCTTTCTTTACATCGAAATATGGAGAAGGATTGCCCATTATATAGTTCTCGATTTCCTTTATGTCTGATGAATCTATTTTACCATCACCATTTATATCACCAACTTCATAAATTGTTTTGAACAGCTTCCAAAAATCAGCATTCATATATGCTTTTTTACTCCCACGTGGTATATTCAAGGCGGCTTTTTCATAAACACTACCGAAAGATGTGCCAGTGATACTTGGTGGAACAGGATTTAATGATGTCACTGATTTGAGTCCGCTGCAACCAGAGAAAGCATTATAACCGATGGATTCCACGCTGTTGCCAATAGTGATAGAGGTCAGGCCGCTACAACCAGAGAAAGCACTTTGGCTGATGGATGTCACGCTGTTGGGAATGGTGACGGCAGTCAGGCCGCTGCAACCATCGAAAGCATAACTCCCGATGGATGTTACATCGTTGGGAATAACCAAATTTGTTATTTCATTGCCATTGATATAGAGATGATGGGCATAACAGAGAGGATTACTATTATATCCATCAAATATTATATTACACCAAACAGTCAAGTCAGAGATATTCACGGCGGTCAGGCCGCTGCAATCCCTGAAAGCAGAATATCCAATGGAGGTCACACTATTAGGGATGGTGACAGAGGTCAGGCCGCTACAACCATAGAAAGCATAAATACCGATGGATGTCACATCGTTGGGAATAACCAAATTTGTTATTTCATTACCATTGATATAGAGATGATGGGCATAATAGAGAGGATTACTTTCATATCCACTAAACTTTATATTACACCATGCAGTCAGGTCTGAGATATCCACAGAGGTCAGGCCGCTGCAGCCCGAGAAAGCATCTTTGCCAATGGTAGTCACGCTGTTGGGGATGGCGACAGAGGTCAGGCCGCTGCAATCAGAGAAAGCATAATCGCCGATGGATGTTACATCGTTGGGAATAACCAAATTTGTTATTTCATTGCCATTGATATAGAGATGATGGGTATAACAGAGAGGATTACTATTATATCCATCAAATTTTATATTACACCATGCAGCCAAGTCTGAGATATTCACGGAGGTCAGGCCAGTGCAGCTTTGGAAGGCATAACTGCCGATGGATGTCACGCTGTTGGGGATGGTGACGGAGGTCAGGCCTGTGCAATTATAGAAGGCATAACTGCCGATGGATGTCACGCTGGTGGGGATGGTGATAGAGGTCAGGCCACTGCAATAAGAAAAAGAATTATCGCCGATGGAGATCACGCTGGTGGGGATGATTGTATTCTTACATCCGGCTATTAAGGTGTTTGTAGATTTCTCTATGATTGCATTACAATTAATAGGAGAGTCATATTTGTTGTTACCACTTTCAACCTGTATGGAAGTCAGGCTGCTACCTCCGAAAGCACCCCCATCAATTGATATCACGCTGTTAGGGATAGTGACGGATGTGAGACTAGAGCAATTATAGAAAACACAAGTCCCAATAGAAGTGATACTGTTGGGTAGAATAATACTTTCAATGTTTGTTCTGGAGAAAAGATATGGTGAAATTGCATCTGACACAGTATAGTAATAATCGGGGCTTTTCCCACCGCCTTCATAATCGTATACAGCACCTCCACTTACAATCCTTGAATCAGCCAAATTTAGCGATGTCAATAGCCCTTGGGTTGGATTATACTCCGCCCAACGATGTAATAGATCATCACCAGAACCAGAATCATCACACTCTATAGCAATGACTCCTGCCATCTCTCGGATTAATTTAAAATCCGTTCCATTTAATTCTCCAGTCAACGTCAGTTCCTCAATATAATACTTCTCTTCTGCAGAAATCAATTGGGGCAACGTACCAGCCGTGGCGACATGGATAGTGCGCTTGGTCTGGATTTCTGTAGTACCGTCAGAAATAACACTCCATCCTGCTGTATTCTGATAAGCAGTCTTCGTGCCTTTGAGAACGGTGAGAGTGGCATCGGAGGGAATACCATTGAACACGTTATCGGGAATAGCAAATGGAGTTTGAATCTCCGAGAAAATACTCTTCAAACTGGTACAGTCCTCGAAAGCTCTATCGCCAATCTCGATTACGCTGCTTGGTATGTTGATGGAAGGAAGAACTAAGCATTCTCGGAAAGCTTCTTCGGCAATTTTAGTCACGCCCGCTGGGATGGTTACGGAGGTGAGGCTGGTACATCCCCAGAATAGGTTTTCATCTATTTGCTTCAATCCTGACGGGAGAATGACATTTTTCAGGGCGCTACAGCCATAGAAAGCTGCAGGACCTATCTCTGTCACGCTGCCAGGGATGGTAATATAATTTAAGCTACTACAGGCTCCAAAAGAACATTTACCTATAGAAGTCACAGTATTTGGTATCCATACATCAGTAATGTCGGAATTACGGAATGCATTTTCTCCTATTGAGGTTACAGTGTAAGTCACCCCTTCATAAGTTACATAAGAATAAATATAAATGTAACCAGAATAGGAACCTTGTACAACAGTTGCCGTTTTAGTCGACGAATCTAAGTCGAAATTAATACCATTAATATCAGTTGCACTTGTCAGCAAGGGCAGTAGTATTGCGATAATTGTTATAAAAATCTTCTTCATATTGCAATTGTTTTAAGTTTTCTGCTGCAAATATAGGCATTATTTCTGAAAGTTCCAAAGAAAACGGGTATTATTTGTGAAAGATCCAGGGGAATCTTTTTTCTTCAAAAGCATGCATACCTCCATTATAAAAATTATCTTTGCGCTTAAAAGGACAAGGTTATGGAAGAGAAGAAATATCCTACAGTTGATGAGGAAGAGTTTGGAGGCAAGGTCCGCGAACTTGTTTGAGATACTATGTCTATCGACAGTGTGGCTTGACGTTTTTGCTCAACACCTAACATAAATCGCTGGAAATGCCCTGCTGCAAAGGGTTTGAGGAGTGTTAGGTGTTGCTGAAACACCTAACATACTCCTAACAAACACCTAACACAACACCTCACATCCGGCTCAGGCAGCCTTGACAGGAACCACCTTGTAAAAAGGCACATTGTTGTGGTTGGCAGATTCGTAGCCGAGGGCTTTCATGGTGAGTCCCAAGCGGATCTTGTTGCTGTGGTTGATCACGATGGAGGGATACTCCTTCTGAATCAGACTCAGCAGCATCTTGGAATTCATAGCCTTAGCCGTCTCACTTTCCCTCGGCTTACGGAAACAGAGCTCGACAATCTCCGCAATATCCTTCTGCTCCATAAACTCCTGATTCAACTGCTGGATACGGGCCACCTCCTCATTGTTGAACCAGTAGGGCGCCTTCAACTCCTCCAACTCGTAGACCACCTGAGCATACAACTGACTGTAATCGATCTCTCCAGTGTTGTCGATCATCTGTCCGTCAGGGATCTGGATACAGATGTAACGACGACTGCCAGTGGCATCCTGCAACGGATGACGGTTGTTCGTTGTGGCGATGAACGAAGCGAATCGAGGACGGTCCTCCTGGGTTCGTCCAAAGATCGGACGTCCATTGACCTTGCTTACACTCAGCGTCTGCTTCAGCGATGCCTGCTGGCTTGGACGGATGGCCTCGAGTTCGTCGAGGTTGACGAAGAGGTTGTTCGTCAGCGCCATCTCCTTGTCGAACTTGTTCGAGAGGTTCAGGTGGCCAAGGAAGTACTCTCGCAGATGGGGAGGGAGCAACCTCCTGACGAAGACCGTCTTTCCACAGCCCTGCTGACCAATCAGCGTTGGTACGCATTCGTTGCCATGCAACATATCCATCTGCATCCAATGGGCCACGGCAGAGCGGAGCCAGATGGTGAGATAGTTCAGCTGCTCGGAACTGACGCCTGGCAGACGGCTGAACACTTTGGCAATGTGGTTCTGTCCGTCCCACTTAGGCAGGTTGTTGAGGTAGTCCTGAATCGGATTATACTCAGGCACCTCTTCAGATCCTACCCATTCGGAGATTTCCGCTTTTGGACTGCCTTTCTCAAGGATCTCTTCCTTCTTGGCACGGATCACAATACTGTTCTGGGCCGCTGGGGTCAGGGGCCTGAACTCCAAATTGGCTTCATCGAAGCCGCTCGAGAGGCCTTCGGCTGTCTGAGCAGCCTTCGGCAAGGTTGCAAATTCCACCTTTCCGTTGAGGGTGTTGCGACGGAAGCGGTAGTTCTCATTGAGGAACAGCTCGATGGCGAGTGTTCCTTCCTGGCAGACTTCTGAAGTCTGGCCAGTAAAAGTCTTTTTACTGTACATAATAATACTTAATAAATTAATAAATAGGTTTTTGAGTCGCGCTTTTCACAGCGTGTTTTTCAGCCTACGAGCCGCTTCCTGCAACTTCGTTATTGCGACCGCAAAGGTACAACTTTTTTTTCATATTTCCTAATCTTTTCCTAAATATTTTACGTACATCCACGAACTTTTATGTTATTCTGCGTTATTTATTATTTAATGTACGCGAGGAAAAGACCCAAAAGAAGACTCCAATGGGAGGTCTTATGTTAGGTGTTTGTGAGGTCTATGTTAGGTGTTATGTTAGGTGTTTAAAATGCCTTTCCCCTTTATATAAAGGGGTTTCAGGAGATTGATGTTAGGTGTTGGGCAGTTTTGGATTTATCACTTGCAAATTGTTGTCCAAAATTGCCATCTCCAGATGGCAAAATCGGGGATGCGTTTGTAAGTATATATACTTAAGGGTCGTGGAGATGCCTTCCACGAGTGTAAGGGATGCCTGTTAACAGAGTAAGGGATGCTTGTTTAGGGGGTATAACAGGCATCTCCAACACCCTTACTAGGCATCTTAACGACTCAAAACTGCCATACCCGAGCACGAGTTCCATCGGTGAAGCCAAAGGAAGTACAAATCGGGCTCTTCGATTATTTTAGAGATGCAGTGCGTCTTCGTGGTACTGAGCAGGTCTGCTCCAACGAAGAGTGATTTTGAAAGGGAGGAAAAGCACTGATGCGCAGTCGTGCCGATCCCATGGGTACCAGTGTGATGTCCTCCAGCTCGCCGCGGGGTGCATCGGCGTCGGGCAGTATCTCGCAGGTTTGTGTCTCATCGAGTCCCCAGGATGGTATACGTGCACCATGCGCTTTTATCCGCAATGGGGTGTCCAAATTGTTGAAAGGATAATTGTCGCTAGGCCATGTTCGGTGCTCTACCTTCATGTCTTCGATGCTGGGTAACAGGGCATAGTTCCATGGACTATCGGCGTATATCTCGAATGAGGGCCAGCGGTTGGCATCGGCTGTTGACTGCCAACCGGAGTCGCTCTGGGTTGTTTTGCGGCTGTCGACTTTCACATAACGCTCTTTGATGAAGAGACTCATGGTAAGCGGGCCGTAATTTACCGAGATGCTGTTCTTGTTCAATGTCCATCTGCGCAGTGAAAGGTGCATGGGGAAGGAAATCTGTATGCGGTCACCGTTCTTCCATTTGTGGCTTATCCGCAGCAAACCTGTCTTTACCTCACAGGGAACGGCCTGGCCGTTGACTCTCACATTTGCTCTTTGTGTCCATGAGGGAATGCGCAGGTAGAGGGGGAAAGATATTGTCTGTTTCTTTTTCATCTCAATAGTGAGCTGAATGTCTTCATTGAAAGGGTAGAGGGTTTGTTCGACAAGTGTGATAATCTGTCCGTCTGCCACCTTGACATTCGTTTTACAGTCGCCATAAATAAGAAGCGCCACACCTCCATCGGCACTTGCCAATACAAGGTTCTGAGCATAATAGGGCCAGCCCATCGTGTGGTTGTGCTGACAACAGCGGCTGCTAAAAGGATTCATCAGCAAGAAGGGACCTCCGTTCTGAATGCTAGGACTGTGGTTGCGGCTGTCGGATTGCACCATATTTGGACATGTGATATAGCGCAGGGCTCTCATGTCATGCATAAAGGCGGCTGGTAAACTGTTGAAGGCTACATCCTCGAGGTTCTCCATCCATAATAGATCACCCGTCTCGGCCATCAAAATCTCGTCGGAGAGCATCTGTTCCACAAGGCCGCAGGTCTCGGTGCCCTGTCGTGGATCGATGTAACCGTGACGACAATTCTCGTCGCTACCGAACATACCGCCAGGCACCTGCCCGTAAATACGGCGAACGAGGTGGTAATTGTTATAGGTGGCTCGAAGCGCTTTTTCGTCTTTTGAGAGCATGTAGTACCCAGCTGGCTCACGGAAGCCCTGTGCCACATTTACATTGTGCCAGTTGGGCAGGGTTGTGTCCTGCATCCAGTTGGCAGTGCAGCAATGTACTTTGCGAGCCACATCGAGCAACCACTCCTCGCCTGTGCGATTGTAGAGCCACAGAATGCTGAGTAGGTTGTCGCCGCCTCGTGAGTTTTCCCAATAGTGACGAAGGAACCTATCCTCCGGGTAGTCCTTTTCCCACTGGAAGTATGCTTTCATGACTTCCAAAACACGCTCGTCGCCACTGTAGTCATACCAGTCTTGAAGGATCTGCAAGGCCAGCATGTTGGCCCAGACCTCATATATATCATTGTGCTTATTGACGGGTCCGAAATATCCATCTTCTCTAGTGCTATTTAGGATGGCTTCAATCCAAACCTTGGTTTCGTCGAGCATGGCTTTATTGCCCGAAAGATAGGCCATATTGCTATAGCCGCGCAGCCAGTATGGCACCTCCTCCCAGCCATGTTGTCCACCCTCTTCGAGCCAAGCGTTAGCCTTCTTATCAAGCCATATGCTGATTTCACCCAAATGTCCGGCGAGTCCGTTACTCTGGCGGCGCAACATCTCGCCAACCCATCCGCCGGGGGTAATTGAGGCTGGTGGAAGTTTTATGAAGGGTGTGCTTATCAGAGGTGCACGGTTCATCACATAGTTCTTCTGTGTGGGTTGAATCTCTTTGGGAGAAACCATCTCTGCCGTTTGTGCCTGCATAGCAAACGGGAAAAGTATCGAAAGCAGGGTAATGTTAAGTTTCATTCGCTCAATTATATGGTCATAGTGGTCTTCTTCAGATGCTTCAGGCTACTGTCCGGACCAATCATGATATGTTTTTATTCCTGCCGCAAAGTTACGCAATAATTTCCAATAGTCCAAGCTTTTTGCCCCAAAAAGTGCGGACAGCCGAAGCCGTCCGCATTTGGAAGGCATCCTTTCTGAGGGTGAGGATGAAAAAGAATGGCGCAATGTTTTGCATTGTCGCAGAATTGTTGTATTTTTGCACGATAAAAGTAAAAGCAGTTGAAAAGGATATTATTCGTGTGTCATGGGAACATCTGCCGGAGTCCGATGGCGGAGTTTATGATGAAGGACCTGGTCAGGAAGGCTGGGCGGGAGAAAGAGTTTTATATCGAGTCGGCAGCGACGTCGACGGAGGAGATCGGCAACGAGGTGTATCCGCCTGCGAAACGTAAGCTGGCGGAGCACGGCATTGGCTGCAAGGGCAAGACGGCCCGTCAGATGACGCGTCGCGACTATGACCGCTTCGACCTGCTGATAGGGATGGACTCGTGGAACTTCCGCAACATGAACCGCATCTGCGGTGGCGACCCAGAGGAGAAGATCCATCTGTTGATGGACTTCACCGACGAGCCTCGTGACGTGGCGGATCCCTGGTACACAGGCAATTTCGAAGCCACTTGGCGCGATTTGCTTGAGGGTTGCCAGTGTCTGTTGGAACAGCTCTGAGCTAAAAGATATGTCAAAACAAAAAAGCCACACCCGAGAGGATGTGGCTTTAATGATATTAAATGATGCCGCTTAGAATGCGTAGGCTATACCGAGTGAGAGGATAGGATTGTCAACCATCTTGACGCCATCTTTCTTGCCATACTGGTAAATGGCGTCGAAATACAGCTTGACATTCTCGGTAAGGAAGTATTCTGCACCAGCACCACCGCCAAAGACGAAGGTAGACGTTCCATCACCATGTTCAGGGCTAAAGCCGAAAACACCCAAAGTAACAATAGGATACACTCTGAACATGTCTGCCACAGGAATGAGATACTGGATATTGGCATTAGCGTTCCAAGCAGAGACATAGTGCTTTTTGAGATAGTACTTGAAATTGGCCTCAACACGGAAGTCCTCAATAAATTCATACTGAAGCTTGACACCAGGAGCCATACGACTATCGTCGCTGTCAATAAGATAGTTGAAGTCAACACCAATGGCAAACTTCCCGTCCTGAGCAAATGCGCCGACGCTCATGAGCATCATGGCAGCAATCATCATTAAT
>JAEEGL010303148.1_pt1 | contig 16112 bp, 15 predicted proteins | sample 9134231 | NCBI WGS metagenome assembly JAEEGL01 (sample SAMN16246548, study PRJNA631951) | gut metagenome | biome: gut microbiome; feature: rumen; material: fiber-attached | host: Bos | place: Iran: Karaj | collected 2018-10
ATAATAAATATGAAGGATATATTTTAATATCTGATGAAATAAAAGAAAACAGTAGAAATTCAATTGAAGAATTAAAAAAATCTGGAATAGAAACAGTAATGTTAACAGGAGATACTGAAAGGGTCGCAAAAATAGTATCTAATAAGATTGGAATTAATGAATTCAAAGCTGGCTTATTACCAGAAGGAAAGGTTGAAGAAATTTTAAGAATAATTGGAAATAGGAAGACAGATGAAAAAGTTGTTTTTGTTGGTGATGGTGTAAACGATAGTCCAGTTTTAGCAACAGCAGATGTGGGAATTGCTATGGGTGGAATTGGATCAGATGCTGCAATAGAAACAGCAGACATTGTAATTATGAATGATGATATTTCAAAAATAAATACTGCAATTAAACTAGCTAAAAAGACATTAAGAATTGTTAAACAAAATGTTGCTTTTGCATTAATAGTTAAAATATTAGTATTAATTTTAACAGCATTGGGAATAGCTAACATGTGGGAAGCTGTTTTTGCAGATGTAGGTGTAACTTTAATTGCAATACTAAGTTCATTAAGAACTATGAGATGAAGATTTATTATTATGTAATATTGTATAATGAATTCATTATTGATCTGTAGGGGTCGCCGTTCACGGCGACCCTTAAAAATCCATAAAACATTGGCGGGTCGCCGTGGACGGCGACCCCTACAGATTTTAAATAAATTATTAGCACATATTACAATATTCATTAAATCTTTTTTGTTGTAATTAAAACAATTATTATGATATAATCCATAACAGAAAGAGAGGTATTATGAAAGACTTATCTAATGAAAATGTTATTCATGTAAAAAAAGATAATGTAGAATATTTACAATTTAGAAAATTATTAGAATATTCAGATGTAATTAATCACGCATATTCTCTTGGAATTGATGTTAATTTTAGAAGTAAAAAAATTGGAAGAGAAATGACTCCTGAAGAGAAGAAGCTTTCAGAAGATAGCTATAAAAATCTATGTGAAAAAGTTGGAATAGAATATAAGAGCCTAGTAAAGCCAAATCAATATCATACAGATAATATTCAAAGAGTAGATTTTAAGATTAGAGAAAATGAACCAGATTTTGATGTTGACCAATATAAATTAACAGATGGATTGATGACAGATAAAAAGAATATTACTTTAGGAAGCACAAATGCAGATTGTATATTATTATTCTTTTTTGATCCAATAAAAAAAGCAATTGCAAATACACATTCTGGATGGAAAGGAACACTTCAAAGTATTTCTAAAAAAACAGTAGAAAAGATGATTAAAGAATACAATTCAGATCCAAAAGATATTATTTGTTGTATGTGTCCAAGCATTAGAAAATGCCATTTTGAAGTAGATAAAGATGTTGCAGATGATTTCTATAATGAATTTAAAGACTTAGGAAGAATAGACGAAATTATAGAAAAGAATCCAAATAGAGAAAAATGGAATATAGATACAGTTCTAATTAATAGACTATTGCTAGAAAACTTAGGACTAAAATCAGAAAATATAATAGATAGTGGATTATGCAGTGTTTGCAATTCAGATATTATGCATTCCTTTAGAGCAGAAGGGGAAAACTATGGATTAGAAACGGCAATAATATGTTTAAAATAATAATAAGGAGGAATAAATTATGAGTAATGCAAAACAAATTGAGAACCTAAAAGATTTTGAGGAAGAGGTTTTAAAATCAGATAAAACAGTTTTAGTAGATTTTTATGCTGATTGGTGTGGGCCATGTAAGATGCTTTCTCCAATTATAGATAAAGTATCTGAGGAAAATACTGATGTTAAATTTGTTAAAGTTAATGTAGATGCAAATCCAGATTTAGCAGAAAAATATGAAGTAATGTCAATACCAACATTAATAGTAATTAAAAACGGAGAGACTGTTAATAGAAGCGTTGGATTAGTTGATAAAACAGCAATAGAAGAAATAATAAAATAGTATTTTAAAATGCAGAGGCGACCAAAAGGTCGTCTTTGTTTTTTTTATTAAAAATTCTCTTCATTATAAGGTTGACATATTTTCGATATTATGTTATACTATAAGAGTACCCGCTAATTGGGTATAGGTGAAACATCTCCTGGTTAATATATAATTTTATTATGTATTTGCTGGGGGACGCCCCAGCTTTTATGTTTTATAATTATACAACACTATTAGCTAGGGTAAATTCTTGTGAAGCGCATTAAAAAAGATTAATTTTGTGTTGGAATTATCTTTAAATATGCGGGAAGAATTCCTACAAGAATGTTTCAAACTTAGGAAAAACTCTCACTCCGGGTCGGCAGCAATTATGACTTATTTGCATAATTGTTAGACAACCTAAGTGTTACATCTGTACTCGGGTGAGAGTAAATTAGAGGCAAAAAAAAACGAGCCTCTTGAAATAGGTAGCCGAGCCCCACGGACATGTGCAAATTCGGTGAAGTCCAGTCACTATATCATTTAAGTTATAAACTGGCAAAAAATAAGAAAAACTATGATTGGTATTTATACCAAATTAAAAGTAGTTTTTCTAACCTGTCCCCCGCCACCATACGGGGGACTTTTCTTTTTTATATTATGAATATTGTTTTTTTATTAGTTTTAATATATAATTTTTATAAATAAATGAAAGGAAAAAAAGAATATGAGTAATGAATTATTAATAAAAAAGTGTTTAAAATGTGGAGCATCTGTTAAAGTACTAGATGATTGTAATTGTGGTGATTGTGGGTTTGAATGTTGCAAAGAAAAAATGACAACACTTAAAGCAAATACATTTGATGCAGCGGCTGAAAAACATGTTCCAACATATGAAAGAGTTGAAGATGAAATATTTGTAAAAGTAAATCATCCAATGGAAAAAGAGCATTTTATAGAATGGATTAGTTTAGTTAAAGATGCAAAAGAATATTTTGTAAAATTATATCCAGAGCAAAATGCAGAGGCAAGATTTCCATATATTCCAGGATCTACGATATACGCTTATTGCAACAAGCATCAGTTATGGAAAAAAGATGTTTAAATAAGATTATATTTAAGCCATTAAGAAAATGTTTTTCTTAATGGCTTTTTTGTAACCGATTTAAATTGAATAAATAAAACTATTTACAAAAAAATAAATTAATAGTATGATTAATTTGATATATTATAATAAAAAGGAGATTTTTATTATGAATGAAAGAAAAGATTATATTAGCTGGGATTCTTACTTTATGGGAATTGCAGTTTTGTCAGCACAAAGAAGTAAAGATCCTTCTACACAAGTTGGAGCTTGTATTGTAAGTAGAGATAACAAAATTCTTTCAGTAGGATATAATGGCGCACCAAATGGCTTTGATGATAAATCAATGCCATGGGATAGAGAAGGAGATTTTTTGCATACAAAATATGCATATGTGTGTCATGCTGAATTAAATGCAATACTAAACAATAAGGGATCAAACTTAGAGGGAGCAAAAATATATGTTGACTTATTTCCTTGTAATGAATGTGCTAAAGCTATTATTCAAACAGGTATAAAGGAAGTTATCTATAAGTCAGACAAATATAATGGAACAGATTCTAATACTGTTTCAAAAAAACTATTTGATTCATGTGGAGTAAAATACAAAAAATATGAAGATATAAATAGAGAAATAACTTTGAAATTATAATGAATTGGAGATATAAAATGACAAATCAAGAAATAATTGAATTAGTTAAAAAAGCAATATCAAATACATATGCAAAATATGATGACAAACAGGCTTTTTATGCTTTATATTATATATTGAAAGATGGAAATACAGAGTTTGTTACAAATGAAAACGAGGATAGAACTAAATTAAAAGAAATAGATCCTAATATGCTAAAAAAAGCAATAATACAAGAATATATATCTGTTGTAATGCTTGATTATCATAATTCTCGTAGAGCTGATAATACATTTGATTTAGCAGTTATAAAAACTTATGAAAAATATAAAGATAGAAAAGATATAGGAAAAGTTCTTACAGATTGCGTATTTGATTGTTTAGAAAAAGGAGAAAATAGATTAACTAGAGATAATGGAGCTAGAGCTTGGGTTAATAAAGAAGCAAAAAGCAAAAAAATGACCATTAAAGAATATGCTACATGTGAAATTTCAAAAAGATTATATAGAAATATGGAAAAAGAGTTTGTAGAACCAATAAGAAAAAGAAATCCTATAACTAATGTAGATATTTATGGAAATAATGTTAATAAATTAAGAAGTGCAATAATTAGTGGTTTAGGAATTAAACAAGAAGGAACAGTGTCTATTGGTAATGAAATGTATGCAGCATCTAGTATTGGAAGAGCAAGAAAAACTCAAGAAGATGCAGTTTTATTAATGACACATCCTAAAAATCCAAAATTTAAAATGATGGTAGTTGCTGACGGAATGGGGGGCATGAAATCTGGAGAAATTGCTAGCGATATGACTGTTGAAGAAATAAAAAAATGGTTTGAAACCTTGGACCCTAGTTTCTATGAAAATTCTAAAGCATTGCAAAAAGAATATATTGAAGAATTAAGAAAAATAAATCAAAAGATTTATTCAAGATTACATAGAGATGGAGGAACAACTTTTGTTGGAGCAATTGTTGCAGAAAATGAGACTGTAATGGTTAATATAGGGGATTCAAGAGGGTATATGTTATCTGACGGAAAATTAATTCAAATTACAAAAGATCAAACTCCAACTGAATTAATATATCGTATTCCAAAAGAAGAACAAAGATTTCATTACAAATCAAATGAGGTAATAGAGTTTTTAGGTGATAAAGAAGTATATCCTAATTCATACATAATAGATAATGAATTATATGATGCTATTTTATTATTTAGTGATGGTGTTACAGATTGTTTAACAGATGAAGATATTCTTGTAGTAACAAAGACAACCAATAGAGAAGACTTGGCTAAAGCCATTGTTAATAAAGCTTTAAACACAACTCAAATTGCACCAGATAAATTAAAAGGTAATCCGAAATTTGTTACAGAAGTTAAACCAGGAAAGGATAATGCGACAGTAGCTACATATATAAAGAAAAATGACGATGAAAAAAATGATTTAATACAATAATAGAAGAAGATAAAAGGAGTTTTATATGAATAACGAAGGAAAACTTATTATTAGAAATGAAAATAATGAAGAAAAGGAATTTTATATTTTAGTAACTTTTGATATTGAAGAAAAAAATAAAAGTTTTGTAATCTATACAGATTATTCTGAAAGTGAAGAAGGAAACATTAGAGTATATGCTTCAATATATAATAAAAATAATGAAAACGATAAACTCATTCCTGTAACTGAAAAAGACGAAATAGATCTTATTAATGAGTATTTAATTGGACTTGAAAAAGATATAAAATCTGGGATAGAATTTGTTAATTACTAATTAGATAAAAAAAGATAGAGTGCAGTATGCACTCTATCTTTTTTTTAATTCAGAAACAGTTCGATAATTTTGTCATCAAAATTTTCTTTTTCCTCTTTTTCAAGAATATACTGAGCGTTATCGGCAGTAATGCCTGATTTACACATTAAAATCAGTCTTTCTCTTTCTTTGACATCGATGCATTCGAAGAGCATTTTATTAGAATATGTCATTATCTGTTTGCAAGACAAACCAGATAAGGCACTTTCTAAAATGTCAACGAAAGACATGTTCCGTACTTGAGATGAGGAAAATGAATATGTGAGGTTCAAAATTCTTTCTTTTGAAACACCTTTCTTAATGTAGCTTCTGATCAAATCAACATATGCTCCATTTTCAAAGGTGTAAAACTTAACATCTCCCAAATAAATCTGATTGCAAATATCATATTTGATAAGATGCATGACCTGCGGATCAATGAAAGTTTTTGCATAAATTCTAACTTGGTCGACTGTCAAATTTGCCTTGAAGCCATCAATAATTTCAGACAATTGATCTGAACTAAAATCAGAGCAAGTAGAAATGAAATTCAATGCTTTGTCTGAAAGAGGCATATCAGTTTTTAGTGCTTGTCTTAAAAATTCCATCTTTGCAGCATCGAATCTGATAGGATCAGCATAGACTTTAATCTCTTTTTCCAAAAGATTGTCTGCAAATCCAAGAATGATTTGGATAAACTGCTTGGAATTATTGGAATGCACACATGCAAATTTGATTTGGTTGGGTTCTAAGCAATATTTTTCAATATTTGCTTCTTTCATTTTCTTGAAATCGCTTTCACTTAGGTTCAAAATGGATGCAATATCAGCATCTGAAAATCCTTTAATCTTACATACTCTTTTTACATACATTTTGTAATTTGAGATATGAGGATTAGCATAACTTTCAACATAGCTGAAATCAAGTCCGTTAATAAAACCAAAAGTGATTTCTCTCATTTGTTCGTCTGTGTAAGCGGGATTTGCCAAAAGCTTCATTTGTTCCATATTAAAGCCTAAAGAAAATCCTGTGCAGAGTTCATCTAAACAATGATGAGAAAAATAGGTGTTAATGATTAAATCGATTTGGGTGTCATTAAGCTTGAGTTCTACAAATTTTGGAATGTACGAGAGAAGTAAAGGAATACTCAGTTCCTTATCTGATCCAATTATTTTTTCTATTACAATTTTGGTAATAGATTTAGTAGAATCAGATTGAAGATACTTGAGGACATTTTCTTTATTTTCCCGATCCAAATGCCTTAAAAACCCCCGAAGTGTTCCTTCCGTCATTATGAATTCCTCCATAAAAATTATTTTACGAATCTATTGGTCTCTGACCCACCAATAAAAAATTCAAGAACAATTATAACACGATATTATGTAAAAGTCAATCAAGGCGTTTTTTAGCAATCTTCACTTGACAGTGCTAAAAATGGTGATATAATATAGTACGATGTAAATAAAAAAATATAAGGAGTGATGTCATAATGAAGCAATTTAAAGCTGAGTCTAAAAGACTTTTGGATTTAATGATTAATTCAATTTATACAAATAAAGAGATTTTTTTAAGAGAACTAATTTCTAATGCAAGTGATGCAATGGATAAATTATATTATCGTTCATTAACAGATAAAAAAATAAGTGTTAATAAAGATGATTTAAAAATTAGAATAGATATTGATAAAGAAAAAAGAATTTTGAAAATCTCTGATAGAGGATGTGGAATGAATGAAGAAGAGCTAGAGAAAAATCTAGGCACTATTGCCAAAAGTGGTTCTTTAGCATTTAAAGAAGAAAATGAAAAAAAGGAAAATATTGATATTATTGGACAATTTGGTGTCGGATTTTATTCTGCATTTATGGTTTCAAAAAGTGTAACTGTAAGAAGTTTAGCTTATGGTAATGAAAAAGCATATGAATGGAAATCTAAAGGGGCTGATGGCTATTCTATTTCAGAGTGTGAAAAAGAAAACTATGGTACAGATATAATTTTGGAAATAAAAGAAGATACAGATGATGAAAAATATAGCGACTATTTAGAGCAATATAAAATAGAAAGTTTGGTAAAAAAATATTCTGATTATATTCGTTATCCAATTATTATGGAAGTAGAACATAGTCATAAAAAAGAGGGCTCAGATGAATATGAAACACATAAAGAATTAGAGACATTAAATAGTATGATCCCAATCTGGAAAAAGAAAAAAACAGAAGTAAAAGAAGAAGATTATGATAATTACTATATGGAAAAATTCTATGATTTTCAAAAACCGTTAAAAGTAATTCACTATAATATGGAAGGTGGAATTAATTATAATGCACTATTATATATACCTTCTCAACTTCCATTTGATTATTATACAAAAGAGTTTGAAAAAGGATTAGCTCTTTATTCTAATGGTGTTTTAATCATGGAAAAATGTGCAGATTTACTTCCAGATTATTTAAGCTTTGTTAAGGGCTTAGTAGATACTAGTGATTTATCTTTAAATATTTCAAGAGAAATGCTTCAACAAACAAGAGAGTTAAAAACCATTGCTAAAAATATTGAAAAGAAGATATTGAGCGAATTAGAAAAAATGTTAAAAGAAGAACCAGACCTTTATGAAAAATTCTTTAATGTGTTTGGAATTCAATTAAAATTTGGTACTTATAATAATTTTGGAATGGATAAAGATAAACTAAAAGATTTACTTTTATTCTATTCATCAAAAACTAAAAAATTAGAAACTTTAGATTCTTATATAAATAGAATGCTTGATGGACAAGATTCTATTTATTATGCATCTGGTGAAAGCACTGACAAAATAGATTTATTGCCTCAAGTAGAATTAATTAAAGACAAGGGATATGAGATTTTATATTTGACAGATCAAGTTGATGAATTTGTATTTCAAGTTTTAATGAATTATAAAGATAAAAAATTTGTAAATGTATCTGCTGAAAATGTTGATTTAGATTCTGAAGAGGAAAAAGAAAAATTAAAAAAAGAAAATGAAGACAACAAAGAAATGTTTAAATTTATGAAAGAAACTCTTTCTGGAGAAGTTGAAAATATAAGATTTACTCATAGACTTAAGAATCATCCAGTATGTTTAACTTCTGAAGGAGCAATTTCAGTTGAAATGGAAAAAACTCTAAATAGTATGCCTAATGACCAAAAAGTTAAAGCTCAAACAATATTAGAGATTAACGAAAATCATGAGATTGCAAAAAAAATAAAAGACTTATATAATTCAGATAAGGAAGAGCTAAAAAACTATACAAAAATATTGTATTCATTAGCAAGACTAATTGAAGGATTATCATTAGATAATCCAACAGAAATAAGCAATTTAATTTGTAAAATAATGTCTTAAATATCAAATAGGAAAAAATATGGAATCTTTTATATATCAAGGAAAAGAAATTAAATACTATGTAGATAGAGGAAAAAGGAAAAACTATTATATTACTATTAAGGCTGGAGAAGTTGTTTTTAAAGTTCCTAGAGGAACTCCAGATTTTAAAGTTAAGCAATTAATTGAAACAAAAAAGGACTGGATTTATAAACATTTAACTCAAAAACCTGTATTTATCAACAAAAAAAATCAATATGAAGAAGGAGAAAAGTTTTTCTTAGGTGGAATAGGATACCCACTTAAAAAACAATATTTTGATAAAAAAAGAGGAAAACTTCTTTTTGAAGATAATTGTTTTAAAGCATATATTCCAGAAGAAATAAAAAACACTTCAGAAGAAAAAGAATTAGTTAGAAAATTGTTTGATAAATTTTATTTTGAATTTGCAGAAATAAAAATAAAAGAAATATTTCCAGTTTTAATTGAGTATACAGGATTAAAACCAAAACAATATAGGGTAAGAAATCTAAAATCCGCATGGGGAAATTGCTCAAGTAAACAGGGAATTTGCATAAATAAGGATATAGTAAAATTCTCTGATGGAGCAATTGAATATGTTTGTATTCATGAACTGTGCCATCTGAGATATTTAAACCATTCCAAAGACTTCTGGAAACTAGTTAAAGCATATATGCCAGACTATAAAAAATATGAGGAAGAATTAAAACATTAACGAATCTATTTTAGGTTCGTTTTTGTTATTTTTATTATTTAAAAAAATGTAGGGGCTGGTCTTGACCAGCCCCATGTAAAAACCTTGAAAATTTACATAAAATATGATATAATAATAGGTGTGATTTATAATAACAAAGGAGAATTTATGAAGAGTAAATTTGATAGTATTAGTATAGAACAAATATATAAAAAAATAAGAAAACATATAATTAATTATGAGGATGGATATTTAGCTATAGATGATGATGAATTAATGGACGAATATGAAAATTTTATTAATTCATTAGAAGGAAATAAAAGTAGTGTAGAGAATATAGACAAAATCTATGATTTCTTTAAGGAACACGAAAACAAGCTAAACAAAGGCATCCTAGTTCTTGCTGCATTAGAAAGATATTTCTTAATGGTTAGACAAAATAGAAGTGTTTAAGAACAACACAAAGAAGAATATGATAAAAGAATAGAAGCTTGTAAAAGATTATTAGATGGTGAAGATATTTCAATTTATAGACATGATATTGAAAGCAAAACTGGACTTGTTAAGAAAATTATTGAAACATCTTCAGTAGAGTTGTGTGCTTATAGAATTCCTAATAATATTCTTTTAGCTCAAAAACAGATGTCTGAGAAAAAAGAAGTAGATGCACAGCAAAAGAAACGTGACGAAGCAAGACAAAAAAGATATATTCAACGAAAAGAGCATTATGAGGAACTAAAAAAACAAAATTTGCAAAGATTTGAAAAAATAGAAAAAGAAGCTGGATTAAGATATTTTTTACAGTTTGTTGATGTAAGAGATTTGGGAGATATTATTATTGATAATGATTATTTGGGAGACGTTATGGCCCATGAAGTAATGAGAGTAGCTCTTTATAATGAATTAGGCATAACAGGTGATGATATTACTCAAATGATGATTAACAATACTATTTCAGATGCTTTCTCAAGTATAAAAAAGGAAAACTATTTACCATATTTAGAAACTGTTTTGAAGAAATATCCAGAACATGTTGATATGGATAAACTATTACTTGTAGTTGGACTAAGGGCATCTCAATATGCTGCTTCAGAAAATGTTAATAAAAATGATTTAAAAACTGTAAGAACTATTTTGGAATATATTCATTCTGAAGTAGATCCAAACACAAAAATTTGGGGAAGATTTGAACAAAACAATGAATCAAAACTAGCAAAATTTACTGTTAAGGATATTGAAGGTAGTATAAAACGATTAAGTATAGATGGTGAATATTTATCTGATAAAAAATTAGAAGAAAAAAGAAATGCATTAATGAATGGTGAAATATTCTTATCAGATATTAATAAACTTGCAGGAAGTGCTATGGGAATAGGGGCAAAAGAAATAGATTTTCTTGTAAAAAATTATCCAGAAAACTTTTTGTATTTTTTAGAAAATTTTGAATGTTCAGCAGATCAAATAAGAGGCGTATTAAAAGGAACTAAAAAAATAAATTCAGAAATATTATACAAATTATTAGATGAGGGCATTATTTTAGATGAAGAGCTTCCAGATGTTTGTAGTGAAGATAAATTAGAAATAACAGATTTAGTTGAAATTGCATCATTAAATATGTTTGATAATAGTGTTTTCCTAGATTCAGCAAAAGAAATTATGAGGTGCAAAGACTTAAAACAAAGCGATATAGAAATACTTATGCAATATTTTGATAAAGAAAAAATAACTGAATGCATAGGAAATGAAAAAACTACTGGAAAATTTTTAAATATCTATTTAGAAATTTTACCAGAAGACATGGAAGAAAAGAAAAAGAAATTATTAGAACTACAGGAAATTTCTGAAACCATAACAAATAGTACTATTTTGATTGAAATGTATAGAAGAGGAATTGATGTTGATCTTACAAACAAAATTGATGAAAATGAAATTTTGGAAATGTATGAAAACGAAAAAATTGATTTAGCAACAATTAAAAGAATGCAAAAAAATGGATTTATTAGCTACGATACTTTTGCATTAATAGTCGATGATAAATATGCAGGACAAGATGCTGCAGAGCTTTTAGAAAAAGGAGAAATAGATTTAAAAACAGCTATTGCAATATATGATGGTACAAAAAGAAAAGATATATATAGTAAATATAATTATGGTGGATATGAAACAGCATATCCAGCTCTATATGCTTACGGAACAGGTAATATGAGCATTGAACAAATGAATGAATTGTATAAGCATGGTATAGTTAAAGAAGCAGAAATATTTGAGGCAGCTAAACAAAAAGTATATAGTGTATCAAGACTTACGGAACTATATGTGAATCTATTAATTTCTGAAGATGAAATAGATGAATTAGATTATTTATCTGATTCTGATAAAAAATTTATGAAAAAAGCTTTAGAAATGAAAAATATTGCGGATAATATGGATACTTCATTAGGATTTAATTTTGATGAAGAAGGACAAATGGAATTTGATGAAACTATTTTTCTTCCTATGAAAAAGATAATTAAAGAGCCAACAACACTTCCAGAATATCAAGTAAAAACAGATAAAAAATCAAGAAGAGTAATACCACCATTTTTAAGAGAGAAAAAAATATTGTCTTATGGATTTAAAAAATTAAAAAGAGAAAAAATTGAATATAACGAAAAGAGTCCATTTAATGATTATGAATTTTATGCTTTACCAGATGAAAATGGAAAGCTTACACCAAGTTCAATTGTAATTGCAGAAAGATATTATAAGGATAGATTTAGTGGTGAAGAAAAACTTGCTACAGATAATGCTACTTATATTTTTGAATTAAAAGACTTAACTAGAATAAGTAAAAAAAGCAAAACTGAAGTTTTACAGCAAATGAAAGAAACAACAGATTCTAGAATGGATAAATTTTCACATACTAAATATTGGGCTAAAAACTATGATAAAAAAATGCATAAATTATTAAACATTAGTATGTATGAAGATAAAAAAGATGAAATAGAAGAATTAACAAAAATGATTGATGGATTTAAAGAAAAAGACGGAAACTTTACGGATTTATATGGTATATATATTTATGAGTAAGGGATGAATAAAATGAGAGATTTTTATGATTATGTTGTAAAAAATAGAGATGTTTTAGAACAAGCTATTAATATTGATAATGAAAAGTGGAATGATAAAAAAGCATTTAAAAATGTTTTTGATAAAAAAATTTTTATGGCTTTGCCTGAACCTAAAAAAACATATTTAACACTTTATGAGGGAAATATTGCTGTTACATATTCACTTTTAGATGAAGCGTTATCAAATAATAGTAATCTTGTTTTAACAATTAATGATGAATTTTTGGCTACAAATACAGTTTTAGTTTCAATAGCTAATAAATTTTTACAAGAAAATAAAAAAGATTTATTTATAAAACTTTATAATAATATAGAAGATGATAAAATTCTAAAGAGCACTGAAAAGGTTGATTGTACTCTGCTTATTGGACATGAAGAAAACTATGAAAAGATAATCAAAAATTCAAAAGGAAGAATAAAAAAAATAGAGCTATAAAAGCTCTATTTTTTTTTGAATAATAATTGCATAAAAAATAATTAATTGATAAAATATAAAAGTAAAATAATAGTAATTGAATGGAGAAAAATAATGAAATCTAATAAAGGTATTACAATAACTGGTTTAGTAATATATGTAGCTGCTTTTTTAATGATGGTTATAACAATTCGGAATTATTACTACTTTTTTCCAGAATAACGTTAAATATTTATCTAGTCAAGCAAGTGCAGCAACAGAGTTTGATAATCTTGCAGCATATTTGTTAGATGAATGTAAGAGAGAAAATAATAGAGTAAGTGGTGGTGCTGGTCCTAGTAATACTATAGCATTTACAAATAATAATCAATTTATTTATGATAAAAATAATAAAGTTGTTTATTTTTCAAATGATTATAAGTATTTTATTGTTGCAAAGAATATAGAAAGTATTGTTAGTCCTGATGATGATTTGATTTTCAAAATAAATTCTGATAAGAGTTTTAGTATAAAAGTTAAAATATCAGGAAAAGAATATTCACAAGATTTTACTATGGGAAATAATTAATTATAAAATTTATGGAGATACAATGGAAGAGAAACAAGATTTTTTTGAATTAAATAATAAAATTTTACAAGACTTTGATAAATTAATGGAAAAACATTTGGATAAAGTGGAGTATTTAAAAATTGGAAAAAACATAACAAATGTTAAATTATATAATATTATTGGTTTATGCTATAATGTTAAAACTTTAGAAATAGATTCAGATACAAAATTGGATTCAAACAGAGTTTTTGCAAGCATTTGCAAACCAAATTTACTAGAAAACTTAATATTAAAAAATGTAAAATTACCTACAGTTAAAATATTAAATAAATTTGATAATATTCATAGTATAGAAATGAATAGTATTAAATATTCAAATGTCAAAGATTTTCTTTTAAACTTAGGTTCTAAAAATATTATTGAAACAATTAAATTTGAAGATGTTGATTTTGAAAATCAAAACATGGAATTTTTAGGAGAATTAAAAAATTTAAAAACAATCAGTATTAACAGATTATCTAACGTAAAATATGATGGATTAGATTTCTTGTCAAACAATAGAAAAATCAAAGACATATCTCTTTTAGGAAATAGAATTAATTTTTCTGAAATAAGTAATTTAGTAAAAGGAAAAGCAAAAAAGAATATATTCCTTAAATTACAATCTGGTTCTGAATTTATTTCAATTGAGAACAACGAAGTAAGTATTAAGACAAATGCAAAAAATTTAAAACTATTAAGAGATAATTTGAGTTTTAACAGAATTAATAATTTAGAGATTTCATTTAATGAAATGGTTGATTTTGAGGATGAAATTAAACATTTAAAAAAAGTAAAAAATGATATAAAAGTAATAATATCTGATATTTCTAAAATAACATATAAACAAGCAGTAGCACTAATGGATCAGTTAGATATTAAAAGTGTTTTAGTATCTAATGATGAAGAAAAACAAGAATATGAAATAAATTCATTTATAGAAATTAGAAAAAAAATAGATGAAATAATTGCTAAGGTATCAGAAGAACTAACTGATGAAGAAAAGTTCCTATGGATTTATAAATACCTATTAAAAACAGTTGAATATGATTTTGAAAAAGTTGAAGAAGGTGAAGGATATTTGCTTAAAGCCCTAAATGAAAATAAAGCTCTAAGCAAAGGTTTTGTTGAACTATTAAATAATTGTTTAATAGGATTAAACTATGAAACAAATCTAATGAGAGGAACAATTAAGAAGGAAAAAGAAAAAACATGGTATTGGCTTCAAGTTAAAATAGGAGAAAATTGGTACAATTCAGATATAGCATTAGATGCAATGCAAAATTTGAAAATGAAAAATTGCTTAATTAGTAATGAAAAAATAGAAAAAATATATAATGCAGAAACACAAAGCATGTATTCAGTAGAAAATGTTAATCCAAAATTTGTTGCTGAGTTTTGGAAGAAAGATAATATTAATCCTAAAGAAAAAATTTCAATCATACAAAAGATAATTCAAAAAATAAAAGCTTTATTTACAATTAACAAAAGATTGGCAGAACCAGAAAATGGTGTGATTGGAGGAGAAAAGGAAGATGATAATACCTAAAAAATTAAAAAAAGGTGATGAAATAAGAATAATAGCACCTTCTAGAAGCATGGTGATTTTAGGACAAGACTGTATTGATTTAGCAAAAAAAAGATTAGAAGATTTAGGATTTAAAGTTAGTTTTGGAAAATATGTAATGGAAGCTGATCCAGACTATTTATGTGCGAGTATTGAACATAGAGTTGAGGACTTAAATGATGCTTTTAGAGATAAAAATGTTAAAGCTATTTTAACAGTTATTGGAGGAGCAAATTCAAATCAAATTTTAGACTATATTGATTATGAAAATATAAAAAATAATCCTAAAATTTTATGTGGATTTTCAGATATTACAGCTTTACTTGATGCAATATACACAAAAACTGGATTAAATGTGTATTATGGTCCACATTTTTCAAGCTTTGGAATGAAAAAAGGATTTGAATATGAACTAGATTATTTTGTTAAAATGTTTTGTGAAGAATCTGAAATAGAAATTGAAGATTCGAAAGAGTGGAGTAATGATCCATGGTTTATGGATCAAGAAAATAGAAATTTTATAAAAACTGCTGGTAGATTTATAATTAATGAAGGAACAGCTGAAGGAAAAATTATTGGTGGTAATTTATGCACACTAAATTTACTTCAAGGAACAGAGTATATGCCAGATTTAGAAGATTCTATTCTTTTTATAGAAGATGACGGGATGGCAGATAAGGCTTTCTTATTGGAGTTTGATAGAAATTTAGAATCATTAATACAGACTAAAGGCTTTGAAAAAGTTAGAGGAATTGTCTTAGGAAGAGCTGAAAAGAATTGTTTAATGACGAAAGAAAAATGGACAAAGCTTATAAAGGGAAAAGATAAATTGGCCAGTATTCCAGTAGTTGCAGATTTTGATTTTGGACATACAACTCCTATATTTACATTTCCAATAGGCGGCATAGCAAAACTTATTGCACAAAATGGACATATCAATTTA
>JAEEGL010971180.1_pt1 | contig 16112 bp, 12 predicted proteins | sample 9134231 | NCBI WGS metagenome assembly JAEEGL01 (sample SAMN16246548, study PRJNA631951) | gut metagenome | biome: gut microbiome; feature: rumen; material: fiber-attached | host: Bos | place: Iran: Karaj | collected 2018-10
CTGCTTCAGCGGGGACCTGGGGAACAGCGACCAGCCGATCCTGACGGATCCGAAGCATGTCAAAGCGGCGGATTATCTGGTGATCGAGTCGACCTACGGGGACCGCTGCCATGAGAAGGTCGAAACGGACTATGTGAATGATCTGGCCGCCCGGCTGCAGAAGGTGTTCGACCGGGGCGGCAACGTGATCATCCCGTCCTTCGCCGTGGGCCGTACGCAGGAGATCCTCTATTTTATCCGAGAGATCAAGGAGCAGGGACTGGTGACCGGCCACGGGGACTTTCCCGTGTATCTGGACAGCCCGCTGGCCATCGAGGCGACCAGCGTGTTCCTGCAGTGCGATACAGCCTATCTCGATGAGGACATGCAGGAGATGATCCGCGCGGGGATCAACCCGCTGGTTTTCCCGGGGCTGGAGTTCACCCCCTCGCAGGAGGAATCCCGCGCCATCAATGAGGATCGGACCCCCAAGGTGATCATCTCGGCGGCCGGCATGTGCGATGCGGGCCGGGTCCGCCACCATCTCAAGCACAATCTCTGGCGGGCCGACAGCATGGTGCTCTTCGTGGGCTATCAGGCGGCGGGAACGCTGGGCCGGCTGCTGGTGGACGGCGTTCGCAAGGTGAAGCTTTTCGGCGAGGACATCATCGTCAACGCGGAGATCGACACGCTGCCCGGCGTCAGCGGGCACGCGGACCGGGACGGACTGCTCGCCTGGGTGGATGCCTTTGAGGAGAAGCCGGGATTCGTCTTTGTCAACCACGGCGATCCGGATGCGGCGGAGACCTTCCGTGACCTGCTGAAAGAGACGCGCGGCCTGGATGCATTCGCGCCGTACAGCGGGACCTGCTACGATCTGGCCGCAGGCGAATTTGTGAAGATCACCGAAGGCCGGCCGATCGCCGGAAAGACGCCGGCAGCCGCGAAGGAGAAACGCGTTGCTTCCGCCTATGAGGCTCTGGTGGCTGCGGCGGAAGAGCTTCTTGCGAAGTGCCGCGCTTCCGAAGGACTCGCCAACCGGATCCTTGTCTCCGTGACGGAGAAGATCCGCGAACTCATCCGAAAACTGTAAGGAGCGGAGAAGCGGAATGGAAGAGATAAAAATCATCGAGCTGAAGGAAAGCGTCCTTGAAGACAACAACGCGGATGCGGAAAACCTGCGGCAGTCCCTTCGCGCAAAAGGCACCGCACTGCTGAATCTGATGTCTTCGCCCGGAAGCGGGAAGACCACCACCCTCCTTGCATTGAACAAAGCGTTTGCCGGGCGGCTGCGCTGGGGCGTGATGGAAGCGGATATCGACAGCGATGTGGATGCCAGGACCATCCGGGCGGCGGGGATCCCGTCGGTGCAGCTGCATACGGGCGGCATGTGCCACCTGGATGCCGACATGACCCGGCAGGGGATCGCGGCGCTCGGCCGCGACGATCTGGAACTGATCGTGCTGGAGAACATCGGCAATCTGGTGTGCCCGGCGGAGTTCGATACGGGTGCTGCCATCAACATGACCATCCTCTCGGTTCCCGAGGGGGATGACAAACCCGCGAAGTATCCGCTGATGTATGAGACCTGCGACATGCTGGTGGTGAACAAGATCGACGTGTTGCCCGTGTTCGATTTCGACCGGGAGTTCATGGAGAGCTGCGCCCGAAAGCTCAACCCGGATATCGAGATCTTCTATATCTCGGCAAAGACCGGGGAGGGGATCGGCCCGCTGGCGGATGCGATCGTGAAAAAGGTGAAGGAGTGGAACGGAACATGGGAGAAGTAAGGACCATTCAGATCAACGAATCCATTTTTGCCGAGAATGACCGGGAATCCGCCGCGATCCGGCGGCAGATGACCGAACAGGGGACGCTTTTCCTCAACTTCATGTCCTCGCCCGGCAGCGGCAAGACCACCACGCTCATCGCCCTGATCAACCGCCTGAAGGAGAAGCTGAACATCGCGGAGATGGACGTGGACATCACCTCCACGCTGGACGCCCAGCGCGTGGCCGACCGGACCGGGGTCCGCTCGCTGCAGATCCATAACGGCGGACTCTGCCATATCGATGCGGACATGACCGCCCGCGCGCTTGCGGGATTCGATACGAAGGATGTGGACCTCCTCATTCTGGAGAACATCGGCAATCTGGTATGCCCGGCGGAGTTCGACACGGGGGCTCACTGGAACATCACCATCCTCTCGGTCCCGGAGGGGGACGACAAGCCCCTGAAATACCCGCTGATGTATCAGGTGAGCAATGTGGTGCTCATCAACAAGATCGATACGCTGGAGTACTTCGATTTTGATATGGAGAAGGCAAAAGAGCGGATCCATGCCCTGAATCCCGCGGCGCTGATCTTCCCGATCAGTGCGAAGACCGGGGAGGGAATGGATGACCTCTGTGAATGGGTGCTCGGAGAAGTCGAAAAAGTGAAGAACGCCGGCTGATCTTCCGAAAAGAAGAAAAAGAGAACGCGGATGCATAATGAAGCATCCGCGTTCTCTTTTTCAGCGATCCGTCGGGATCAGAAGTTGAAGCCGTGGGGGAGAAGATCGCTGAGCTTGTAGCTCACATAGCGCCCGTCCGCTTTTGCGCAGAGCACTTCCATATCTGGGGAGAACTCCGCCAGAAACTGCCTGCACGCTCCGCACGGGGTGGGCCAGTTCTGGCTGTCGGCAAAAATGGCGATGCGGGTGAAGCTCCGGTGGCCTTCGCTCACCGCCTTGCAGCAGGCGGTACGCTCGGCGCAGATAGTGCTCCCGAAAGCGGCGTTTTCCACATTGCAGCCGGTAAAGATCGTGCCGTCGTCACACTCGAGGGCGGCGCCCACCGGAAAGTGGGAATAGGGGACATATGCATGGATGGAAGCGGCCTGGGCCTTCGCGAGAAGCTGTTTGTCAGTCATGTTCTTTCTCCTTCCTTTATCCGATGGTGATCTGCCAGTTCGGAAAATCGTAGAGGGGGTTGCCTGCGTTGGGGGCTACCCCGCGGACGATGCCGCGGTGGGTGATCAGCTGCTGCCGCTCAAATCCGATGGTGATGAGTCCTCCGTCATCGGTGATGTATTTGACCATATCGATGTATTTCGCCTTCTGGGTCTCCTCCGGAGCGGAGAGATAGGCGTTGATGTACTGCTCGAAGGAAGGATCGGTGCTCCCGGAGTAATTGATGTTGTAGTTCTCGTTGTCTTTTGTCCGGATGTCGAAGAACTCCGTCACATCGAAGTCCGCGCGAAGCTTCATCTCTCCGTAGTACAGATCGAATTCTCCGTTTTCCAGGGCTTCGATGTAGGCGTCCCAGGCAAGGGAATTGATCTCCACGGTGATCCCGATCTCCTCCATATCGTTGGCGAAGCGCCGTACGACGCCGTTCTTGGCGCTGCTGTCGGAGCAGACCACGAAGGTCAGGGTCAGGTCCGGGGCTCCCTGCATGATCTCCAGCTTGCCGTCTTCATCATAATCCATGATGCCGCCGTTTTCCAGAATACGCCGGCAGAGGGCAAGGTCATAATTCAGACTGTCGGCCAGGGCGGAGGGATAGAGACTGCAGCTCGGATACATCGGTACCGAGGAGGCCACAGCATTGCCGGACATCAGCATGTCCGCAAAGTATTCCCGGTCAAAGGCGTAATTCATGGCAAAGCGGAAGGCCACGTATTTGCCGGCATCGCTCTGGTGGTTGATCACCACATAATGCATGTTGGTGGTGGCGTAGGAATGGGTCTCATCCGAACTGGCGAAGCCCAGGCTGGAGTAGCTGGAGGGATCGTTCAGAGCTATGTCGATATAGGAGTCCTCAAAAGCGTTCAGGATCTCCGCGGCGGTGTCGTATTCTACCAGATAGATCGTATCGACAGGAAGATGGTCGAAGCCGGGATAGTCCTCGAAGGCCACCAGCTGGGTGAGGTCCTCCGAAAAAGAGTACGGCCCGCTGCCCGTAGGCGGAAAGTCGTCACGGTTGATTGTGTAGGTCCCGTATTTCACCACGGGGACATTCAGAAGCTTTACAAACTGGGTGTTTCCGATGCCGAGATACACCTCCAGCGTATCGTCGGAGAAGGAGCAGCCCTGGAACGAGGCGAAGCGCCCGGAGAAACGGTCAGAGAAGATGCACCGCTGCAGCGAGTAGCTCAGGTCGATCCCGCGCACCGGCGTGCCGTCATGGAAAACATGGGTGGTATCCAGCGTGAAGTACCAGATCGTGCCGTCCTCGTTGCAGCGCCAGTCGGTGATGATATTGGGAATGACCTCAAAGTTGTTGTCCAGCTCCACCATGTTTTCATATACCAGATGGCAGACCAGCTGGTTGGAGTGGTTCGTGGCGATGATGGGGTTGAGGCTGTATTTCCGGTTATAGTTGAGCGAGATGACGCTGTCTGCGGCGGGGGCTGGCTCCACATCCTTGCCGCCGGTGGATTCGGGGACCAGCGAATACTGGTCCACGCTCTTCGCACCGCAGCCTGTGCCGGTAAACAGCAGCAGGGCGGCCAGCAGGAGCGCCGCGGTCTTTTTGCATTTCTTCATTCGAGAGATCCTTTGTTCAGAGTACGATGCAGGCGCACTGGGTTCCGCGCTTTCCGCGGGTGTACCGGTGCGACCAGTATTTTTCATGGGAGCACATGGTGCATTCATCAGAGATGTCGATGTGTTCGGGGAGAAGGCCGAGAGAAAGGAGACGGATGGCATTGGCCTTCCGCAGATCCACCAGGTATTTCCCGTCGTCCCGTTTCCGCCAGACACCTCTCCCGGGACCGATCCAGGCGTCCACGGCGTCCGGTACATCTGCGTCTGTCTCAAAGCAGCATGCGCCGATCGCCGGTCCGAGCGCTGCGCGGATCCTTTCCGGGGAAGCACCGAGCTGCTGCATCTTCCCGACCGCATTGCCGAGAATATCCGCAACGGAACTGCGCCAGCCGCAGTGGACCGCGGCGGCGGCAGGGACGTCCGGATCATAGAGCAGGACCGGAGTGCAGTCCGCGGTGAAGCAGAAAAGCGGCATGCCCTTCTCAGCCGTAACGATCCCGTCTGCCGTGTAGGGGACTTCTGCGCCGACCGGGTGACGGTCCGCCCTTGTGACGATACGCACCTCCGCCTCGTGGATCTGCCTGGTCACGGCGGCGTCATCAGGACCGACGCCCATCAGCGCACAGACCCGGCGGTAGTTTTCCGCCACGTTTTCCTGGGGGTCTCCGATCCTGGAGCCCAGGTTGAGGGAAGCAAAGATCCCCTCGCTCACTCCGCCGAAGCGTGTGGTGAAGGCGTGCCGGACAGGGAGAACGGAAGAAGTCATATAGACCAGTCCGTCCTGCCGGTTTTCAAGAAAGGCCATGTCACGCGTTCCTTCCGCAGCACTCTTTGTATTTCAGGCGTCGGCTGCCGTCGGCTTTCATTTTTCCGCAGGGGCAGGGGTCGTTGCGGCCCGGCTTGGGGACCTTCTTCACCGGCTGCTTTTTCACGGGTTCGCCCCCCACGTTGTTCGTGGAGGCGTTTTTCGCCACGGCCTTCCGCTCGATGGCGCTCTCCTTGCGGATACGGACGGTGAACAGACGTTTTACGGTCTCCTCCCGGATCCCGTGGACCATGGCCTCGAACATATCGAAGCCTTCCTGCTTGTAGGCGTCGACCGGTTTCACGGAGCCGTAGCCGCGAAGGCCGATGCCCCGCTTGAGTTCCGTCATGGCGTCGATGTGGTCCATCCAGTATTCATCCACCACGCGCAGCATCACAACGCGCTCCAGCTCCCGCATGATCGGGGTGCCTTCCGGTCCGGGGCCGAAGGCCTGTTCCCGGGCGGCATAGGCTTTTTCAGCCAGCTCCTGCACGCGTTCGCTGATCTGTTCCACGGTTGCCGAACTGCCGAAGTTCTCCAGTTTCAGGAAGCCCTTGGGCAGAAAGAGTTTTTCAAACGGCTGCAGCGCCGTATCGAGCTGCTGCTGGGTATCCGCACTGCCTTCCGGAAGCCCGTCAGCCACGGTGGAGGAGACGAAGTCCCGCACCATCCCGGCGATCTGCTCGTGCAGATCCTCTCCGTCGAGGACCTTGCGGCGCTCTCCGTAGATGATGTTGCGCTGCTGGTTCATGACGTCGTCGTATTCGAGGACGTTCTTTCTGGTCTGGAAGTTGCGGCTTTCCACGGTCTTCTGCGCCTGTTCGATGGCGTTGGAGAGCATCTTGTGGTCAAGCGGGGTGTCTTCGTCCACATTGAGCGCTTCCATCATGCCCATGATCCGTTCGGAACCGAAAAGACGCATGATATCATCGGTAAGCGAGAGATAAAAGCGGCTTTCGCCCGGATCGCCCTGACGGCCGGCGCGGCCGCGGAGCTGGTTGTCGATACGCCGCGATTCATGGCGTTCGGTGCCGAGGATGAAGAGACCGCCCGCGGCGCGGACCTTCTCGGCCTCCGCGTCGGTGTCCTTCTTGTGTTCGGCCATTTTTTCCGCGAACAGCCTGCGGGCCTCAAGGATCGTTTCATCGGTGGATTCGGCGTAGCCCGTTGCCTCCGCGATCACAGTATCCTCATATCCGGCTTTGCGCAGGTCGTTCTTGGCAAGATACTCCGCGTTGCCGCCGAGCATGATGTCGGTGCCGCGGCCGGCCATGTTTGTGGCGATCGTCACGGCGCCAAGCTTGCCTGCCTGTGCTACGATCTCCGCTTCCTTCTCATGATACTTGGCGTTCAGCACGGTATGGGGGATCCCTCTCTTCTTCAGGAGAGAGGAGATGTATTCGCTCTTTTCAATGGATACGGTACCCACAAGGACCGGCTGCCCCTTCTCATGGCAGCGCACGATCTGCTCGATGATAGCCCGGTTCTTGCCGGCTTCGTTCTTGAAGACCACGTCCGGGTTGTCGATGCGGATGACCGGTTTGTTGGTGGGGATCTCGATGATATCCAGCTTGTAGATAGCCTCGAACTCCTCGCTCTCGGTCACGGCCGTGCCGGTCATGCCGGAGAGCTTTTCATAGAGACGGAAAAAGTTCTGGAACGTGATGGTGGCAAGGGTCTTGTTCTCCTTCTGCACATCCACGTGCTCCTTGGCTTCGATGGCCTGGTGCAGTCCCTCGGAGTAGCGCCTTCCCAGCATGAGACGGCCGGTGAATTCATCCACGATGATGATCTCGCCGTCCTTGATGATATAGTCGATATCGCGCTTCATGATGCCATGGGCACGGAGCGCCTGGTTGATGTGGTGCGAAAGGGTGGCGTTCTCGATGTCCGCCAGGTTTTCCAGTCCGAAATAGCGCTCGGCCTTGGCAATTCCGCGGGCGGTGAGCGTGGCAGTCTTGGCCTTCTCGTCCACCACGTAGTCGGCGTCCAGGTCCTCGCTCTCTTCCTCTTTTTCGTCCACCGAGGCATAGACCACCCTGCGCAGCCCGCTTACGAAATTGTCTGCCTGGCGGTAGAGATCGGTGCTCTCGTCACCCTGACCGGAGATGATCAGAGGGGTCCTGGCTTCATCGATGAGGATGGAGTCCACCTCGTCCACGATGGCAAAGACATGCCCGCGCTGGACCATATCCTGCTTATACAGGGCCATATTGTCACGCAGATAGTCGAAGCCCATCTCATTGTTGGTGCCGTAGGTGATATCGCAGGCGTAGGCGGCGCGGCGCTCCTCGGAGGTGAGCCCGTGGACGATCAGACCGACGGACAGGCCGAGGAAACGGTGCACTTTCCCCATCCATTCGCTGTCGCGGCGGGCCAGGTAGTCGTTCACGGTCACGATGTGAACGCCCTTGCCCGTGAGTGCGTTGAGATAAGCGGGAAGCACCGCCACGAGGGTCTTGCCTTCACCGGTCTTCATCTCGGCAATGCGGCCCTGGTGGAGCACGATGCCGCCGATCAGCTGCACGCGGAAGGGCTTCATGCCCAGCACGCGGCGGGACGCCTCCCGGGCGGTGGCGAAAGCTTCGGGAAGAAGGCTGTCCAGCGTTTCTCCAGCGGCGAGACGCTTTTTGAATTCATCGGTCTTGGCACGCAGCTGCGCATCCGTGAGTGCGGCGTATTCCGTATCCAGACGCTCGATGGAGTCGGCGATGGGAGTGATCTTTTTCAGTTCGCGGTCGGAGTAGCTTCCGAAAAGTTTATCCAGAAAACCCATATTTCAGTCCTGCTTTTCCTCTTTTGATCGGATATTTCTCTAAGTTTATAAGTATAGCATGATTTGTGTCAACTTCAAGAAAAAAGTGTGAATTCAGATGCAGGGAACGCTTGTACGGCCGGCGGAAACATGCTATTATATTTTCTGGTTTTTTCAGCCGTCACAGAAGAACGGGGAGGTGCGGAAGATGAACGGGACGCGGAACAACAGGCATTATCAGAGGATGTGGAACCTGATCCGCCCGCTTGCCATCCTTCTCGCCCGCATCGTGTACGGCTTCAGAGCCGTGAAAGGGGACGTGGAAGGTCCCTTTCTCCTTGTGAGCAACCATGTGACCGACTGGGACCCGATCCTGGTGGGGAGCGGTTTTTCGAAACAGATGTATTTCGTGGCCAGCGAGCATATCCTCCGGCAGGGATTCATCTCCAGACTGCTCTGGTTTCTGTTCGCGCCGATCGCGCGGCAGAAGGGCGGCAATGCCGCCGGTACCGTGAAGGGGATCCTGCGCGTGCTCCGGGACGGAGGCAATGTTGCCCTGTTTCCGGAGGGGAACCGCACCTGGGACGGACTGACCGCCGATTTTCCGCGCGCCACAGGGAAAATGGCGCGCAGTTCAGGGGCTACGCTGGTGACCTACCGCGTGGAGGGCGGGTATCTGTCCAGTCCGCGCTGGTCGGGAAGCTCCGTGCGGAAGGGACGTATGACCGGCCGGATCGTGGGGATCTATCCGCCGGAGGAACTGAAAAAAATGACGGCGGACGAAGTGAATGAACAGATCCGCCGCGATATTTATGAAAACGCCTGGGAGAGGCAGGAGAAGGAACCGGTCCGCTACCGGGGAAGGAAACCGGCCGAACATCTGGAGACTTTCCTGTTCCTCTGCCCGGAGTGCGGAGAGGCGCATCAGCTGCTGAGCCGCGGCGCGGAGTTCCGCTGCGCGGCGTGCGGTGCGAAATCCCGTGTCCTGGACACGGGATTCCTGGAAGGGGATTTTCGCTTCCGGACCATCCGTGACTGGGCAGTCTGGCAGAAGGAAGAACTGGTGAAGCGTATCGATGCTTCGGGGAACGGACCGATCTTCTCAGATGACGGCATGAAGCTGATCGAAGTGACCACGGCGAAGAAAGGCACGGTCCTCGGCACCGGCAGGATCACCCTCTATGCGGACAGGCTGGAGCTTCCCGCCGGGATCACCATTCCGGCCGGAGAGATATCGGGCATGTCCATCCGAGGGGCTTCGGTGCTTTTCACAGGGACATCGGAAGGAAAAGTATATCAGGTGATACCGCAGGGAGTGCGGAACACGCAGAAATATGTGCTCGCCTGCAGGCATCTCGGCCTGATCGACATTGCGGTCTGAACGGACCGGACAGGGTTTCAGCCTGTGCAGAACGACCGCGGAAGCGGCGGAACAGATAGGGAGGCAGGATATGAACAATCCGGGTTTTGACAATGCCAAATATGTGAAGCTCCAGTCCCAGAACATCCGGGAGAGGATCGCCCGCTTCGGCGGAAAGCTGTATCTGGAATTCGGCGGCAAGCTTTTTGATGATTTCCATGCCTCGCGCGTCCTTCCGGGCTTCGAGCCGGACAGCAAGGTGAAAATGCTGCTGGAGATGAAAGAGGAGGCGGAGATCGTCATCGCCATCTCCGCGGACGATATCGAGCGCAGCAAGCGCCGCGGCGATCTGGGCCTGACCTATGACGACGACACCCTCCGCCTGATCGATGCCTTTCGCGGCATCGGCCTGTATGTGGGCAGCGTGGTCATTACCCATTACCGCGGGCAGCAGGTGGCGGACCAGTTCATGAAGCGCCTTGAAACGCTCGGCGTGAAGACCTACCGGCACTATATCATTCCGGATTATCCTTCGAATGTACCGCTGATCGTTTCCGAAGAAGGATTCGGAAAAAACGATTATATCGAGACCGCGCGCCAGCTCGTGGTAGTGACGGCTCCCGGCCCGGGCAGCGGCAAGATGGCCACCTGCCTCAGCCAGCTCTACCATGAGAACCTGCGCGGCATCAAGGCGGGATACGCCAAGTTCGAGACCTTTCCGATCTGGAACCTGCCGCTCAAGCATCCGGTGAACCTGGCCTATGAGGCGGCCACGGCGGACCTGGACGATGTGAACATGATCGATCCCTTCCATCTGGAAGCGTACGGTGAGACCACCGTGAACTACAACCGCGACGTGGAGATCTTCCCGGTGCTGGAGGCCATCTTCCGCCAGATCTACGGGGAAAGCCCCTACAAGAGCCCCACGGACATGGGCGTGAACATGGCCGGGTACTGCATCGTGAACGACGAGGAATGCCGGAGAGCTTCCAAGGCTGAGATCATCCGCCGCTTCTTTACGGCGGAGTGCGCGGTCCGCCGTGGACTCGCTTCCGATAACAGCGAGGTGCGCAAGATCGAACTGATCATGAACTCGCTGGGGATCACGCCGGAAGACCGGCCGGTGGTATCGGCTGCGCTGGACCGCGCCGAAGAGACGAACGGACCTGCGGTAGCCATAGAACTGGAAGACGGAAAGGTGATCACCGGGAAAACCACCTCGCTGCTCGGTGCCTCCTCCGCCTGCCTGCTCAACGCACTGAAATATCTTGCGGGCATTGAGAAATCCCGGCTCCTGATCCCGCCGGACATCATCGCCCCCATCCAGCATCTCAAGGTGGAGCATCTGGGCAATCACAATCCGCGTCTGCACACGGATGAGCTGCTGATTGCCCTGTCGATCTGCGCGGTCACAGACCCCCTGGCTGCGGATGCCATCGAGCAGGTGAACCGTCTTCACGGCTGCGATGCCCACTCTTCGGTCATCCTGTCGCATGTGGACGAAGACCTTTTCAAGAAGCTGGGAGTGAACATTTCCTGCCAGCCGCGCTATCAGGTGAAAAAACTCTTTCATAAATAATGTTCCGGAGGCCCGCATCACAGCGGGCCTCCGCCTTTTTCAGGAGCGGGAGAGTGTGCGAAACAGCTTGAAAAGAAACGCCTGAGATGATAAAATAATACAGTTATTTATTCTTCCGGCAGAGTCCGCGGAGGACGTGTCCGGATAAGTCTTACACAGGGGTTTACCAAATGAGAAAAATGCAGGTTCTTACAGCAATCATACTGATCGCGGCGATGCTTTCCGGCTGCGCGCTGCCTTCCTTCCGTGTGGACGGAGGAGATCTCGCCTCTTCCGTGAGCAGCTTTCTGCAGGATACGGTCGATACCATTACGGAGAGCGTTTCCGAAGTTTTTGATACAGATTCAAACAGCAATGACCTTACCCGCGAGGAGATGCAGGCGATCCGCGAAGAGGCGATCGTACCCTTCTCCGAGATGGTCTATACCCGTCCGGATGTGGACGGACTGATCGAGGATATCCATGTGCTCGAGGATGCACTGGAAGAGGGGACGATGAAGCTCAAGGAGATCGAGGAGCTCATCGACGTGGTCTATGCAGACTACTATACCTTCAGCACCAACTATAACCTTGCCAATGTCCATAACAACCTGAACATGGTGGACGAATACTATGCGGAAGAATACGCATGGTGTGATGAACAGAGCGCTGTCGTGCAGGACATGATCGACGAGATGTATTTCGCCTGCGGCGGCTCAAAATATGCACAGGATCTGGAGGACGACTACTTCTGGGAAGGCTTTGCCGAGGAGTATGCCGACATTGCCGACTCCATGTATACGCCCGAGCTCGTCGCTCTGATGCAGGAAGAGGCGGATATCCTGGCGGAATACCGGGCGCTCGTCGCGGAACCCACCGTCACGGTCGACGGGGAGGAAGTTGGCTTTGAGGACGGACTGGAGAACGCCTCCACCGCGCAGCGGTACTATGCGATCCTGTTCGGTTACTATGACAAATACAACCCGCTCATCGCAGACCTCTTCATCCGGCTGATCCATGTGCGCAACGAGATGGCGAAGGAAGCCGGATACGACAGCTATGAAGCGATGCAGTACGATTATTATTATGAGCGTGACTACACCGCGGAGCAGGCCGGCGCTTATATCGACGATATCCGCACCTACATCGTGCCGCTGGCGGAGGAGATCGGGGAAAAATACAGCTATTACGACATCAATTTCGGCAGCGTGAACGAGAAGACGCTGTACGATGTGCTGGATTCGCTTTCGGAAGAGGTCGGCGGCCATGTCCGCGAGGCCTATGAGTTCATGATCGAATACGGTCTCAGCGATCTCTCCTACAGCACGAAGAAATCCGGCATGTCCTTCCAGACGTACTTTCCCGATTATGAAGCGCCGTTCCTCCTGATCTCGGCGGAGAGGGATATCCGGGACGTTCTGACGACCGTGCATGAATTCGGCCATTACTCGGACGGATACACCACCTTTGACGCGCCGGAAACCATCGATCTGGCCGAATGCTTCTCCCAGAGCCTGGAGTATCTCAGCCTGGACAGATACGAGGGCCTCTTTTCCAAGGGGACGGTGAAGAACCTCCGGATCTACAAGCTGGTCGACACGGTGTCGCTCTATACGCAGCAGGCTTCGTTCGCGGAATTTGAGCGCGAGGTCTATGCCCTGCCGGAGGATCAGCTCAATGCCGAGACCTTCAATGAGATCTCCCTGCGGCTGGCCGAGGAGTTCGGATACCTGGAGAGCGGCTACGAAAGCTATTATTCCAGAAGCTGGATCGATATCAGCCATTTCTTCGAGGCGCCGTTCTATGTGATCTCCTATCCGGTGTCCAACGATGTGGCGCTGCAGATCTACGGGCTTGAGCGTGAAGAGCAGGGCGCGGGCGTGGCGAAATTCCTTGAGATGCTGGAGCATGAATCCGAGTATCTCATCGAGACCGTGGAGGAGTATGGCCTGAAGAACCCGCTGGACGAGGGCAGCGTGAAGGAAGCGGCGGAACTGATCCGCGACATGCTGAACGATATCGAGGGATAAATGACATTGTCAGTTTATTGACAATAAAATCCGCATCATTTATAATTATTGTTTATAAATAATATATAATCTGCAAAAAAGCATTTTTATGCATGGACCGGTTCCCGTCCGGGAAACCGGAGGAGACGGTTCCGGGGGCGTCATGGCAGGATCGGCGGAGAAAAAGCAATATGGAACGGTGCAGTCCGTGATCCTCTCTGCGGCCTCATACGAAAAGGCCCTGGAGAAAGCGAGGGAGCAAGCAGCCGGGATCCTCTGCCGCGCACCCGGGAAACGCCCGTGCGGGGACTGCCCTTCCTGCAGGAAGATCGCGCACGGAACGCATCCGGATGTGATCACCGTCCGGCGGCAGCCGGATTCAAAGGGGAATCTCAGAAAAGAGATCACAGTGGATCAGATCCGGGAAGTTTCGATGGACGCCTATATCCTTCCCAACGAAGCGGACCGCAAGGTGTATATCATCGAGGAAGCGGACCGCATGAACCCGAACGCACAGAATGCGGCGCTGAAACTGCTGGAGGAACCGCCGAACGGGGCTGTCCTGCTGCTGTGCGTCATGAATCCCGGCGCGCTTCTGCCCACCGTTCGTTCGCGTTGCACGGAGGAGAGCATCAACGGGGAGAGGGACCTCTTCAGCGAGGAGACCCGGACCCGCACGGAGGACTATCTTCGCGCGGCGGCGACCCGGAAAAGGTCGGAGATGATCGCGTGGTGCTATCAGAATGAGGCCGTGAGCGGGGAGGAGTTTCTGGAATTCCTGCAGTGTGCCCGCGAACAGATCGCAGACATGCTCTGCGGCCGGCGCGATTCAACGGGGCTTTCGGACCGCGAGCTGCTGGAACTGGAAAAGGAGATCGAGATCTGCATCCGGTACCGCAGGGCAAACGTCAGCGTCAAGCTTCTTTCCGGCCGGCTGGCGGTCTGCGTACCGTCCGGCAAAATGCTCAGAGCAGATAAGAGGAGTACGTTTTGATAGAAGTTGTCAGTGTAAAATTCAGAAATAAAGGGAAAAAGTATTACTTTTCTCCGAACGGACTCACGGTCCGGGAGGGGGATGCCCTGGTGGTGGAGACGTCCAAGGGACTGGAGATGGCCGACTGCACCCAGGGGAACCACATGGTGGAAGATACGGCGGTGATCCTGCCGCTGCGGCCGGTGGTCCGTCTGGCCACCGTGGACGATGAACGTGCGGCCGAGATCAACCGCGGCCGGGAGAAGGAAGCGTTCGGCATCTGCCAGGAACAGATCAAAAAGCACGGTCTGGAGATGAAGCTGGTGGATGTGGAGTGCAGTTTCGAAGGGAACAAGACCACGTTCTTCTTTACAGCGGAGGACCGGGTGGATTTTCGGGAACTGGTGAAGGATCTGGCGGGAATCTTCCGCAACCGGATCGAGCTGCGGCAGATCGGCGTGCGGGACGAAGCCAAGATGATGGGAGGGATCGGCATCTGCGGAAGACCGTATTGCTGCCATCAGTTCATGGATGATTTCCAGCCTGTCTCCACAAAGATGGCAAAAACACAGTCGCTCTCGCTCAACCCCACCAAGATCTGCGGCAGCTGCGGCAGGCTGATGTGCTGCCTGCGCTACGAACAGGAAGCCTATGAGGAACTCGTGAAAAAAGTTCCCAAACAGGGGGCGTTCGTGGAGACCATTGACGGATACGGCACCGCCGTGCAGGTGAATCTGCTGCGGCAGAGCGTGAAGGTCCGTCTTGACGATGACAGGGACGATTCGCTGCATCTCTATAAGCCCAACGAAGTCGCGGCCGTTCCGGGCGGAAGACCGCGGGACGGTTCGGAGCCTCCGCATGTTCTGCAGTATGTTCCGGAGGAGGAAGAGGAAGAACCGCTGGAGGAGCCCGCCGGCGAATGGGAAGATATCGTTGCGGAGCCGGCTGCTCCGGAAGCGGAAGATTCCGGAGAAAAGGCCCCGGTCGTGGAAAAGAAGCCTTCCCGCAGCAGGAACCGGAGACGCCGCGGCGGAAAGAAAGGGCCCGGCGCGGAAGGAAAACCCGCAGCCGAAGCGGCCGGCAGGAGCGAAAAGCAGCCTGAGATCCGGCATGTGAAAGCCCATATCGAAGAGGATCCCGCAAAAGAAAAACCGGCGGAAAAGCAGAGCTCGGGTCATTCCCGCCGGCGCAGATCCGGAAAGCGGCCTTCCCAGGGAGAAAAGGCACCCGCGGTGAATCCGCCGAAAGCGGAGGCGCCGAAAGAGCGTCCCGCGGCGGCAGCTGCTTCGAACGGAGAGGCAAAGACCCGCAGGAACAGAAACCGGTATTACAGCCGGCACAGACAGAAAGGCAAAAACGGCGGAGCTTCCGCCGATAAGCAATAAACACAGGCGAAAAAGATCACGCACAGGACCGATATCCTTCAGAAAGGAGTGAGTCAATGTCTTTTGAAGCAGTATCACAGATAACGCAGGCGGAAGCCGGCGCGAAGGAACTGGTGGCCGAGGCGGAAGCCCGGGCCAGACAGATGATCTCCGACGCGGAAAACGACGGCCGCGCTGCCATGAAAGCGGCTGAAGAAAAAGCGGACCGCGAGCTCTCCGAGCTGAAGAAACGTGCGGACGGCAAAGCGGTTGCTGACGCGGAAGCCCTTTCCGCAGACACCGAAAGCAGCAAGACCGAGCTCCGCGCGAGAGCGGAGAAACGAGTGGGCCGTGCGGCCGCACTTGTTGTGGAAAGGATCGTGAGCGGCTGATGGCGATCGTTAAAATGAAGCATCTGAGGCTCATGCTTGTGCGGGAACAGAAGGACGAGCTTCTGAGAAAGCTCATCCGGCTTGGCTGCGTGCAGTTCCGCGAGATCCGCGAGACCGGGGAGGACTCTGCGCTGACGGAGTCGTTCTCTCCTGTGAACACGGCACTCACGGCGCTGCGCGGAAAACAGGCGTCTCTCCACAATGCGATCGAGCTGCTCAACCGGTATTCACCGGAAAAAACCCCGCTTCTCGCTCCTAAGACCGAGGTCTCCGCAGATATCCTTCTGGATGATTCAGGTATCGAGACCGCATTGGGCCGGGCGGAGGAAGTGATTGCCGCGGATGACAGAGCCAAGCGGATCAGTGCGGAGGAAAGCCGTCAGCGC